>Ga0209317_1000064_pt1 | contig 149173 bp, 137 predicted proteins | sample RifGroB2_FD_183994 | JGI IMG/M metagenome (GOLD analysis project Ga0209317, IMG submission 183994) | Soil microbial communities from Rifle, Colorado, USA - Groundwater B2 (SPAdes) (version 2) | ecosystem: Environmental > Terrestrial > Soil > Unclassified | place: Rifle, Colorado | collected... | reverse complement strand
CCTGCAATGGCTGTGTTTCCGGAGAAAAAGAAAAATAGTGAACTTATCAGAAACAGGATTGCAAAGATCAAAGCAATCTTGTATGGGTTGATTTTTTTCATGCCAGGCGGTTTGTGAGATTGTCGGTTGTTGGTTTTGGTATTTCTGTTTCCTTTCAATTTATAAGAAAGGCTGCTGGTTTCGGTTAATAAATCAGCAGCCTTTTTGAATCTAATACTTTGGGTAATTAACTATAAATCCGGTCGTATGAACGCTTTTCGCCTCATTTAGTAAAATCAAAACAGGTCTCATTTTTTTGCTGGTGCTGCAGCTTTACGCGCTGCTACTTCTGCTTTGTGTTTTTCCATATAGTCAAATAAGACTTTTTTATCCATGGGTAGATTGGGATAAACATTTATCCATTCAACAAAAGCCTTTTCAAAATCTTCAGGCGTTACATCAACAAACCTCTCGTTGTCGTATTTAAATTTTTGGGTCTTGATGCAAAAAAAATTGAATTCGTCGTGCAATGCCGTATACTCACCAGATATTACACATTCTTCCACGAGATGTGGAGGAATAAAAGTCACGCCATGTATTTTAGCCAGTACCACATCTCCAGGCAATACGGTTACCCGCCCAATACGAATAGGAGCGTTTACTGTAGTTAGCATCATCTGTTTAATTGCAGAAGGATCTGATCCTCTGATCCAGCCATTGAACCCTTCAATTTCGCTAAGGCCTTCCACATCTCTGACAGATCCGTTAAAGATTATCCCTCTTTTACCGTTTTTATATATTGCATTACCAAGATTATCTCCAATCAGGGTTCCATCTTCAATTTTAACGTAGCTATCAGCCACATAAACATCGCCGTTACTTAAAGCATTAATTGGTGCATAGTTCGTTACGGGTGAAGTAAGATTTTCTTTTTTCCCCTGAGCTTGCACGTAGTTATCATAGTCTTTTCTGAGTGGCATGAATTGACCTGTAACAACACGGCCAGTCATAACTTTCTCAGGGTGGATAATCTGCCAACCATTTTCAAACGTACTGGAAAAGTTTTCGAACTGATTTTCATATCCTTTACTTTCCAAAAAACCCCAGACTTCTTCCATTGATAAATTTTTTAATCTTTCAAGGAGTTTATCTGATACTTTAGGTCTTCCGTCAGGTGTACGCTCCCCAGTCCATTCAGAAGTTAATGCTTTAATGGCATCGGACGACCATTTTACACTTTGAGAATTAGCAAATAGACCGACTAAAACAAAAGCTATAATTAAAATTGTTTGTTTTTTCATGATATTAAAGGATTAAAATAAATAATAGAAAATTCTTAGACATGTTTTCAATTTAAAAGTAGTCAGTTCTAGTTAATCGCTCTAATTTTGATCACTATTTTTTTAACTACATTATCACCACTAATCTTAATACCAGGACGATGAACATCCTTCGGAGTAAAGATAAAGAATGTTCCAGGCTCACCGATGTAAAACTTCCCATCAGCATCGTAAAATGCCGCATCTTTTTTACTGTCATAAGCTTCGGTCACTTCAGCCGTTGAAAGTGGAGAAACACCCATACTCGCCTTCCCTTTTATTATGTACTGAAGATCATTGAAATTTTTATGAGACTCCCATTTAACTTTATCAATCTCTGGTGCGGGTGCTTCACTATCAGTCGCGATTACATTTCCCTCATCGATGACATATCTGCCTGGTGTAATTTTATCGAGATCATTTGCTTTTAACCATTCAAATGTTTTATCCCACCAAATCTTATTCGCATGATACTGCCGCTCAAATTCCTGATCATTAGTAGATTCATGAGGTTTTAGTTTCAAACCGTTTAACCATTCCTGGCTCTTATACCATTTAGCAACTTCTTTCTTATTCAATGAACTGACCGCCTGAGATAAACAACTAATACTTATAAGAAAAGCTGATATAAATATTATTGCTCTGAATCCTGTATTGAGTAATTTTTCCATTTTATAACAATTTAGTAAAATTAATGTTAACAGCTTCAAGATTAGATCTTGGGATTGGAGCTGTTAACATATTTGAAAACTTTTTTTGTAAAAATCATACAATAATTAATAATCAGGATTCTGTATGAAATCAGCCTTATTCGTCAGACGGTCCAGAAAACTACTTGGGATTGGTCGCACCAGATGCTTAACTAATATCCGACTACGCCCTGCCGGATTATATAGCTTAACCCTTTCAATTAGCTTTCCTGTACGTTTCAAATCTATCCAACGATACCTTTCGGCACCCAACTCTAAAGCACGTTCATCTAAAATAAAATCAATACTCAAGTCGTTCACAGTAGCCATCATATCAGCAATATGACCAGGCTTGGCAGCACGTTTTCTCACTTCATTGATGTATGGCAGAGCCTCAGCAGCTTTACCCGGTTGCATATATAGAGCTTCACAAGCAATCAAATACATTTCTGCAAGGCGGATTTCAAATACGTCCCTTGTGCCTGTACCTGAATTTATAGCGTCCCTGTACTTGTCATGGTACTTTGTTGTTGTCGGATAAATCTGAAGTGCTCCATAAGTGTTTTCGCCATTATAATAAGCAGTAATATCTATTATTTTATAGGGTTTGGAAGCTCTTAACGCTGCAGAAGCAACATAGGGAACAACAATATAAGCTGTATCACCAAGATTCATTCCTGCGGGCATTGTTTTTGCATAATTAGCTTTATAAGCCTCTAACCATACTGCATCGTAACGAGAATCTCTCCAACGATTGGCCTGCATTAGATCCAAATACCATCTGGTTGCCATAAAACGTGGATAAGGTCTGCTATATTCAAGGGCTCGTTGCATTCCAGGCTGGAGATCATAACGTGGAGTAAAGTATAAACACAAAGCATTAGGTGGGTCGTTTATTCTTAGGTTCCGGGAAAATTGAATAGCCCATATTATCTCATTGTTAACCTGGTTGTCCTGATTCCATAATTGGGCAAAAGTTGGTTGCAATGCAAAAGTGTAACCGCCGTCGCTTATGACTGTTTTAGCATATGCTTCTGCCTTTGGATAATTTTTAATCCAAAGATAAACCCTTGCCAACATAGCTTGTGCAGCTGGTTTTGTTGTTCGTCCAACATCGGCCTGAGTTTTGGGAAGTAAGGTTTCGGCCTTTAGTAGGTCTGCAATAACCTGAGCATAAACCTCAACTTCTGTTGCACGGCTTGCAGTGGTTTGAACCGTCGTGACCTCTTCCGTTACCAGAGGTACACCACCGAAGTTCATTACCAGAATACTGTAATACCAGGCACGTAAAAAGTAAGCTTCTGCAACCTTTATATCTATTTCTGCCTGAGTCATGCCAGTAATATTATTAGTAGACCGGGAAATTGCAGTATTACACGCAGCTATTCCCAAATAATAAGTAGACCACAAACTATAAATTTTAGCGTTGGAAGCCTGAAGCTCTGGAAGGTAAGAATTGAATTCATTTCCTTCAGCGTCAGAAGCATTCGTCCAGAGGTCAGTTCCATATTCCATTAAGCAAAAACCTCCCCCAGTAATCTGGGAACGTGTATTTGTATAGCAAGCGTTAATTAGGTCGAGGTACCCTTGTTTTAAATTATAATAACCATCAGCAACAGGTTCACGTAAATTTACTTCATCAAGTTGTTTAGTGCATCCCTGAAACAAGGATGAGACAACCGTGCTGAATATAAATAGTAAAAGTAATATTGACTTTTTCATATTTTTGATTTTAAAGATTAGAAAACAAGATTAACACCCATAACAATCTTTCTGGTTGCTGGATATGTAGTCACAGTAGTGCCTGACCAATCAGGTTTCATATGGAACTTAGCCAACTCTGACGCAGTCCAGTAAAAAAGATTCTCCCCAGATAAAAAGACCCTTGCTTTGTTAATATTTAACTTGCTGGTAATTGTTTTAGGTAAAGTATAACCTAGGGAAACCATAGAAATATTTATATGGCTGGCATCACGGTAGGTCAAAGTACTTCCATAAAGACCACTTCCTTCGTATAATTGGTTAGGTCGTGGATAGGCGTTTGTCGGATTGGTAGGTGTCCAATAGTCAAAGATTATCTTGTTATAGCGCTTCTTAGAGAAGGGACCGAACTGACCAACTGAAGTCATGCCACCCATACGCAAATAGGTAGAAAATGCAAAATCCCAACCTTTATATGTAAATTGGTTACTAATGTTGGCTACAAAATCTGGCTCATTGTCGCCAAGAATCTGCAAGTCAGAAGAGTTGTACTTACCGTCGGTGTTCACATCATCAAGCTTAATCTGGCCGACTTTTTCTCCGTATTTAGCTGCATCAGCTTCTTCACCCAATTGCCAGATACCCACCTTTTTGTAATCGTAGTACACGTTAATCGGATGTCCAATAAACCATTGGTTACCAATATCATCTACTTTTCCCTGGTATAATTCTACAATTTTAGTATTGTTAGAGTAAAACGATATATCGGTACTCCATCTAAAATTATTTTTATCAATATTCACCGTATGCAGACCTATTTCAATACCTTTATTGTTGGTTTTTCCAACGTTTTCCAACACTTGGTCGAAACCGGTGGTTATTGGCAGCTTGCGGTACATCAACAAGTCGTAAGTATTTGTATTATACAACTCAAGGCTACCTGTTATCCTTTGGTTCAATAATCCAAAATCGAGACCAAAGTTGAACACGGCAGTACTTTCCCATTTCAGATTCTTATTGGCCAGATTGGCTGGACGATATCCAAAACCAAAAGCTTCATTCCACGCATATGTAGTTCTGGCCAAACCTCCCTGAGTTTGATATGGGCTGATAGCCTGGTTACCGGTTACTCCATAGCCGAGTCGAATTTTCAGGTCTGACAGCCATTCTTTGGTCCCTGCCATAAATTTTTCTTCCGTAATCCTATAAGCAGTAGAAATAGATGGGAAATATCCCCATTTATGGCCGGGGGCAAATTGCGAGGCCCCATCAGCTCGCAACGACATGGTTATCAGATACTTACTTTTGTAATCATAATTTAAACGTCCCACATACGAAAGCAGAACCCATTCAGCATGACCCGAACTTACTCCGGTTACCGTATTGGCAGTACCAATATTGTAATAACGAGAAGCTTCGTAAGGCAAATCCATAACGCTGGCTCCGGAAGCATCATCTGTTGATATCTGATATCCCTGAACTGCAGTCAGCATAATATGATGGGACTCATTAAATATTTTATTATAGGTAAGAGTACTTTCGTAAATTGAAAAGTTGTTAATAGCGTTGGCAACGCTTGCAGTAGGCAATCCCTTGTTACGGGCAATAGAATAATATCCTGAGGATTCATTGGTAGTTCCCAATTTGAAGTTGTACCCCAAACTAATTCGATAAGTCAGTGATGGTGTAATTTTTGCCTGACCATAGGCATTTATGAAAGCGGACCAGGTTTTCGCATCATAACGATACGAGTCATACCAATAATCGACCATGGGATTTATTTCATAACTGTCGGCCATGGTAGCAAACATGATTTCACCATTTGTGTCCCTGACCTGACCCAGTGGGTTCCCGTTAATAGCATAATTAAACGCCGAGGGATTACTTTTTCGATTATTTTCAGTTTTTGCTAACTGAATGGAAGTACCTGTAGTTATTTTATCGGAGAGCTTAATATCTAGGTTAGTACTTAAAGTGAAACGACTGAAAACATCTCCAGGCATAAGTCCCTCTTGCTTGAAATAGTTTCCTGCAAAGTTGTATTGTATGGCTTCAGAACCCCCATTAACGGTCAATTGATGCTTCTGCTGAAAACCATTCTGCAAAAGCATGCCAAGATAATCCTGTCCTGCTCCACCTGATTGTACTGTTGGCAATTCTATGGCATCAAATATAATTGCGTCATATGTTGGATTGGTGTCAGTGTAAGGATAGCCCCCTTGAGCGCGATAGGCTTCTCTAGTCCACTCAGCATACTGTGATCCATTTGCCATTGGTATTCTTCCAAACATTACCTCTGGACCTGCTGAGCTTTCCAGCATAAATGTAGGTTTACTTACATTCCCTCGTTTAGTCGTGATGATAATAACACCATTGGCCCCGCGGGATCCATAGATAGCAGTAGACGATGCATCCTTCAGTACATCTATAGATTTTACATCAAATGGGTTGAGGTCATTCAGGCTACCGTAAAATGGCATTCCATCTACAATAGTTAGGGGATCATTAGATGCTGTGAATGAACGCTTTCCACGAAGGAGTATTGTAGATCCAGCTCCAGGCGTTGATCCAGAAGATACTATATCCAAACCGGGAATTGCACCAACCAGGGCCTGATCAATTCGCGACACTGCTCTGTCAGCAAATTTCTTATCTGAAATAGAAGAAATAGAGCCAGTTACATCTTTCCTCTTAACTGTTCCATACCCAATTGCCACTACCTCTTCAATACGAATGTTTTCTTCGACTAGAGTGACATTAATATTTTTTTTATCTCCAACTGCAACTTCCTGCATTTTCATTCCTATGAAGGAAAACACTAAAATAGCATCATTGGGAATTTTAGATAAAGTAAAGTTGCCTTCAAAATCAGTAATAATACCGATTGAAGTGCCTTTAATAGTGACTGTAACTCCAGGCAGCGGAGATCCACTGGCATCAGTTACTTTTCCTGAAATTCTCACCGGAGTTTGCTCATTCGCCAATGCCAAAGGGGCAATCACAATTTTACGGTCAGTTACCTGATATTCCACTTGTTGATCTTTAAAAATATCAACCAGTATATCTTTAATTTTCTCATTGTTTGCGTTAACCGAAATGATACGGTCAACATCAATCAGTTGGTTGTTGTAGATAAAGAAAAATTCCGAACTGTTTTCAATTTTCAGAAGTACATCTTTAATTTGTACATTCTTCATGTTCAGACTTATCCTCATGTTCTGCGAATAACTTTCGCCCGCCATTAGGCTTAGAGTCGAAATCAGGAAGATTAGTGTTGTTAATTTCATAGCAAATAATGCTTTTTTCAGGACGTACCTAAAGTGGTTTATCCCATTCTTACTGTTTTTTTTCATAGATTTGGATGTTTTTAGATTATTAAATCAATAAAACCCTGCTTTGCAGGTAAATGAACAGGGAAGTGGGCCAACACTTTCCTGTTTTTCTCTTTCCTCATAGGCAAAAAACTAATAAATTTTAAATTTTACTTTTTAGGATTATCTTTCTTTTTGAAATTGAATTATCTGACTGTTTTTGATTCGGCAATATATTATATGTCATTGGAGATGTAAGGCTTAAAATATTCAAAATCTGTTCCAGTGATTCATCGATAAACGTACCTGTAAACCTATAATTTTCAAGCCTTATATCAGAAATTACGATTTCGACATTGTACCATTTCTCAAGCTTTTTTACCACTGTCTGGATCGGATCTCCGTAGAACACAATACGTCCGTTAACCCAGGCCGTGTATTTGTACAAATCCGCAACATCCGACTTGGACAAGGTACGATCTGATATTTTTAAGGTTGCCACCTGATTGGGCACAAGATCCATCAGGTCTTTGCTTTGTTTTTCCAAATTATCCTGAAGCAACACACTTCCCTCAACCAGTGCAATTTGAACCGAAGGATTATCAGAGTATGCGTCCACGTTAAATGTAGTTCCGAGAACTTTAATGTTCAGTTGGCTGATTTGGACAATAAAGGGTAGCTTCTTATTTTTTGTAACCTCAAAATATCCCTCGCCATCCAGAATGACTTTCCGCTGTTCCTGATTGTCGAATGTTTGCGGAAAGCGAAGTTTACTACCTGAATTTAGAAAAACGGTTGTCCCATCAGCCAATTCAATTTTTGCCTGTGTTCCATATGCGACTTTAATTTCCTGGTAAACCGGCAGGATCAAATTATTGGTAAGAATACGATCATTCTTTCCTTTATTCAGATAACTATAGATTCCGGATAAGAGAAAAGATAAAACCAAAACTGCAGCAATCTGAACAGCCAGGTTGATCCATCTCTTTGAGGAGGAATAAATGCCTGCCTTCTTTTTGATGGTTTTTTTAGCTTTCATTTGGTCTATGGCATGAGGCATTTTCATCGAACCGGATTGAGCCCAAATAGAAATAAAGTCATTGTATTCCTGAAAGTTTTCGCGGCTTGCTAATTTCCATTTTTCGAGTTCAGAAGATTCTGCTTCACTAAGCGATTCTGTAAAGAATTTGGCAATTATGGAATGTATATTTTCGGAAATAGGATTCATCGTTTCATCGTGTTACAAATACCTGACGAATCCGGATGGGTAAAACCCTACATGGAAATGAAAAAAAAAGGTAGCGCTACAAAATACAATTAATAAAGAGCCATTTACAGACTACGTAAAAGCTCCTGAAGTTATCGCAGAGAAGAAATCCTAAGTTTTTTCAGACGCTTCAAGAACAATGAGAATAAAACTGAGCCACCACCATTTTGTTTTTTATCATGAACTGGCGGAAGAAATTCTACAAGTTCTACTCTCAGGAGTTTTAATGATCGACCAATCAGTGCTTCAACCCCCTTGACTGAGATCTCCATTCTTTGAGCAATTTCTTTATTTACGTAACCGTCAAATCTGCTCATCTCAAAAGCGATTCTGCATCGTTCCGGCAATTTAAGGATGGATTGCAGTAACTTTTCTTCGAATTCGTTTTTCGAAATTTGTTCTTCTGTCGTATTAGCTGATACTTCTGATCGGAGGTTCAGGTAAGCTTTTGAGTTTGCTTTCTCCTTCCGTAAATAATCAATGCATTGATTCCGAATCATCCCCATCAGATATGACAAAAGATTATCAACTTGGATTAAGTTTTTTCGCTTTTCCCAAAGTTTTAAAAAAACTTCCTGAACGATACTTTCTGCAATATCCTGATCTTTGACAAACGACCAGGAAAAACGGCTCAAAGAAATATAGTATTCGTTAAAAATGAAATCAAACGCCCGTGTATTTCCCTTTTGGAGTTCATTCAGGATGAATTGTGGATTAGCTTCTTTATCTTGAAACAAATTTATCATACTCGTCAAAATCCTTTGTTCAAAGATATTTATTTATTCCTTTCATTACTCCGTCGCATTTTCAACCTTTCCCTGAAATGGTCGCTTCCCTAAAGAATCAATCCTCCATGATCGTAAGTGAGCATATAGGTGGTGTCATTGGACTGGTAATTTTTGGAAAATTGGCCCCAAGTCGTCTGGCTGAAAAAGATGAACAGAAATGAAACGAACAGAAATTGAGCTGGTTTTTTCATCAACTAAAGTTTATTTGTCGTCAAAATCACAGGAACCACCTAAAGATTGATGCTACTCAGAAAATATTTTTCTTGCCACAAAGACACGAAGTCACAAAGTTTCACTAAGTTTATACTACATACAATCAGCGTTTTGTGCTCATTTGTGTCTTGGTGGCTTTTTTTGTTTTTTTGCTTTTATGATTCAATATTTACATTTTCTTACTTTGGCGGTTTGCTCCTCCACCAACTGGCCAGGGCCGAACCGGTCACATTCATGAGTGGGCCAAATATGGCAGGTGCGAGCCCGACGGTGGCAATTTTCCCCATCTGAAGCGCTAAACCAGATGCTAGTCCACCGTTTTGCATGCCCACTTCAAAGGCAACAGTACGGCGGTCTTTTTCGGGCATACCGAACAACCATGAAACACCGTATCCAAGCGTATATCCTGAAAGATTATGCAGGAGACTTGTTACCAACAGCAATGCACCGACTTTAAGCAGGCTGTCGCGGCCTGTGGCAGTAATGATGGTAATGATGACTGCAATTCCGACCATGGATAGAAGTGAGAGGATTTGACTCATCAGTTTTTTATCGCCTTTCAGGAAATGACGAAGCATCAAAGCCAGGATCATTGGCAGTAAATAAAACCATCCCAATGATTTGCCAAAAGCCAGCAGAAACCCTGAAACATCCGAATGTTTTGCTTTCAAATAAACCAAATTAGTGAGCAGTATAATCAAAAAGAAAACGCTAAGCTGAATAATCTTTGTCCTCCTATTTTCTTTTCCTTCATTGAAAAGATTGAAAATAAAACCTGCCACAATTGGTAGAATAATCATATTCAGGATATCCAGCATCATGCTCCAGAAATTGACCTCAATTAACTGGCCTCCGAGCAACTTCATCAGTAATGGTGTGACAAAAGGCGAGATGAGCGTTGAGATAGCCCCGATAGTTACTGCCAAAGCCAGATTGGCATGAGCAATGTACGACATCACATTGGAGGCTAATCCGCTTGGCACACAGCCAATCAGGATAATCCCTGCAGCTATTTCAGGAGGAAAATTAAAAATCCGGGAAATGGCAAACGCAACCAATGGCATGATAAGATAATGAGCGCCAACTCCAATGATTACTCCTTTAGGCATTTTGATCACCCCTGTAAAATCGTCGAGGCTCATTTGTGAACCCATTCCAAACATGATAATCTGCAAAAGCGGAACGATCAGTATTTTAAATTGAAAATCGCCAACCGTTGTAAAATACTGAGGAAAAAACATAGCCGCCGTCACGCCGGTAAAAATCCAGATGGTATAAGAAAGCCCTTTAACGGCCTTGAATCCCCGGACTCCAATTGCCAGTGAAATGAAGAATGCAATCAGCAAAAGGCCTGCAATGGCTGTGTTTCCGGAGAAAAAGAAAAATAGTGAACTTATCAGAAACAGGATTGCAAAGATCAAAGCAATCTTGTATGGGTTGATTTTTTTCATTCTTTTTAGTTTAGGAGACTAATTAATTGTTAGGTTTCAGCGGAGCTACAATTGGATTGGCGATGCCATTCAAATCGTAAACGATTTTGCCATCCCGTATGGTCATTTCACATTCAAGTTTTTGGTCAGCCTCAATCTTGTAGCCAACATAATCAAACAGTCCGAATTTCCCCTTCCTGATATTCAGTATCGCAACATCAGCGAATGAACCAACCGAAAGGTTTCCTAATTCTTCGTGCCTTATTTCCCTGGCTGGATTCCAGGTGCTTGCTGTAATAACACTTTTCAGATCCATACCCATGGCCATAAATTTTGACATGGTGGTAAGCATATCCTTCATCGCGCCATTCATACTGCCAACATGTAAATCGGTGCTGATCAGATCAGGATAGAATCCTTCATTTATTGCCGGGATTGCCTGTGAGTATGAAAAGCTTCTTCCGCCATATCCCACATCGAAAACAATTCCCTTTTTCCGGGCCTCCCAAACAAATGGCTTCAGTTTATTGGTTTGTAAATCTACCAGAAATTCCCTGGGTTTTAATTGTGCAAAACAGTGCGTAAAGATATCTCCCGGACGAAGATGTTTCATAAATAATTCTTCGATTGAAAGTGGAGGGTTACTTTCTCCGAAATCAATCATAACCGGAATGCCGCCTGCCTGATTGCCGGCTTCTACAGCCAGGTCAACCGGAGTCCAGACGTGACCTTCAAAATGAGCAAGTTTAATCCCAATGATAAGGTCTTTATATTTCCTGGCGACAAGGGCAGTCATTCTGGGGTCCATATCGTTGGCATTCTGTTCATAACCTTCACGCATGCCTTCGCCTACAATGTTTAAAAATGCAAGTACACGGGTTTTGGATTGATCAATGGTCTGTGCTTTAAACGTGGGAAAAGTACGCCATCCTGAACTTCCCGCATCCACAATGGTTGTAATACCATTTCGAAACGTAAATCCATCCGGCTGAATAGCAAGATTTCCGTTTTCATACTGATGATCGGGCTCAACACCCCAAAAAACATGAGTGTGTATGTCAATTAATCCGGGTGTGACAATCCTATCCCTGGCATTTACAACCTGAATGGCATTTTTCGGATCAATATTTTTTGCAACCAAAACGATTTTGCCATCATTGATAGCCACATCCATGACCTGATCAATGTTGTTTTTCGGATCAATTACATGTCCGTCCTTAATAACGATGCTATATGTTTGCGACTGAACAGAAACTATGGAAAGTGCCAGTACAGAAAGGAGAATTGAGAGTTTCTTTTTCATTTATGAATTTTTGTTGTTGCCTGCTGAAAAATCTCTTTTAACCGCTGGGCTACAATTTCAACCTGTTCGGGCTTTAACAATACCACACCGACACTCAGCACCTTGTCATCTGTTTTTTCTGCAATGTTGGCAACGATACCAGGCGTTCCATTCCTGAGGGCTGCAAGCAAATCCTGAGGCGTTATTTTTACCTTTTCCTGATCCCAGGTTACATGGAGGCTGGGAAAAGCATTCGCAGGTCCTGGTTCAATATAGGTTTCCCCTTTTACTCCTGAAATGGTTTCTATCCGCGATTTTATCCGCTTAGTCCGATCTAGCCAATCCTGCCACTCCTTCTCATGATCCCGTTCCAGGTAAGACTTCAAAGCGGCATACATGCCAAACATTTCTTCTTTGTTCACTTTCATCGGCCTGCCTATCGGGGCTTCATTGGGACTGTGATTGAGTCTCGCGGCTTCGATCAGGTCCTTCCGTCCGAACAATAGTCCGGCGCTTTGGGGACCGCGAATCATCTTACCTCCGGAAAAAGTGATCAGGTCGAAGCCCATCTTCTGGAATTTAAAAAGATTTTCTACCGGCGGCACATCTGCCGCAGCATCAATAAAAGTGGGTATCTGATGCCGTTTTGCGACAGTTAAAAACTCCTCATGGGTAATACTTGACTTTTCTGCCGCATTGAAGAACAGGGCCATCACCGTCTTGCTATTGATGGCCCGTTCCATGTCCGCCGGGCCGTCAACTTCAACAATCTTTGCCCCTGTAGTGCTCACAGCCTGATCGAACAGGTAGCGGTGGCTTTTTTGCATGATGACTTCGGGCCGTGGTCCGAGAAGGTTAGGGAGTTGTTTGATCTTTGCCTCATCATTTCCGGTTATGGCTGCCGCAGTTCCTAGTACCATTGCACAGGAAGCGCCGGAGGTAACCATCGCAGCTTCACAATGCAGCATCTCTGCAATCTTCGCCCCCACTTTATCCTGAAGTTCGTACATATTGGCAAAATCGTGGGACGTGGAATTGATGGCCTCCAACACCTCAAGCATCATCAGCGAGCCGGACAGAAAGGTCATTGTCACTCCCGCATTGATCAGGGGGGTAACTCCCAATTCCTTAAATAAATCCCTTTTTGGCGTACGGGGAGCAGCAAAAAGAGACTTTGACGGGAAAACTCCTCCCAAAACTCCACCGGCAATGGGGAGTAATGTCAAACTCTTAATAATGTCTCTACGTTTCATAATTTTGCTCCTTTAGACATAGGCAATACAGTCCATCTCAACCAGCGAATCGCCCGGTACGCCTCCTTTGGCTACAGCTACTGTAGTACGAACGGGTGGTTTCATGCCAAAACGGCCTCTATACACTTCATTCATTCCCTTGTAGTCGGCTATATCATTCAGAAATACGCTCACTTTTAAAACTTTTTCCATTGATGATCCAGCCTTGATCAATTCATTCTCCAATTCTTTGAGTACAATTTCGGTATGCGCTTTTATTTCAAATGGCGCAACATGAGCCCCTTTGCCGGCAACAAATACAAGGTTGCCGAATTTGGTGGAACCCGAAAACAAGGGTGCATCCTGAAAGCTGGTTACATTCAGGGCTTCCTTCTCTTCAGTAGATATAGTTTTTGCATTGGCAGCCAATCCAAGTCCGGCTATACCTAACACAGAGCCAAGCATTTTTTTTATTACTGATCTTCTTTCAGTTTTCATAGTAAATTGATTTTGGCAAAATATTAAACTTTATGAAATTAACTCCAGGTCCGGTCATGAGAACGCTTTTCGTTCCATTCATCGGTTGGGGCAAAAAAGCTTTTGTCTTTAGCATGCAAATGCTCTTTCAAAACATCTTCATTTAATTCAATCCCTAAGCCAGGAGATTCAGGGACCGGAGCAAATCCTTTTTTAATGATTGGCTTACCATCGGTCATTTTCACCAGGCTTTCCCACCATGGCAGGTCAACAGAATGATGTTCCAGCGCTAAAAAGTTTTGGGTCGCGGCGGCACAATGAACGCTGGCCATAAACGAAACCGGTGTGCCTGCCTGGTGCATGGCCATTGCGATACCGTGTTCTTCGGCATAATCGCCAATCCGTTTTGTTTCCAGAAGCCCTCCTGAAGAAGCTAAGTCGGGGTGAATGATGTCAACGGCATGGATGTCGATAAGCGGTTTGAAATTTTGCAGCAGATAAATATCTTCGCCGGTTAACATGGGTGTTTCCAGTGCGTCAGACAAGGATTTCCATTGGTCGGTATATTCCCATGGAACCACATCTTCCATCCAGGCCAGCCTGAATTTTTCGATGGCACGGCCTAAGCGGATACCATTGTTTAAATCGAAATGCCCGTAATGGTCAGTCGAGATCGGAATATCCCAACCAATGTGCTCACGGGTATGTTCGACCATTTTGACCATTTCCTCCAGACCTTTATCCGTTATTTGTATCTGTGTAAACGGGTGTTTGGTGTTTCCATATCCCATATAACTGCGAAGGTCGTATTGTCCCGAAGCTCCGTCCCAGAATTCATGATTGACCAAAGCTCCCGGAATATCCTTCAGCGAATTGATGGAAAGATCCATTTTCAGCCAGGTATAACCCTGTTCCTCGATACGATACTTAATTTTTGCTGTTTGATCATCATGCGATTTACCTTCAGGGGTATCAGCGTATAACCTGACGGTGTTACGGTATTTCCCACCCAACAACTGGTATGCCGGAACTCCGTAGGCTTTACCGACGATGTCCCAAAGCGCCATTTCAACGCCACACACACCGCCAGCCTGCCGGGCCTGACCACCAAACTGTTTAATGATTTTGAAAATCATTTCCACGTTGCATGGATTTAATCCGAGTATCCGGCTTTTCAGCATCAGCGCGTAACGCACATCAGCGCCGTCACGAACTTCTCCAAGCCCGGAAATCCCCTGGTTGGTATCAATCCGGATAATGGCCGTTTGACCAAGAACGCCGGTCAGTGCATAACGCATATCCGTGATCTTTAAATCCGAAGGACTGGAAGAACGAGAAACACTTGAAGTAGTCTGTGCGATGGTGTCTTCGATGGATAAGTGCATAAGACCTCCCAGAGCAATTCCACCAAGGGCAGTTTTTTTCAGGAAATTACGGCGGTTATTACTTGTTGAAGGGTTTTCAATTTCAGCTTTGATGGCTTCTTTTTCAGCGTTTTCAAGCTTTTTGTTTTGATCTGCTATTTGTTGAATGATGCTTTTCATCGTTTATAAGTTTTAGTAATTTCTTTCTTTCAGGTATTTATCCAATTCCTCTTTCGACATGGGTAATTTTCCGGGGTAATTATTCAGCCAGTTCAGGAAATCTTTTTTTATTTCTTCGGACCATTCACTGTCAATTTCGCCTGCCAGATATTTTTTTTCCCTTAGGCGCAAATGACCGAATTCGTCACGAAGTGCGGTTACTTCAGAAGTCAAAACGAGATCTTCAACCAGATAGGCCGGAATAAAAATGACTCCGAATTTTTTTGCCAGAACTACATCGCCCGGTAGCACGGTAGCACGTCCAACCCGAATTGGCGCGTTAATGGAAGTGAGCATCATCTGCATGATGTAGGACGGATCGGATCCTTTGATCCAACCGTTAAAACCTTTGATTTCCTCCAAACCTTCCTGATCCCTGACAGAACCGTAAAAGATTACGCCTCTTTGCGATTTGGCATAAATTGAATTTCCCAGGTTATCGCCAATCAGCGTGCCATCGGCTATTTTGCCGTAGCTGTCAGCTACATAAACATCTCCGGTTGTCAGCGCATCAATGGGCCATGAATTGGTTCCGCCCTTTTGAGCTCTATTCTCAATTTTACCCTGTTCTTTTACCTGTTTTTCAAGGTCGGGCCGGAGTGGCATGTACTGGGCAGTCACCACCCTTCCGGTCATAGCTTCTTCAGGATGAATGATCGTCCAGTCGCCTTCGAACTGGTTCTGAAAGCCTTTGTTGCGCAGTACGCCCCAGGCTTCTTCGATGGAGATATTCTTTAATCTTTCCAGAATGGCATCCGGTACTTTTGGCCTTCCGTCAGGAAATCGTTCGCCTTTCCATTCCGGGGTTAATGCTTTAATGTATTCGGGCGAAGAACCAACGCGCTGGGCATTGGCCATAAAACTTCCCAGAAAAATTGCTGAGATAAGTATTCCTTTTTTTAACATGATATAAAAATTTAAATATTTATGAATTTATCAGACAAAGAACGGAACTCCCGGAGTGGCATATTTGCGCATTCCTTCTTCATTAATTTCAACTCCTACTCCCGGCTTTTCGGATAATGGGATGAAACCATCTTTCACCATAGGCCCGTCGAAAGTTACAATCTCTTTGAACATCGGATCGGTATGAAAGTAGATTTGCCATTCCAGGATCATGAAATTCGGAACTGAAGCACAGACATGGGAAGATGCCATTGCGCCAAGGTAGGAAGCCACCATGTGAGGCGCGAAAGGAACATAGTACAGATTTGCCAGGTTAGCCATTCGCTGGCCTTCGCCTAAACCACCGGCCTTTTGCAAATCGGGCATGATGATATCAACCGCCCCAATTTCGAGCATTCTTCTGAAACCATGGGCGAGATAAACATTTTCACCGGCACAAATTGGCGTGCTGGTCGAGGTTTTGATGTCGAGATATGCCTCAACATTTTCCGCCGGAATGGGCTCTTCCAGCCACATCAGGTTCAAGGGTTCGAACCGTTTGGCAGCCTGATGTCCGGTTACCGCATCGTAACGGCCATGCATGTCCACGCAAATATCAATCTTCGGGCCAACTGCTTTTCTTACCGCCGCTATCTGGTTATACATCCGATCCAGCTCTGCAGGGCTGGCCGTCCAGTTATAAGTGTCATACTTGTTCGGATCGTTCGCTTCATCCACATCAAACTTGACCGCGTTGAATCCCATATTAACGGCTCTCATAGCTGATTCCGCGAACTTGTCAGGAGTCGGTGAATCGGCCCGGTAGAGTGCTGTGTCGCAATACACACGTATTTTATCCCTGAATTTTCCACCCAGAAGTTGATAAACCGGTAAGCCCAATGCTTTTCCTGTCAGGTCCCACAAGGCGCTTTCCACAGCCGACAAGACAGCCACATACATGCCCGATTGGGCGCCTTCGAAAAAGCCCGATTTGCGAATGTCTTCAAAGAGACGATGAACATTAAGCGGGCTCTTCCCTTTGATTCTGTCGCCAAACATTTTCACCAGATGATAGGTGCCGGGAGTCGCGTCAACGCCTTCGCCACAGCCCCAGATACCCTGGTTGGTGTGTATTTTAACAAACAGGCTATGCCCATTTCGGATGTAGCCACATTTTATTTCCGTTATTTTCAGATCACTTGGACTGGAGGAAAGAGGCGTATTCTCGATAGCAGTTTCCAATCCATTCCCAAAATTTGAAAGTGAAGTAAACCCTAAAGCAGCGGTTAGTGCACTTTTGGTTATAAAATCTCGTCTTGAATTAGTCATTTGATTGAATTGGTTAAGATTAATTAACTTACCATGTACGGGTTTTTAACAACTCTTTGATTTGTTCTTTCGGAACCGGTAATTCATTGATGTGATCGTTGAGCCAGATTGAAAAATCCTTTTCAATTTCGTCGGACCAACGGGAATCAATCTGCCCGGGAGTGTATTTTTGCTCGCGCAGGCGCTGATGTCCGAACATGTCGCGAAGCCTGACGATCTCCGAAGTTTTAACAACCTGTTCAGCTAAGTGAGGTGGAATGAAGATTACCCCGCCGTCTCTGCCCAAAACAACATCGCCCGGAAGTACCATTGCCTTACCGATGCGGGTTGGTTTGTTGATGCCTATCAGGGTCGTATTTAATTCTCCGGCGGGATCGTTTAAATGATGCGAAGGATGATAACTTCGGACAAAGGATGTAAATGAACCCAATTCTTTCAGGCCGTTGATGTCGCGTACAGCTCCGTCATAGACAATGCCGTTCCCGGTTTTTGCAAAGATTGAATTGCCAAGATTGTCGCCAATCGTAGGGCCATCTTCATGGGCCCCGAATTGGTCCACAACATAGACATCGCCCTTTACCAACATGTCAATGGGCCACGAATTTTGTGATTTAATCCGTCCATCCTTTTCGTGCCCTTTTTTGTCAATTGCCCTTTGAACATCGGGCCTGCCGGGCATAAACGTGGCGGTAAGCGCCCGTCCGACAAGTACGCTGTCGGGGTTGATACACATCCAGCCATCGTCGTAAGCATGTTTGTAATTGGCGCCTTTCAATACGGCCCAGGCTTCTTCGAGGGTGACTAATTTCATCCGCTTCAGAATTTCATCCGGCACTTTAGGACGTCCATCAGGAAAGCGTTCTCCTTTCCATTCAGGAGTGAGAAAAAGAAGTTCTTCTTTTGAAATTTGCTGAGCCAGACTAACAAAAGTCATTAGAAAAAGGAAAAGTGGTAAAAGAATTTTTTTTTTCATCAGGGTATAGTTTGTCTATTGGTTGACAGATTGAAAAACTGTTTAAATTTCCCGTAGGGAAAATCTGTCGGTAGAAATGTCGATTTAGAGCGATGGATTATCCGCTGCCCGCCGTTTGATGGCCTGGCAATGGCAGGCGTACGGGACAAAAGACATATATGTTTTCATGAATTCTACCGACCTTTAGTTCCTAACGGAACAAAAAAAATAACAGTCTCCCGGAATTTTATAAAAAATTAGTACCCGGTTTCCCGGGTACTATCTTTGTCAGATTTATTTATCCCACCATACTTTAGTTCCCAGATTATCTGGCCCCATGACGGCAATGGCTGCATTCACATTTACCGTATTCACCGAAATCTCTGAATTGGGAAAGGTGAGCCTGTTAATCCAGGCAACTTCCTTTCCTGGATATGGATTTGGCGCCAAATCGGGAAAACCGCTGCGCCTGAAATTAGCAAAGGCTTCCTGTCCGTTTAGAAAGGACGATATCCAGTATTGTGTATTAATTTGCTTCAACTCGGTTCCGGTATTAAGCGGATTAGCTGCAATATAAGCATCCCTGTCGGCAGCAGGAACTGCACATTTTGCATCAAATGAGGCCATTTGATCCATGTTGGCTTTTATACCGTCGGCGAAATATTGTGCTGCCGTACCTGCAGAAATCCATCCTTTTAAACGGGCTTCTGCAAGTAAAAGGTTGGTCTGACTGGCAGTTACCATAAGCATAGGAGCAGTTAATTTCGCCATACGGTTACGGTCAACCTGACTGTATTCATAAAAACTGACCAACCCATCAGCCTTGGCCGCAGCGGTAGCGGTAGTATTATCCTTTCCCATGGGCAATCCAATCTGGTCGGCAGCTACAATGCTTGCAGCTGCAGGAACCTGGGCTGTTCCGGATGTAGCGCCTTTATAACGAACAGCAATGGAAACAAGCCGCGGATCGCTGGTGTTTTTGAGCTCGTCAACAAATGGCTTGGTCAGATAGTAATTTGCTGCTTCAGTAGAGTTCAGTGTCTGACTGATTGGATTTCTATAGTTGGCATCGTGCCTGACCATTGCATTATCGGCATTGGCAGTGATAACACCTCCTGCAAAAGCCGTGCTAACTACCGACTGTGCCTGGGTAGCATCAACCGCGCTCAATCTCATACCTGCACGAAGCATTAACGAATACCCGAATTTTTTCCATTTGGCCACATCGCCGCCATATAGAACATCGGCAGTTTCTATGGTTCCGGAAGCATTTAGTGCAGCGGAAGCCTCGCTCAGTTCCTTAATTATTTTCGGATAGATAGACTGCTGTGTCTCGTATTTAGGGAAGAATACCTGACTGTAGTACCCTTCGCCCCCATCGGCATACGGAATATCTCCGTAGGTATCGGTGAGTATTAAAAATGCATAGGCCTGCAATATCCTGGCCATGTTCATTAAGTTACTCCGGGCAGGGTTATCTTTCGTACGTGCTATGATATCTTTCGTATGTTTAATCACATTCCGGTAATAGCTTTGCCAGTTATCGTCGGTGGTTGCACGATTATCCTGATTGAAATTTGCTCCGGTCAATACACCCGAATTGGGTGAGATAATTTGCTGGACAATTCCAATCTCAAAAATCAGAGTTACTACTGAGGAGTTAATGACTGCATTGTTTAAAATAAATGCAGGGTCAATTCCGGTGGCACTAGTTTTACTCTTATTCAATTCGTCGAAGCCTTCTTCGCAAGAAGTGATCATGGTAAGAAACAGCGCCAGTACACAAAAGTTAACTATCTTTTTCATGTTTGATCCGTATTAAAATTTAACATTAAAATTGAAACCCAGACTCCTTGAGGTAGGAAGTCCCGGGGATTCCATTCCTATCAGGTTATCTGAACTGTATCCAAAACTTTCGGGGTCAATATTGTCTATCCATTTCTTCAACATCAGCACATTGTTAGCGGTCAGGCTAAGCGTAAGGCCTTTAATCAGGAAACTGGAAGGTATGAATTTGGAGAAGTCATATCCTAAGGTAATTTGACGAAGTTTCCAGTAACCGCCGTTATAAACGACAGGTTCAACCAATGCCAGCGACCTCACCACAGACCAATAGTCCTGTACCGGGGCAACAACCGTATTAACATTTCCATTGGCATCAACACCTTTACCTACCACTCCGCCTTCCCTGCCAACCAACGTCATTTTATGCAGTCCGTGACGGGTAGCGTTGAAGTTTGTTCCTGAAAGCATCTTGTTTCCTAATTTAAAGTCAATCAGGAAAGAGAATGAAACACCTTTGTAAAGGAAGGTATTCGTAAAACCTCCCGTCCATTTTGGCAAAGCGCTTCCAAAATTTATCAGATCCGTAGTCCGAAGAGGGATTCCGTTTGATCCGAATATTTGCTGGCCACTTGCATCCCTTTTATATCCAAAACCAGCGATCTGGCCCATTTCCTCTCCTACGATTTGCCTTACTTCACCATTGAAAACGTGCGTTCCAACCGTAATCCGTTCGCCGGGTTTTTCGGTTAGCAGGCTCAACACTTTGGTAATGTTGTAAGCTCCGGCGAAAGTAAAGTCCCATTGGAAATCATCTGTTTTCACAGGCACCACGTTCACCATCAATTCAATTCCCTTATTTTGACTTTTTCCACTGTTTATACGCGTATCAACAAAGCCCGAGGCATCAGATATCTGGGCCTGTACGATCTGGTCGGTTGTTATCTTTTGATACACCGACAAATCAAGGCTTAAACGGTTATCAAACATTTTCATTTCCAGGCCCAACTCTGTTTCAGTGGTACTCATCGGCCTTAAATTAGGATTAGGCACTGTACTTCCGGAAGCGCCTCCAACGGGTTGCAATGCGCCTGATGGATTTCCCATTAGATTTGAATTGACTCCGTAAAACAACAAATTAGAATAGGGAGGAACATCGGTATCGCTACCAACCTGGGCAAAAGCTGCCCTGATTTTTCCAAAGTTCAGCCATTGGGGCAAGGTGCCAAAAGTTTCAGAAAAAATATAGCTTGCTGAAACCGATGGATACAAAATACTGCGGTTGGCTGGCGATAAAGTTGAGAACCAATCGTTTCGCACTGTTCCGTTTAAGTAAAGGAAGTTTTTATAGGATATTTGGGTAGAACCATACAGCGAGTTTACAGCACGTTCGGAGAGATCGTAAATCGGATCTTTCGACCTTCCGTTCTGGACTGTATAAAGTCCGCGCACAATGAAGTCGGTCACCTGGACACTGTTCAGGTCAGAGCGTCTTTTCATCTGGTTTCCACCGGCGGTAACATTAACTTCGAAATCGCCAAATTCTTTTGTTCCGGAAATCATGAAGTCGGCATTTGTTTCCCTGAACCTTCGTGATTCCTGAGTGAAAACGCCATTGACGAATCCTGCGGGCGCCGGAGCCAGCGAAGCCTGGCCAGTTGGAAAGTTGTTGTATTCCTGATCGCGCGACCAGAAATCCTGTCCGATTCGGCCTTGTACAAAGAGCCATTTGGTAACATCATATTTCATCGAGATATTGCCAAACATCCTGTCCCTGCGTATTTTCTGAAATTGGTCGGATAAAGTGAAATATGGATTGGTCCTGTTCCTGAACCGCGAATAGACATATTCGTTGCCCAAAGCGTCGTGAGCGTTGGCTTTCAGCACATCCAAAGGCATTGAATTGGCCATCGCGTAAAGGGCGGTTGGTATGGAGTTGTCCTGATTCGCAATGTTTGGCGGATTTTGATTATTCTCGAAAGAGTAATTTATGTTTCCCTGAAAACTCAGCTTGTCGGTTAAGTTATAGCTGAATCCAAGGTTAATAGTGTTTCTCTTGTATGTATTATTCGGAACAATACCATCGCTGCTCATGTTCGCGAGCGAAAGGTTCATGCCTCCCTTGTCGCTGTTAGTTGACAGCGAAATGGTGTTGGTCAGGTTTTGTCCGTTCCTGAAAAAATCATTAATGATTCCCCGTTGTGGTTCGTAAGGAACTGTCAGATTATTGTAGAGTACCTGTGTCATCCCCGGCTGAAATTTCTCGCCAAACGACCATTGTCCGGAAGTTGGGTTAGGGGTAGTCGGACGAACCCCATTTTCGCCCTGGCCATATACATACTGGTAGTCGGTATAATCAATGGGTGTATCATTCGTATAATTCATATTATAAGTAATTCCAAGCCCCTTATGGGTTCCTCTGGTTTTGGTAGTAATCATGATTACACCATCTTTGGCACGCGAGCCATACAATGCGGAGGCTGCGGCTCCTTTTAAAACCGACATGCTTTCAATATCATCGGGATTGATGCTCGAAAGACCGTCGCCACCATCCGAAGTATTTCCTCCACCTCTTACACCAATTGAATTGTCTGACGCAGCATTACCGGGGTTGGTTCCAAAGTTGGTATTATCAATCGGAACGCCATTGACAACAATCAGCGGATTGTTCTGGCCTGAAATAGAGGATTGTCCGCGGATACGTATTTTAGAGGTTCCGGCCGGCCCGGTGCCTAATCCTGAAATACTCACTCCTGCCATTTTTCCTGAAAGTGAATTCATCAGATTCGGGGTACGGTTTACTGTAAGTTGGTCAGAATTTACATTTGCAGTGGCGTATCCCAGGCTTTTGCTTGATTTCTTAATCCCCAGGGCAGTTACGACAACTTCATCGAGAGCTTCCACATCGGGAACTAATTTGACTTCAATTGTTGTCTGCCCTGTATAGCCAATAGTTGCCTTTACATATCCAACAAACGAGAAAACTATGGAAGTATTTAATGCCGGGGCATTGAGGCTAAATCTTCCATTTGCATCGCTGATCACCCCCATATTGGTATTGGGTATGTAAACGGTTACTCCAATCAGCGCCTCTCCGGTGGTGGCATCAGTAATCGTCCCTGAAACCGTTTTTTGTTGTTCAGCCGCGAGCTGTTCCGGATTTGCGAAGCTTTCCCCGCCGGCAAGCAAGGCTATTTGCCGTCCGTAAACTTCATATTTAATTCCGGTCCCATCAAAAAGTTCGTCGAGGATATCGAATACTTTTTTGTTCTTCTGAATGACTGTTGCTTTTCGTTCAACATCAACCTTGCTGCTGTAGAAGAACTTAAATTCGCTTTGGCTTTCGATGTTGTTTAAAATTCCCCTTATTGAGGAATTTTCCAGATCGATGGTCAGTTTGGTTGATTGTGCATAATTCTCAATAGCAAAACTGCTAAGCACAGAAATACAAATCAGGAAGATTGTTATTTTCATTTTTCTTAGAATTTCACCCATCAAGGGCTTATAGCCCCGATGGAACCAGTTTTTTTTCATAGTTTTGTTTTTTTGGTTAATTACTGAATCCTTGTGATTAATCAATGCAGTGGAGAGGTTGGAAACCCACTAAGTTTGACCGACTGGAGTGGTTTCTGCCTCTTTTTTTGATGGTTCAAATTATTTCATAGGCAAATCCGGTTTGATTGGTTAAAAGTTATTTGTGTATTCTATTCGTATTGTTCTTGTTTTTTCATCGTAGATATAATCAATTGGCGCAGTAATTTTAAGCAATTGTAAAACTTCGCTAAATGATTCCATTTCAAGTGTGCCTGTGTATGATATTTCTGAAAGGCGTTTGTCGCTACCTAATTCAATTTTTACGTTATACCACCGCTCCAATCTTTTGGTTACAGAGAGCAGGTTTTCATTTCTGAATATGAGTTTTCCGTCTTTCCACGAAGAGAACATATCAGTATCCACATTTTCCACTTTGAAATCGGTACCATAGATTCCGGCCTGTTGTCCAGGCTGCAGGGATACCTCTTCGCCTGTCCGTTTTTCTTTTACTTTTACAGTGCCTGTTAGCAAAGTAGTTTGAAAGTATTCTCCGGCAAATGCAGAAACGTTGAATGAAGTACCCTTCACCTCCACATCACCATACTCTGTAGAAACAAGAAAAGGGTTGCCATTGTTCTCAACTTCGAAAAAAGCTTCACCTTTCAGGCTAACAAGTCTGGATTTTTCAAAGCTGGAAATGAATGAAACAGATGACCCGGAATTTAACCACACCAGTGATCCATCTGGTAGGGTAAAATTAGTTTTTGCCCCAAAAGGCGCGCTGATAGTTTGCATTTCTGCAACGTATTGAACTTTAGTAGATTTTCGGATAAAGAAAACAGTACTGATTATTAATCCTGTTATGAGGATTGCGGCTATTCGCAATTTTAGCCTGGAAACGGATAATTTTCGAAGTACCGTTTCGCGGTCGCTGATCAGGATGGCCTGTATTATTTTGTCCCTTAACTCCGGATTGGGTTTTTGAACTTCGCTTTCTTCCAGCATTTCCCTGTCCCAATGCGGCTTTATGAGGCTATATATAATGTCTTCGTTTTTTTTGCTGGCCAAAAAATCCGAAACCTTCGAATACTCTTCAGGATTGATAACAGAATTGATGTATTTTCTGAATAATTGATCCATTTCCTTGTTTTGTATAGTAATACACAACAACGAAATTTATCCCTAGCAGAAACACCATAAATTATTTAAACCGGTTCAGAACGAAAACCTATGCCAATTCGAAGTTCAACAACTTTTTCCTTAATAATACGGTTGCCTTGGCAATATGGAACTCTACGGCTTTTGTTGTAATATTCAGTTTTTCGGCAATTTCTTTGTGTGAATACCCGTTTATCCGGCTCAAAGAAAAAATTTCTTTCTGCCGCACCGGCAGTTCATCGATTGCCCGGTCAACTTTTTCTTTCAAATCGTAGTATTCCGATTGTTCTATAAAAGAGTATTCGATTGGAATAGCCAGTTTGCCAATTTTATCCTTCACTTTTTGATCGTTCAGGCGGCTGCGCAGTTCGTTTAATAAAAGATTCCGGGTGATGGTGAAAATGAAAGCATTAAACGTATGGGTTGTCCTGATGTTTTTACGGTTTTGCCAGATTTTAATAAATACCTCCTGCAACACGTCATCAATTCCTTCGTCCAGCTTTAAAAATGATTTTGAAAAATGGTATAGCCGGTGATAATAATAGTTAAAAAGTTCTTCGATAGCAGCAGGATTGTCCTCTGCCAATTGGAGCAAAACGATTTCCAATTCGAAGGTTTTTTTCATAAACAGGTTAGTAGGTTCATAACAAATGTAAAAATATCTCAGGACAATCTCATTGAATCTGATAGATTAAAGGGAATTCGTAATTATTTATTTTTTCATCTCTCCGTTTATCATTCGCCAGATTTTTAATGGATTATTGTCTTTAAGTTGTTCGGGCAATACCGATTGCGGAAAGTCCTGGTAACAAATCGGGCGTGCAAATCTTTTTATGGCGGCAGTTCCTACTGATGTACTTTGAGGGGCGGTTGTTGCCGGGTATGGCCCGCCATGCACCATCGAGTGACAAACTTCCACTCCGGTTGGGAATCCGTTAAATATTAGCCGTCCAACTTTCTGTTCCAGAATATGAATTAATTCTGAATATTCATTCAAATCTTTTTCCGTTCCATGAATAGTCGCAGTTAAATGCCCTTCGAGTTTAGCTGCCAGCTGGAGCATTTCACTTTTATTGTTTGTTGAAACTAATAGTGTTGACGGGCCAAACACTTCTTCAGAAAGTGAGCCGTCATTAATAAATGTTTCAAAATCAGTTGAAAACACTTTGGGATTAACCCTGTTTCCTGTTTCTTCACCTGAACCACTGCTTATCAGAGAAACATTCTCAGAACTCAGAAGGTTTTGAGTCCCTTTTGAAAAGTTATTCTTTATTTGTTCGGAAAGCATAATTCCTGAAGGATTTTCTGAATTACTGATTTTCAGGTTTTGCAAGAACTGCTTGGCATCATCAGACTTCAGGGTAACTACGAGCCCGGGGTTGGTGCAAAACTGGCCAACTCCTATGGAAACAGCTCCAATCAATCCTTTAGCGATGATTTCGTTTCGTTCTTTTAAGGCTCCGGGCAAAATAAACACAGGATTTACACTTCCCATTTCAGCGAAAACCGGGATTGGAACAGCACGGCTATTGGCAGCATCAAAAATGGCTTTTCCTCCTTTAAACGAGCCTGTAAATCCTATTGCCTTTATTTCCGGGTGATTGACAATGGCCATTCCAACTTCATTCGAAATTCCCTGAACCAAAGAAAAAATACCCTCGGGCATTTTGGTTTGCCGGGCTGCTTTTAGAATGGCTTTTCCAACCATTTCGGATGTGCCCGGATGCAAGGGATGTGCTTTAACAATTACCGGACAACCGGCAGCCAAAGCAGAAACCGTGTCGCCGCCGGCCACCGAAAAAGCGAACGGGAAATTGCTCGCGCCAAAAATTCCAACCGGTCCAAGCGGAATTTGCATTTGACGGATATCTGGTTTAGGAACCGGTTGGCGACCGGGAATGGCGGTATCTATCCGGGCATCAATCCATGAACCTTCACGGACAACCGAGGCAAACATCCGGAGCTGATTGACCGTTCGCATCCTTTCGCCGGTTAACCGGGCTTCGGGCAGGGCGGTCTCCAACATGCACTTTTTGATCAAAGTGTCGCCCAGTTCCAAAATGTTTTCGGCAATAGTTTCCAGAAAAACGGCTCTTTCTTCGTTGCTTTTAGCCTTATAAATATGAAACGCATTTTTTGCTTTTGCCACAGATTCATCCACTTCACTTGTTGTTGCCTCAAAAAATCGGGTGCTGAGATATTCTTGTGTCGCCGGATTTTTGGCAAAAAAGGTAGTTATACCCTTTCCGGACTCTTCATTCCCAATTAGATTTTTTCCTGTAAGTTCCATATTTTGATTTAATTTATTCCACCATATTCACCAATTCCCCAATATGGTCAATCCTGATTTTAATTTCATCACCGATTAGCAATGTAAAATCATTGGGTGGGACAATCCCGGTTCCTGTCATCAACAAACAACCAACCGGAAAAGATGTTTCCCTGAACAGGAATTCAACAATATCCGTAAACTTGCGCCTGATCTGATCAATTCTGACATCCCCGGAAAATACCTGTGTATTATTTCTGATTATTTCAATTTCAATAAGAGCGTTTTCCTCTATTGGAGATTCAGGAATATAAATACATGGTCCGATTGCAGCTGACCTGTCGTAGGTTTTTGCCTGCGGCAGATACAATGGATTTTGTCCTTCTATGTCCCTTGAGCTCATGTCGTTTCCAACGGTATAGCCTATTATTTTTCCTGAAGAGCTGATCATTAAAGTTAGCTCAGGTTCAGGAACGTTCCAGTTCGAATCTTTCCTGATGCGAACTTTCTGCCCCGGGCCGGCAACACGTGAAGCAGCCGATTTAAAAAACAGTTCGGGCCGGTCTGCATCATAAACCCGATCATAGAAATCGCCTCCTCCTGCACCTTTCGATTCCTCCATCCGGGCGCTTTTACTCCGCATATAAGTAACTCCCGATGCCCAGATTTCCTGAGTACCGATTGGGGCCAGCAGGCCGTTGTGCAACAGGTCGGGTGCCTCTGAAATTGTAGTTATATCCTCAGTGAGGACAAGAGTTTCCTTGTATATGTTATCGTTATTTATAAAACCGTCCCAGTCTGTTTGCCTCAAATAAAAGACGTTTTCGTGATCAATTAAAATTCCTTTGGTGGTTTTGTAAATTTTCATATCGTGCATTATAAAAGAAGAAACTGCTAAAAACGAATAAAAAATTCCTGACTGGTAAAGATAATTTATTTTGGGTTGAAACTTGATTCCTTCTTTTGGTATATTGAGTGAATTTATATCTATTTTTAGTTGATAAAAAAGGATAACCATCTGCTATAACCAGAAATTCTGATCTGCCCCACAAAATTAATCTGTTGTCTGATTACTTGATAATCAAATATGAAAACCATGAAAAAATCTATCCTGATATTTACACTTTTTTTAATCTCTTTGGCAAACCTACCCGCACAAACTTCTGAAAAAAAGCCAATTCGTCTGGCCATTGCCGGAGTTACTCATGGGCATACCTCATTTATATTGGGACGAAAAGATAAAACCGACTTTCAGTTGGTCGGTATATTCGAGACCAACAATACTTTGGCTCAGAACCTTGCAAAAAAATATGGTTTTGACCCAAATCTGATCTCAAATAATCTGGAGGACATGTTAGACCGTGTTCATCCGGATGCGGTTGTTGCATTCGGTTCCATTTTCGAACACATGGCCGTAGTGGAAGCCTGCGCACCCAGAGGAATCCATGTCATGGTTGAAAAACCTTTGGCCACCAATGTGGTTCATGCAAAAAGAATGGCGGAACTTGCCGAAAAAAACCACATTCACCTGCTTACCGACTATGAAACATCGTGGTACCCAACTACAGCGAAATCCTTCCAATTGGTTAACGACAGCAATTTCATTGGTACTGTCAGAAAAGTGGTGATTCACGACGGACATCAGGGGCCGAAGGAAATTGGGTGCGATCAATTCTTTTTAGACTGGCTGACTGACCCGGTTCAAAATGGTGGTGGAGCACTCATCGATTTTGGGTGCTACGGGGCCAATCTGATGACCTACCTTCAAAAAGGACAGGAACCCGTTTCGGTAACAGCGGTTACCCGGAATTTTAAACCTGAAATTTATCCGAAAGTGGACGACGAGGCAACCATCATTGTCAGTTATCCGGAAGCACAGTGCATTATACAAGCATCATGGAACTGGCCTTTCGGCAGGAAGGACATGGAAATTTACGGAGATTCAGGATACATTTTTGCGATGGACAATAAAAATATGCGCCTGCGAAACAGAACAATGAATTTGGAACAGACCAAACGGATTACGTCAAAAGATATCGCAGTCTATGAAGATCCGTTCGCCTACTTTGCTGATGTTATACACGGCAAGGTAATCATGACAAAATATGACCCATATTCTTTGTCGAACAATCTGACCGTTGTAAAAATTCTGGAAGCAGCGAGGGAGTCGGCCAAAACAGGGAAAACGGTATTGCTTAGAAACTAGATACGCTTTCTCCTAGAACTTCCAGTTTATTTTCGTACCGAACATTCGGGGAGCTCCAGGTATTTGGGTAGGATCACCAAACATACTTCCCATATTTCCGGCGCTGACAATAAATTTTTCACCCAACAGATTGCTTCCCCATACCGAAAGAGTAATTCGTTTCTCAGCCAACTCAACCCCGCCCCTGAAATTCAGCAGCCCGTAAGCAGCCTGTTCCAGTCCGGCAGTGTTGGCATCTTCAAAAAATATTTTTGTTTGGTAGATAAACGAAGGGATTCCAAATAAGAATATGTCATTGGCAATTGGTATTCGTGCGTTCAATCCACCGGCAAAACTGTGATCAGGAGTAAGCCGGAACAGATTTCCGGCATATTTCTGCTTTGTTCCATCAACATCAGTATCGGCAAAACGGGCGTGAATATAAGCGTAGTTCCCAAAGAAATTCAATCCCTTTGAAACCGCGTATTTTAAATTTGCTTCAGCGCCATAGGCTGATGCTTTTCCACCATCTTTCACGAGATAATTGAATTCACCGGAAGTGGCATCTGCCACCCATGCAGAAGTCTGAAAATTCAAATAATCGTGGTAAAAAGCGCCCAGATCAAACCAAAATCGTTGATGAATGGCTGTTTTAAATCCAAGATCGAAACTGTTCACAATTTCGGCATCCAGTACCTGTTCTTCACCTGCTGAGGTAAATTGCAAAACTTCCGGACGGCGTCCTTTTGAATATCCGGCAAATAAGTTGGTGTTTTCATTAAACGCATATTTCAAACCGCCGCGAAAGGTGAATGCCAAAGATGATTCAGTTATTTTTTTCTCAGTACCGGGTTTAAAAAACAAGTTGGGATAGTTGCCCGCCAGGAACCCAAGAGTCGCAGGACTGCCTCCGCTCATTTGCGTAATGCTGGTTAATTCAAACCATTCGCTGGAAATACGAACTCCTCCTGTGATACTTAATTTTTGGGTAAGCTGATAATTACCATCGGTAAAAATTTCGGCAGCCTGGTTTAGCGCGTTGCTTTTATTCTCTTCCTGATGATTGTTTGCCAAAGGCATTCCGGCCAATGGACCCAGACGAGGATCGGGAGGAAGGTTGGTCATTGGATATGGCTGGCCATCGGGAGTTACCAGATAACCGGTATTGAGAAACAGGTGGACCATGTTCTGCTCATTGGGCGAAAACCAATAATCCTGACTCGCTTTTTCGTTCCAGTAACTTCCGCCGATACTTCCGTTCAGTTTATTTTTAACGGAATAATTGTACCTGATTTCCTGAAAGATCTGCCTGGCACCGTCATCTTCGCTCATATCAATGGCTGCAGCGGCAGTTCCATCGCCGTCCCAGCGAGAATTGGCGCTAATTTTACGGTATGAACTTACAGAAGTCCAATAGCTGTTTTCATTCCGGTAATGTTTGGCCGATAAAGTGGCATCAAAAATTTCCTTTCCGGTTGCCAGGTTTTTTCCCTGTTCAAGAGATGCCACGTAGTTAAAAGGATTTTTACTCCCTTCAGTATTCGGATAGTTCATGCTCATAAAGCCAAGCCCCGGATTATCATCCTTCTGGTAGTTGACAATCAAATCAAATTTATTGTTGATCCCCGGAATAAAACTGGCTGAAAACCGACCTGCCAGTGAATTTTTCCCATTCAGGCTTCCACCAAAAGTGTTCCTGATATATCCATCCTGATAATCGTACGAACCAGCCGCCCGCACAAAGAGTTTATTTTTCACAACCGGCATATTAATCGCTCCTGATAATTCCTTTTGGCTGAAATTTCCAACACCGGCCGTCACAAATCCATTGAAATCGCTGGTTGGTTTTTTACTGATGTAGTGGATAGCGCCAATTTGAGCGCCACGTCCGAAAAGGGTTCCCTGTGGTCCTTTCAATACATCCACCTGCTGCATGTCGAAAAGGCTGACTGCAGCGCCACTCGTCCGGCTAATAGGGACATTGTTGTAGAATACGGAAACCCGGGGCTGGGCCGTTGGGCTAACCTCGTCGCTGGTCAGTCCGCGAATAACAAAGCTTGGCCTGTCGGTTCCCTGCATCCGAACCTGAAGTCCGGGAACAAATCCGGCCAATTCATCAACTTCTTTGATGTTAAGGTCCTCCATTAACCGGGAACTAATCACATTCATGGTAATGGGAACATCCAAAATCTGTTGATCTCTTTTTTGCGAGGTTACTGTCACGCCTTCCAGTTTGATATCCGCATTTTTGAATGTGATGTTCAGCTCGTTTTGCCCTTGCCGAACAGCATAATCAATTGTTCTGGTCTCAAAACCAACATAGGATGCCCGAATAGTAATTTTACCTGACGGAAGCTGATCGAAAAGATACTCCCCCGATTCGTTCGCGTTAACACCATATTTAGTACCCACTATAACCACACTTGCTCCCGGAAGTGCATTTTTATCAGCATCCCGGATTTCCCCACGCAAAATGTTTTTTTGTTCCTGGGCATTTGAAGTAAAAACGATCAATATTAATAAAAGAGCAGATAGGGTTTGTTTCATATTACAATTGTGCAAACAGTTTTTTCATACTTACCTCGCCAGCTATCAGACTTCTCAAATCACTGATAACAATCCGATCCTGTAACATGGTATCGCGATAACGTAAAGTGACGGTGTTGTCTTCGAGTGTGATGTGATCAACCGTTACACAGAAAGGTGTGCCAATGGCATCATGCCGGCGGTAACGTTTTCCGATGGAGTCTTTTTCGTCGTACTGGCAATTGAAATCAAATTTCAGATCATCAATGATCTCACGGGCCTTTTCGGCCAGACCATCCTTTTTCATCAACGGGAAAACAGCCAGTTTTACAGGGGCCAATGGCGCCGGAATACGAAGAACCACACGCATATCTTTTTTGCCATCTTCGCTTACCACTTCTTCTTCGGCATACGTAGCTGCCATTATTTGCAGGAACATCCGGTCAACGCCAATAGAAGTCTCCACCACAAATGGAACGTATGATTCATTTAATTCCGGATCGAAATAGGTAATTTTTTTACCTGAATATTCCTGGTGCTGCGAAAGGTCAAAATCGGTTCGCGAATGAATTCCTTCCACTTCCTTAAATCCGAAAGGGAAACGGTATTCAATATCAACGGCTGCGTTGGCATAATGTGCCAGTTTATCGTGTTCGTGAAAACGGTAGTTTTCCTTTCCAAATCCAAGCGCCTGATGCCAGTTCATTCGCGTCTGTTTCCATTTCTGAAACCACTCGAGTTCGCTTCCGGGACGGACAAAAAACTGTAATTCCATCTGTTCGAATTCGCGCATACGGAAAATAAACTGTCGGGCCACGATTTCGTTTCGGAAGGCTTTCCCGATCTGGGCAATCCCGAACGGAATCTTCATGCGGCCGGTTTTCTGAACGTTCAGGTAATTGACAAAAATACCCTGGGCCGTTTCGGGACGAAGATAAATCTTCAAAGCCCCATCGGCAGTCGAGCCCATTTCTGTTGAGAACATCAGGTTAAACTGGCGTACATCGGTCCAGTTGCGTGTTCCTGAAACCGGACACACTATTTCCTGATCAATAATGATTTGCTTTAGTTCATCCAGATTGCTGTCGTTCAGGGCCTTTACAAAACGGGCCTGTAGTTCGTCCCATTTAGCCTGAACTTCCAATACCCGGCCATTGGTTTCGCGGAACTGTTTTTCGTCGAACGATTCTCCAAAGCGTTTCTTCGCTTTTTCAACTTCCTTTTCGATTTTATCTTCATATTTGGCCAGTTGTTCTTCAATCAGCACATCAGCACGGTATCTTTTTTTCGAATCTTTGTTGTCAATCAGCGGATCATTGAAAGCGTCAACATGGCCGGAAGCCTTCCAGATGGTTGGGTGCATAAAGATGGCCGAATCGATTCCAACCACATTTTCGTGCAGCAGGACCATCGAATCCCACCAGTATTTTTTAATGTTGTTTTTTAGTTCAACTCCATTCTGGCCGTAATCGTAAACCGCTCCCAGCCCATCGTAAATTTCACTCGACTGAAATACAAAGCCATACTCTTTACAATGTGCAACGAGCTTTTTAAAAACATCTTCCTGAGCCATACTTATTTAATTGGTAATTGATTAATGGTTATGGGTTATTTCAAGTTCCAGTTTTCACACAACTTGGAATTTGTTCGCCAACAGGCGGATGGAATTTGGAATAGTACTAATCCACTTCTTCGAAGTCAACATATTCGCCCTCGGTATTACGTGCGCGGCTTTGATCACGACGATTCTTTTCGACAGTAACTTCGCCCTCTTGTTTCTGTTGGCGCTGATACTGCGACTGCCTGGCTTGCATGTTATTGACAGCTTTTTTAACAACGATAGGGAAAAGTAAACGTCCGACAAATTTCAGTACAAAGTAAATGACAACCATTATACCGACTGTCTTTAAAAAATTTGTCAGGACTAATATGACAAATAATTGATCCATAGCTTTTCAATAATTAGAGCGGCTAAAATTAGTAATTAATTGGGAAACGACCATGATTTATTGAGCGGTCAAATTCCGAATCAATGATCATTACTTTTTCTTAACATATACCCTCCTCTTCCGGTTATGCACTTAAGTTAGCGAACGCTGGTGCTGATTTGCAATCAGCACCCAGCACCTTTAGTCAGGGATTTGTAATCTCATAATTTCTTATAATCATTAATTCTCTACCTTTACATTCAGGGGAATCCGCAATAAAATATCACAGGGATTACATTCACAACAATCCGGTAAAAGCGAAACTGGTTGGACGACCGGAAAATTATCTTTACAGTTCGGCACGCGACTTTGCAGGAGAAAAAGGGCTGGTTCAGATAGTACTGGTGTAGGTTTTATACGGATCGCAGATCCGAAGTCAAAAGGTGCTCATTGCAAATCAGCACCAGCGGCCTTGAATTATATGAAGTATATCTGGAGTAGCAAAGGTGTTGGAACTTAAATGACAAATTCCTATTTTTGAAATAGACTTTTGAAATCCAAACTAAAAATTTGATCAATTATCCAGTCTCTGTATTCTGGCCAAATATTATCTCTATACCTCGTAAATTCTTGGTAATACCGATAATATGCGTCATGGATACTTATTTCATCATTTCGTAAACTATTACAAAGTTCAACAGTCATATTTTCAAATCGAATGGAAGAATCCTTTGAAGCCCCAGCTTTAACAGTTATTTTATCTGCTAAATCCCTCGTAAAGATGCAAAAATACTCTTTATACAACCAATAGTAATTCTTTATTTGTTCATTTGTGGAAACCCATTTGCCATTTTTAAATGAACACAAACAATATTCTTGAAAAACTAATTTAAGTGAATTAGAATATTTCCTTTCATCAAGTGATTGCATAAACCTTTTATCAACTTTGTTTTTAGAACATAATCCAAGCATTGTTATTTCAGAATTTAAAATTGCATTAGCCCTATCTAAAGTTATTTTATTGTTTTGAAAAACTTTGTAACTATAGTTCCGAAGTGACTCGACTTGCTCATTTGAAAGGTATTCCCACGCTTGTGCGGAGAAACATGGATAAAATAATATTAAAGTATCACAGTCCAGGCTGAAAGTCTTGGATCTTTCTTGACTTGCCAACTCTAAATTAAACAAAGTAAGCAATAGAATCAATACTTTAATCCGCATAATATGAATAGGATAAAACATTTAGACTAATTTAGAATTCGTTTCTTACTGCTCTATTTTAATTTTCACCTAATCTGTTATAGTATCAAGTCTATTTTTAAGGAAAATATATTTTGTTAAAATACGTATATTGTGTTAAGAAGGTTTTCAATTTTGGGAAGAATCTATTTATAAAAATCCTTTTAAATACCTTGCTCTTCGGGATATGTCAAAAAGATAGCGAACGATGGTGTTGATTTGCAATCAGCGCCCTTTAGCCAGGGATTTGTAATCCCAAATAACACAGAAGAAGCTGCCCGTAGGGGTGGCTTCTTTTAAACTTTTGCGAAGTTAAGCAATACGTTCTTTGAAAAGATGCAGCAAAGCTTTCCCCTTTCGGGGGAACGGGAAGGGGGCTTCACACATCCGCGCTCTTCTGGTGTCAAGAGGTGAATCAGGAATAAAAAAAGGGAGTCGCCCCCCTCTTAAATTGCTGTTAAAAAAATCGAGTTCAGTTACAATTAATGTTTTCTTCCGAACAGAAAATTCATTCCAAAACGTGCATTTACAAACTCGGCTTTTGCCGGGTCGTTCAAGGCCATCAGGTTGTCGCTTACCAGATACAACTGCATAAATCCTAAACGAAGCGCCACGCCAAGACCAAGATTATTGTTCGAATTACCAATCATGGAATAGCTGCCGGTCAGACTGAAGAAATTGCCCAACAGGGCATTTGCTGAAAAAGTAAGCGTGTTACGGCTGATGGTTGCATTTTGATAAAGGCAGTCGAGTACTCCAAGGCTAAAATGATTGTTTACAGAAAAAGTTCCCCCTAAATAGATTTTGGTTGGCAGGCTCATATCAAAAGCTTCCGCATTAAATTCACTCTTTGCAGGATTGAAATTGCTTTTCAACTTTTCCAGTTCAGCATCGGCCAAATCGCCCGGATCGACATAATCAGATTTCGATTCGTCGAGAGAATGCGAAAAATCAATCCCTTCCCATTTGTAGCTGGAAGCATGATCCAGGTTAATGTTTTCTTTTTTGAACGAGATTTTCCCGACATCAATAATACTTCCTGAAAAAGTAATCCTTGGGGTAAGCTTATAAACAGCGCCCAGATCGAAGGCCATTCCCATATTTCCTGTTTGAGTCAAATAGTTAACGGGATCAATATTTTCAGTATTCATATCGGTGAAATAATTGTCGGCATCAAATTCAATCTCATCCAACGAAACCGGCCCTGAAATATTTACATTCATGTCCGTTTTTAAATTCAGGTATGAACCATTGGCCGCAGTTTCTACCTGCAAATTCATCTGATTAGTCTGAACGGCCATTTTCCCGAATAAAATTTTCGCTTTTGCCCCAACCGATAATTTTTTTCCTATCACATCTCTTGAATATCCAAACGCAAATTCGCTGTAATGGTAGGCGTTCACATTCAAATTGCCCAGATCAAAATTCTTTCCCATGTAAGGAGCATTTCCATCTTTCAGAAAAGTAATCAGGCTTTTACCGAATGTAAACTGTGCCATCTCTTTTTCTGTAATTCCAATGCTGAAGAACGATTTTTTACCCCGGATGCCCAGGTAAAAAAGAGGCATACTAAAATGTTGCCGAAAAGAATTTGTTTCGCTAAGCGAATTATGAAACCCGTCAATATCCAGAACCAGTGAATCGGCCAGGCTTCCGGTACCTTTATGGATCAGGTCGTTGAAGGCAAAATCGCTGCTGAAGTCAAAATACATTCCGGACAAACCCGGCAATCCGATTACAACTTTACTCGAATCGTTGTGCAGTGCCGGATTTTGCAAATCGGACTGAGGCATTCCTTTCATAAATTGCAAGGTCGTGCTTTCCTGCGCTGAAACCAGTGAAATGCTAACCAGTAAAATAAATGCTGTTATTCCTATATTAGATTTTATATTTTTCATTTCGGATGGTTTTTACAGGTTAACTTTTGCTTTGATTACCACATTCAGATCGATCATGCTGTCAGAATAAAGGGAAGCTACGCCTGTACCTCCTGAAGGGGAGCTGATTGTACCTGAGAAAACTATTCCTTTTGCTTTCCGGAGGTTGTTCATTTCACTGGCATCGAGGCCAAATGATTGTGAGGTCTGGGTTGGGGTAATCACTCCCGAACTGCTTACCTGAGCGGCAGACAGGATTTTAGCTTTTTTTGATGATCCAATTTGCTTATTGCTGCCGTCGAGAAAGAAAAGCTGTACATCAACATCCAGCGGAATGCCATTTTTTGCATTGATAATTAATTCGGCGCTTTCCACCTGATCGTAATCCTCACCCGAAATAGAAGAGGTATCCTTAAAGCTCATGTTGCTGATTTGTAATTCAATCGGCAGTTCCATCGCCAGATCAATTGAAAAAGCGGCATCTAAATCCAGAAAATTAGGATTTTGGGGCGTGACCACATTGCTCTTGTTAAAATCTGCCTTCCCGCTGTACGAAATCTGGCCGGATGGAGGCAGGGCAACAAAATTCACGATATTGGAGTTCTGCCTGTCGAAAACCATACTGCCTGTGGCAGTTCCGGCATTTATATTCGCCGGAACAGGAATATCGAATGATGAAGGTGTTCTTGTTAATACCACTTTTTGCCCCAATTTGTTGGAAGCTGTTAAACCAAGTGCAAGGGAGGCTGGCATTCCGATTGAATTGTGAAAGATAAGTTCCAGTTTTGGATTGGCAAGTTTAAAGTTGCTGTCGATGTTATCGAGCATATCCACGTTCAAATCAAATTTGTTTGGGTCAATCTGAATTGAGCGCTTGCCAAAATCTCCATGAACTGACTTGAATTCCAGGCTGGTAATTGTCATATCCAATTTAATCACATCGGTGGAAACATAATCAACATATCCTGTCGAACTGATTACCTGAATGTTGTAAGAGTATGGAACGCGGTTATAGGACACAATCGGATCAGAAGCAAAATTTAAGTTAGCTCCCGCTAAATCGATTGTAACTGAGTTCCCGCTTAATGGAACACTTGCGGTAACAGGAATTCCGTTCTTCTTTACTTCAGGTAGGGTTAGGTTGATGGATCCGTTCACCTTTGATGTGTTGCTGATTTTGATACTCATTGTCCCTTTTTTAAGAACAGTAGCATAAGCCTTTAAATCGGGTTCAGGAAAAACAAAGTTTACTGTTCCGGAAGAACCCAGCATAGTTTGTGGTGGAATCTTAAGGTTTCCTTTCGAAATACTGGCATTTTTAAGGTCTATGTTCAATTTCAGACAATCCAACCGGTCAATATATACCGGAGTAGTTGAACCTGGTGTTGAAAAACTCATTAATCGAAACTCAACATTATTGGATAACTGAATTCCGGCCAAATCTAAAGTTACTTTTGAAGTAGCATTGGGCGCGATATTATTAAAGACAATATCATCCTTTATTTTTCGGTTATACCCAAGGTCCCATAAACTTCCTTTAAAGGAAACAGCTACTTTCAGTTTGTTTTCCAGGGTAATTTCCAGGGAGCCTTTGGTTAACGTGACGCTTGTAAAATCGGGAATCTGAGCTATTTTATATGAATATGCCGGACCATTAAATGAATATGAAGGAAATGGAACAGTCAGGCCATGAAATATGCCGACATCAATGGGCCCGCCTCCCGTTAATCCGCCCAGATCGGCAAGCGTAATGCTGCGGCTAATTGAGACGTTTCCGGGCTGAATGTCGCCAAGTAGTTTATCGCCTGAGGAAAAGCTCTGTTGAACCGGAAAGCTTAAAAGATCACGAACATTATATTTATAGAGGTCGGTTTTTTTGTACATGATCTTAATCAATCCATTCGGATCTTTGGCAATCAAATCTTTGTTATCCCTATTTACCGATTGCAACAGATCCCAGACAGAAATATGGGCTTTCGCAATAGGGGCAACCATTTCGGGGTTCAGGTTCACTTCGTCGGATAGCTTATCAAAATCGAAGCTCTCCAGATTACAACTATTTGCAAGAAACAGAAGCCATACAGAACAAATCAGAACAAAAGGCTTTTTCATTTTGAATATTTTGTGAGTTTATATTTCCATTCATCTTCAAGTCCTTGAGTATATCGAAGAAATTCAGTTGTCCGTACTGTAATTTTGAGTATTACCTGGGGCAAAACGAAAAATAAAACAAAGTTTGTGCCTGCAGGGACCAACCTGTCGCATTATTTCAGTCCAAATCTACTAAACATTTGATTATATAAGGATAATAGAAAAAATAGTAATAAAGAAAATTTATCTTTCAGGTAGAATGCCAGGAAAAGGGAATGAAAATATTATTGTATAACCGCATAAGTGTGCGAAAATGAGGTAATATAGACGATTCTAAACTGCTCTTCGGGATATGTCTGAAAGATCGCGAACGCTGATGCTGATTTTAGCTCTGGATTTATAATCCAGTCCTACAACATCGAATAAAAAATTCCCCAATTTTATGCCTGTGGGAATCAACAATAAAATACCGGCAGGCTACGCCTTCTATCTGACTTTAATGATAGAGTAATGGATTGATGTTTTATCGTAAAAAAAAGCCCGGCACTTGGCCGGGCAACAGACATCCGACAGGCGGAGCTGCAACGGGCTCGAAGCCCAATATTTTTGTCTATCCGTTCAGGGCCTCAGCTCCATTGGTCACTTCCAAAATAGCATTGGTAATGGCTGCCTGACGGGCTTTGTTAAAGGTCAAAGTCAATTCATCTATTAATTCTGAAGCATTATCAGTTGCCTTGTGCATGGCTGTCATGCGGGCGCCATGTTCGGCAGCATGAGAATCGAGTAAGGCTTTGTATAACTGAATCTTCAGCGATCTGGGAATCAATTCCTGAACGATGTGTTCCAATGAAGGCTCGAAAATGTAATTCCGGTTAATTCCTTTTTTCTTATCTGAAACTGCTGGTAAAACCGGTAAAAATTGTTCACTGACCAGTTCCTGCGAAGCCGCATTGATAAATTTATTATAAACCAGTTCAACCCAGTCGTATTTGCCATTAACAAAATCTGCCATGATTGACTGGGCTACTTCGGAAACCTGATCGAAAGTCAGGTTATCGTACAAATAATTTTTATCGCCAACCGGTTGAAACTCAAAAGAACGAAGGACTTTTCCTCCCTGCTTTCCAATGACCAAAAAATGAACATGACCTGTATTCAGTTGTTTTTTATATATGGTTTTAGCCATAAACATGGCTTTTTTTGCGATGTAGGAATTAAACCCGCCGCACAATCCGCGGTTTGAGCTAACCAGAACAATCAATACTTTTTCAGGATTTCGTTGAACGGTATAAACTGAACCTTCAGTATTCTCAAGTATCGAGCTTAAAGATGAAAGCAAATGGGCAAGTTTTCCGGCATAAGGACGAATCTGCAAAATAGCATCCTGTGCCTTTTTAAGCTTGGCCGCCGATACCATTTTCATGGCGCTGGTCACCTGCCTGGTGGTTTTTACCGAAGTAATCCGAGTCCGTATTTCTTTTAAGTTGGCCATTGCAAGTCAATGAATGAATTTTGTATTTCGTCGGGTACCATTACAACTATTCCGAATATCTTCCGGCAACCTCGGCTGCTGCTTTTTCAATCGCCTGAGTTTCATTGTCAGACCATTTTCCGGCTTTCACCTGATCCAGTACGTTCCGATGCTGCATTTCCATCAATTCAAGAAAATCGTGTTCAAACGCCTTCACTTTTTCGACCGGAATATTGCGTAAAAGCTCTTTTACCCCACAATAGATAATGGCTACCTGATGTTCAATTTTAAATGGAGCGTATTGTGGCTGTTTCAGGATTTCAACATTTTTGCGCCCTTTATCCAGTACCCTCATGGTAGCTGCATCCAAATCAGAACCGAATTTTGAGAATGCTTCCAGTTCACGGAACTGGGCCTGATCCAATTTCAGCGTTCCGGCAATCTTTTTCATGGATTTGATCTGTGCATTTCCCCCAACGCGCGAAACCGAAATACCAACATTGATAGCCGGGCGGACTCCGGAGTTGAACAGGTTTGATTCGAGAAAAATCTGTCCGTCGGTAATTGAAATTACGTTGGTTGGGATGTAGGCTGATACATCGCCTGCCTGTGTTTCAATAATCGGCAAGGCGGTTAACGAGCCGCCACCTTTCACTTTGTCTTTCAGGCATTCGGGCAAATCGTTCATTTTAGCAGCCATTTCGTCTGATTCAATAATCTTTGCTGCACGCTCGAGCAGGCGCGAATGCAAATAAAATACGTCGCCCGGATAAGCTTCGCGGCCTGGAGGGCGGCGCAGCAACAAGGAAACTTCGCGGTACGAAACCGCCTGTTTCGAAAGATCATCATAAATAATCAGGGCATCGCGTCCCGTATCGCGGAAAAATTCGCCAATGGCGGCGCCTGCATAAGGCGCATAAAACTGAAGTGCAGCCGGATCGGAAGCTGTAGCCATAACGATCACCGTATAAGCCATTGCACCATGCCTTTCAAGAGTATGTGCGAGATTTGCCACGGTTGAACCTTTTTGTCCAATGGCAACATATATACAATAAACAGGTTCTCCTTTTTCAAAATTTTCGCGTTGATTGATAATGGTATCAATGGCGACAGCAGTTTTTCCGGTCTGACGGTCGCCAATAATCAATTCGCGTTGACCGCGCCCGATCGGGATCATCGCATCAATAGCTTTTAATCCGGTTTGCAAAGGTTGAAAAACAGGTTGCCTGAAAATTACCCCCGGAGCTTTACGCTCCAAAGGCATCACGAATTTTTCGCCCGTAATAACTCCTTTCCCATCAATAGCTTCACCAAGTGTGTTGATAACCCGTCCGAGAAGGCCTTCGCCAACCTCGATTGAAGCCGTGCGACGAAGTCTCTTTACGGTATCGCCTTCCTTTATTTCTTTGGTAAGGCCCAGGATTACAGCGCCAACATTATCTTCTTCCAGGTTTAGAACAATTCCTTTTACTCCTGAATCAAATTCGATCATTTCGTTCGATTCAACATTTGAAAGGCCGTAAATACGGGCAATTCAGGCAACAACCTGAAGCACAATTCCTACTTCTTCCAATTCGACCTGACTTTTAAAGCCTTCAAGTTGTTGCCTGAGTATCATTGAAACTTCAGCAGGTTTTATATTTGCCATTTTATTCTGTTTTTTCTTTCGTTATTCTATTTCAATTCTGTTTGAAGCAATTTCTCTTTTATTTTTTTTAATTGTGCCGATACACTGGCATCGTATTGTTTGTCCTCTACCCGAAGCACAAAACCACCAATTAATTCAGCATTAACTTTTTGGCTCAGTTCAACTTTGGCATTGAATTCAACTTCAAGTATCTGCTTTACCTGAATGATAACCGATTCATCCAGAGTTTGTGCGCTGGTAATAACTGCCGTTTTTATACCTTCCTCCTTACGGTATAAATCTTCCAGGTTCCTGAAAATTCCAGGGATGAATTTTTCGCGGTTGTTTTCGGCAATAAGTACCAGAAAATCGAGGGATAAATTATTTACCCGACCGGTAAAAATATTTTTGATTGCCTTAACCTTTTGGGAAGTTTTTACGATTGGGCTTTCGAGCATTAAATTAAAATCAATGCTACCCGAACAAACATTAGCTATTAATCCGGCATCACTGCGGAGTTCTGTGGTTAGGCCCTTTTCTTTGGCCAACATAAAAAATGCCCTGGCGTAACGAACGTTTATTTTACTTTGATCCATACAATTATTTCAACTTCAGGTCTTTTAACAGGTCTTCAACCAATCTTTCCTGATCTTCGGGGTTTTCCAACTGTTTCCTGATAATTATTTCAGCAATCGTAACCGACAGTCCGGCAACTTGCTGCTTAATTTCATTAATGGCAGCAGATTTTTCTGCAACGATCTGTTGTTTTGCATTCTCAATGCTTTTCAGGGTTTCGGCATTGGCCTGTATCTTGGCCCCGGCAACAATTTTATCTTTGATGTCGCGGGCTTCCTTCAGAATAATATCTTTTTCCCTTCGGGCTTCAGCAATAATCTGATCGTTACTGGCTTTTAATCCTGCAACTTCCTTTCGGGCTTTTTCGGCAGTATTCAAGGCATCTGAAATTGACTTTTCACGATCTTTCAATGCTTTCAAAATGGGTACCCAGGCAAACTTTTTCAGGATGAACAGAACAATCCCGAAAATAATGAGCATCCAAAATATTGTACCGTAATCAGGTGTTACAAATCCCATAGTGGTGTGTTTGTTGGTTAAAAGCAGCCCTTACTCCCGGCAATCCCGGGAGGGGGCCACAAAACAAAAATTTCTTAGATGAAAATTACCAAAGCACAAATGATGACGGCAAAGAATGCTACGCCTTCGATAAATGCCGCAGACACAATCATGTTGGCCCGAATATCGCCAACGGCTTCAGGTTGACGGGCAATGGCCTCCATGGCGCTGGCCCCGATGCGGCCAATACCAATACCAGCTCCTATCGCAGCTAAACCTGCGCCGATTGCAGCGCCCATCGGTCCTACTGCTAAACTTGCTGATTCCTGTAAAAAGATGAATAATGAAGTCATAATGATAATTGTTTAAGATATATTGAAACTAATGATGATCGGGTGATGCCATTCCGAAATACATGGCCGATAAAAATGTAAAAACATAAGCCTGAACGAATGAAACCAGTATATCGAGCAAAAGCATAAATACTGAAAATAAAACTGAAACAACCGAAATGCCCAGGCCGCCCTCAATACCAAATAACCGGGCGAAAATAAATATTAAACTTACAAATACAGTAATAATCAGGTGACCTGCAAGCATGTTGGCAAATAAACGGATCATTAATACAAATGGTTTGGTGAGGACTCCCGTCAGTTCAACGATGGGCATCAGTGGTACCGGAAATTTTAACCACCAGGGCACGTCCGGATTATAAATTTCCTTCCAGTAATGTTTGTTGGTGCTGAAGGTTGTTATGAAAAAAGTAAAAACCGCCAGCACCATAGTTACGGCGATATTACCAGTAACATTTGCCCCAAAAGGAAAAACAGGAACTAATCCCAGTAAGTTATTAATCAGGATAAAGAAAAAGACCGTTAACAGAAAGGGCATAAATTTTTCAAATTTCTTTTCGCCTATGGCAGGTTTGGCAATATCGTCGCGAACAAACAGGATGATTGGTTCAAAAAGGTTTTGCATTCCGGTGGGCGCCTGGTTTACACGTCGTTTTGCTGTTTTTGCTATATTCAGGAAAATAAGCAACAGGACTATAACACTCACCAAAATCCCGGCAACTGTTTTGGTAATTGATAAATCTATTGGTAATCCAACAACTTCGCTGTTTGCGTTTACTTCAACAATTTTCCCTTCGTTCTTGCCCTCAAGTTCAATTCTGAAATTTTTGTAAGTTTCGTGTCCATGATGGAATTTGGACGACATGAAAAAGTTCCATGCCTGATTTGAACTATAGAGTATTATGGGTAGGGGAATACTGAGGTGAGTTTTGCCAAAAGTGGCGATGTGCCATTCGTAGGAATCCGAAACATGCTCAATTACAAATTTCCCGGCGTCAAACTTTTCAGAATGTTCGCCTTCATTAACCGGTATTTCAGGTTCGTTGGCCCGGTTGATTCCGGTACTTAAAAAGACGGCTATAAGGATTATTAAAAAGGATCGTATCAGTCGTGTCATTTTATCCCACTTTGAATTCTGGCCGCACAAAATTAATTTTTTTTAAATGATTAAAACAGACTTCAATCATAAAGGATGAGGCCTATCTCATTTGTTTAATATTCTTCAAAAATTCATTCACTTCAAATACGGTGTATATGAGGTAAATAAGTAAAAAATTAGCAATAAAAACCTTGGCATTTTCTCTGTTTAAAATTACAAAAACAATGGCGACAGCCAAATAAAAGAACATCTTAATAAAGTTTACAGCCATGTATTGCGATATAAATTTTGAACTCGTTTTTCCGGCTACCTTTAATAAATATAAATGAACAAGGTTAGTCGTAACATAAAAAAAGAGCGCCACAAAAGGCAAAGCTGAAAAAAAGTACAATTTCAGAACTGTGGCATACAGAGCTATACCTATTATGAAAATAATAATCGTCAGAACCGAAGACTTTATTAAAAATTGTTTCATAGACTGATCAACCGATTTGGTTTGTTTCACTGATTATTATAAAAATTTCCGGATAGCATGATAAATTGCCCCAATAACCGACAAGATCATCAGGCCCAGAGTAAAGGCAGGAAAACTCATATTTAGCCATTGGTCGATTTTTACACCCAACCAAACTCCGATACCCATAATGATCATCATTTCGAATGCTAAACTGGAATACCGGATAAAATCATCAAATTGTTTCTTCGGTTTCTGATTATTAATTGGATTCATTATCGGCAGAATCATCGCCCATCGTGCAGGTTCCGGCAAAATAAGCCCCAGGTTCAATTGATAATTTTCCGGTTACAATATCGCCCGTAACCGTTGACGAAGCTTTGAGCGAAAGTTGTTCATTAATAAAGATTTTACCTTTTTGCTTTCCGGCGATTTCGCAACTTCTGCATTTAATATCTCCCATTACTTTGCCTGAAGCGCCAATGACCAATCTTCCTTTGGTATCGATATTGCCAGTTAATTCTCCATCAACCCGAAAATCGCCATCAGAAAGAATATCTCCTGTAATCCGGGTTCCAATTGCAATCAGGTTAATAACCTGCGGATTAATTTCGTGCGTTTCTTTTGCCATCGCTTTTTGTTTTTTTTAAACGAACTCCAAATATAGCAAATTGGTTCTTATTTTATAAAATGATAGAGAAAGGTCATTGTACCTTCAAAGGCAGGTTTACGGTTTCCTTCAATTTCCATACAAATATCCAACTGAATTTTTGTAATCCCCCTAAGGTTTGTAACCGACCGCAATACCACCTGGGTCCGGATCCTGCTATTGACTTTAACCGGTTGATTAAACCTGAAATTATCGATACCGTAATTGACCAGCATTTTGATGTTTTCAACCTGAATAATCTCGTCCCACATGAAAGGTAAAAGCGAAAGGGTAAGATAACCATGAGCGATTGTACTTCCAAATCCACCCTCTCTTTTTGCCCTTTCTTCATCCACATGAATCCATTGATGATCGAAGGTCGCATCGGCAAACTTGTTGATCTGTTCCTGAGTGACAGTCATAAAGCTCGAAATGCCAAGCTCCTGACCAACATGCTTTTCAAATTCCTCGTGACTTCTGACAATCAGTTTTCCCATGACCGGATTGATTTAGATTGGTGTGAATTATAATCGCTATTTGGGATCGTAGGCCCATTTCAGGTAAATACTACCCCAGGTAAAACCAGCGCCAAAGGCAGCCAGGATGATGTTATCGCCCTTCTTTAACTGGTTTTCGTAATCGTATAAACAGAGTGGAATTGTAGCGGCGGTTGTATTGCCATATTTTTGAATATTCACCATCACCTGCTCTTTATTAATCCCCATTCGGCGGCCAACTGCATCAATAATCCTCATATTTGCCTGATGAGGAACAAACCATGCCAGATTTTCTTTTGAAATTTGATTTTTCTCCATCACTTCAATAGCGACATCGGCCATGTTCGAAACGGCCATTTTAAATACCGTTTGACCTTCCTGATACACAAAATGCTCGTCATTGTCAATCGTTTCGTAGGAGGCCGGTCGAAGCGATCCTCCACTTTTAATCTGAAGAAATTGACTTCCGCCTCCGTCAACACGGTTGATGTGGTCAATAACTCCTAAATCTTCGGTGGTGGGTTCAAGTAAAACTGCGGCTGCCCCATCGCCAAATAATGGACAGGTAGTCCGATCCTTGTAGTTAGTTATTGACGACATCATGTCGGCGCCTAAAACGATAACTTTTTTATATTGGCCACTCTCAATAAATTTTGCACCGGTGGTTAATGCATATACAAATCCTGAACATGCGGCTGTTAGGTCAAAACTCCAGGCATTAATTAGTCCGGCCTTGAAACTGATGATATTGGCTGTTGCAGGAAGGGGGCTGTCGGGAGTTATGGTTGCACAAATTAAAAGTTCTATTTCTTCAGGTTTTGTCCCGGTTTTTTCGAGTAATTCTTTAATTGCAGCAGTGCCCATATCGGAGGTTGCCAAACCATCTTCTTTTAATATCCGGCGTTCTTTAATGCCGATACGCTGCATGATCCATTCATCAGATGTTTCAACCAGCGTGCTTAACTCTTCGTTGGTTAAGCGGTACTCTGGTAGAAATGCTCCAATGCCAGTAATTGCAGCACGAATTTTATCCATAATTAAATTTTTTAATCAAATCTATCAAAACCCGTTCTTCCGGGAAACAGTTCGGAATGTCAATACATAATTGCAAAATCAGGAAAATAAATTGCGCTGCAAGTTAGAATGAAAAAACTGATTAACAAAGCAAAATCAGGCAAAATATTGCCTAACTCCTTTTAAAACAATTAATTAAATTGTTCAAATATTAAATGGGAGAGTGTTAAAAGGATCAGAAGAAATTTGCCTCTTCTGACCATAATAAGGGAGTATTAAACTGTTACATCTTTTTCGATTGCCAACTTACCTCTGTAATATCCACATTCAGGACAAACAGTGTGATATTTAACAGTTGTACCACAATTTGAACAGGCTGCCAATGTAGCCGGCGTTGCTTTATAATGCGTTCTTCTTTTGTCTCTGCGGGTTTTTGATACCCTGTGCTTTGGATGTGCCATCTTAACTTATCTTTATTCGTTATCTAATAATTTCTTTAAATCATTCCAAACCGGATTTTTTATCTCGTCGTCCTTAACGACATATTTTGCCAACTTGTCTAACATTTCCGGGTCGCAGGTTGAGTTTCCATTTTCATCATCAGGATGAACTTTTTTAATAGGAACTGCCAGACAAATAAACTCATAGATCAATTGCGCTACGTTCAGTTGATAATCATTCACACTGACCCAAATTACATCATCGCCTTCTGTATATTCCTTTTCACCAAATTTCACGAAAATTCGTTCAAGGCCTTTAACTGGCTGATCATACATTTCGAGGCAACGATCGCATTGAACATGAACACTTCCCTTCACATCAAACCACAAGATCATCAGCGAGCTCTGTTTTTCAAGCGTAACCCGAACCTGTACTTTTCCTTCGTCAACAATTCCACCCTCAAACACTGAAAAGAATTTGTCCTCAACTTCGTAATCAAAAATATGCTTCCCTTGCGAAAGCCCTTTGAATGCAATGTTATAGAATGAAAGTACGCTCATTGCCTGAAAAAAGTTTTGCAAAAGTATAAAAAATAAACAAACGTGGAAAATATATTGATTTTTTTAACAACGAATAGCTCCAAAACGTTTATGTACTGATAAGATATTTATAATCAGCAGCTTAATGCTGAAATGAATTGTTAATAAGTTGTTACTTATTCAGTATTATCCTGAAGGTTGTCCCCCTGTTGATTTCAGATTGCTTTAAAAATATCTTCCCCTTATGATAATTTTCAACGATTCGCTTGGCTAGGGAAAGTCCCAGTCCCCAACCTCTTTTTTTAGTTGTAAAACCAGGCTGAAAAACAGTTTTAAAATATGCCTTGGATATTCCTTTTCCGGTATCAGATACATCCAGAAAAATCTGGCCATTTTTCTCGGCAATTGAAAGTTGAATGGTGCCATTGTTATTCATGGCATCAATCGCATTTTTACATAAATTTTCGATGACCCAACTAAACAATGAAGCATTCATCGGGGCTACATATTCTTTTTGTTGGTCAAAATCCAATATAAACTTCACCTTTGCCGATGAACGTGTTTTCAGGTATTCAACCGTTGACCGGACTGTTTCTGCAACATCTGTAGGAAGAAGTTCCGGAAAAGAGCCGATCTTTGAAAAGCGTTCGGTTATCTTTTGCAGTCGTTCGGTATCCTTTTCAAATTCCCGGATCAGGTTCTCGTCAATATTTTGCATTTTTAAAAGTTCGACCCAGGCCATTAACGATGAAATAGGCGTACCCAACTGATGGGCGGTTTCCTTCGACATACCAACCCAAACCTGATTCTGTTCTGCATTTCGCGAAGAACTGAAGGCCAGATAAGCCACAAGAATAAACAAAAAGATGACCGCAAACTGAACTACCGGATAATATTTCAGATTTTCCAACAGAACCGAATTGCGGTAATACAGATATTGTGTTTCGGTTTCTGATACTGAAATTAAGATCGGATCATTTTGTTCCTTCATTTTACGCAGTTCGCGCAACAATACCCTTTCTTTATTTTCCGGGGTAAACGAAATGTTCCTTGTATCACCCTCACCAATATGATCCAGACTATCTGCAATAATAATGGGAATATTGGTATTACGGTTAATTATATCAACAAGGAAAGTTATGTCCTGATTTGAATTAATGTCGGAATTGACCAGTTTTTGTGTGGCTTCAGCCCACAGCTCAACATTTTTACGTTCTTCAACAGCCATTTTCTTTACTAACCAGTGTGTGTAAAAAAATGAACCAATACCAATTAAAACTGCAAGCAGCAGAAGTAGAATTTTCCAGCGCCGTTTCTTAAAATAAAATTCCAAGGTGAGAATAATTTAAATATATGCCTGATAAACGCACCAGACTTCTAAAAAAGTATGGTTCAATTTAATCTTTCAGCATAAACGATTTAACTGTTTGATAAATCCCTTGCTGATCAAGGCCAACCTCGCGGTGCAATTCATCGGTTGTTCCATGATCAACAAATTGATCCGGAATACCAATTCTTTTCAGTTCTGAACTATACTGATGATCGGACATAAATTCCAAAACTGCGCTACCAAAACCACCCTGTAAAACACCGTCTTCAATAGTCATCACGCGTTTATAATTGCTGAAAATGATATGGAGCGCTTCTTCATCCAAAGGTTTTACAAACCTCATATCGTAATGAGCAGCATTTATTCCATCTTTCCGGAGCATTTTAATTACCCGGCTGGCTTGAATTCCAACTGTTCCGATGGTAAGTATTGCGAGATCTGATCCGTCAGCTAATTGCCTGCTTTTCCCTATCGGAATGGCTTCCATCGGCTGACGCCAATCAATCAAACTACCACAACCACGTGGATACCTGATCGAAAAAGGACCATGATTTTCGTTTTGTGCGGTGAACATCATGTGCCGAAGTTCGAGCTCATCCATCGGAGCTGAGACAATCATATTAGGAATTGATCGCATGTACGCCAAGTCGAAAACTCCGTGATGGGTGGCTCCATCTGCTCCAACCAATCCGCCACGATCGAGGCAGAATACAACCTGCAAATTCTGGAGGGCAACATCGTGTATGACCTGATCGTATGCCCGTTGCATAAAGGTTGAATAAATATTGCAATACGGAAGCATTCCCTGAATAGCCAAACCGGCAGAGAAAGTTACTGCATGTTGCTCGGCAATTCCTACATCGAACGTACGATGTGGCATTTTTTCCATCATCAGGTTCAGCGAACAGCCCGATGGCATTGCAGGAGTAATACCAACAATCCGATCATTCATTTCGGCAAGTTCAATCAATGTATGCCCAAATACATTCTGAAATTTGGGCGGTTTATTAACCACACACTCACAATCGAGCATTTCTCCGGTCACTTTATCGAATTTTCCAGGAGCATGATATTCTGTTTGATTAAGTTCTGCAAGTTTAAATCCTTTTCCTTTTTTTGTGCTTACATGGAGAAGTTTAGGTCCGGGAATATGGCTCAAACTTTGCAAAACCTCGGTCAGGTAAATTACATTATGACCATCAACCGGGCCGAAATAACGAAAGCCAAGCCCTTCAAATAAATTCGACTGTTTAAGCAACATGGTTTTTATCGCATTCTCTGTTTTTTGCACCAACCGGCGTGCCTTTGGTCCAAATCCGTTTAATTTTCCAAGTACTTCCCAAACATCTTTTTTAAGCCGGTTATAAGTTTGTGATTTAGATATCTTGAGCAGATAATCGCTCATCCCTCCAACACTGGGGTCTATGGCCATGTTGTTATCGTTCAGAATAACCAACAGATCTGATTTATTGACTGAGGCATTATTAAGCCCTTCAAAAGCCATTCCGCCAGTCATGGCGCCATCGCCGATAATTGCGACAATTTTTCGGTCTTTTTCTTCTTTCAGCCTTGATGCAACAGCCATGCCGAGCGCGGCCGAAATAGAAGTACTCGCATGGCCAACCCCAAACGAATCGTAAACACTTTCTGAAGGCTTCGGAAATCCACTAATCCCTTTGTATTTGCGGTTAGTATGAAAAACATCTTTTCTGCCGGTCAGTATTTTATGGCCATAGGCCTGATGGCCCACATCCCAAACCAATAAATCGTAGGGTGTATTAAATACATAGTGTAAGGCTACAGTAAGCTCAACAACACCGAGGCTGGCGCCAAAATGACCGGGATTGGTTGAAACCGCATCAATGATAAAATCCCTCAATTCAGTACAAACTTCGGGCAACTGTTCAACTTTTAACTTTCGTAACTCCGACGGATCATTAATCTGATCCAGTAAACTTTTACCACTTTCGACCATCAACTTTAAAATTTGAATTCAAATATACAACTAATGACCTGTAAAAGGACAAAGTTCTATATATTTACCTGACTAAAACAACCAGCCATGAATAAAATTTCATTCGTTTTTATCATTTTTCTGATCACTTCATGTGTTTCCTCAAAAAAATACAATCAACTTTCAGGAAGCTTTCAGGAGTGTGAACAAAACGTACAATCGCTCAAAGAACAGAATCAAATCCTGAAAGTTCAGAATACTGTACTTCAGGGGAAAATTGAAACTCTGCTGAAAGAAGTCAGTCAATTTTCGGTAAAATTGGATGAAACCTCCAAAAACCTGGAGGGCTCAACATCCAATAATAAGCAATTAAAGCTGGTCAATACGGAGCTTGAAAACCAGTTAAAAACTTTGAAAGCCGGGAGTTCAGAAGAAATAGCCAACTTAATGGAAAAGCTACAACAGGCTCAAACTGATTTGCAAAAACGGGAAGATATTCTTCGTTCGGCCCAAACTGAGCTGGAACAACGGAGTCAACGTTTGAAAGAATTGGAACTTGCCCTTCAGCAAAAAGATGATGCAGTAAAACAACTCAGGCAGAAAGTAATGGACGCTTTGCTGGGTTTCAACAACAAAGGATTGACCATTCAGGAAAAAAACGGGAAGGTATATGTTTCGCTCGATGAACAGCTTTTATTTAAGACTGGCCAATGGGAGGTTGACCCTAAAGGCCAGCAGGCGCTTTCGAAACTGGCCGAAGTTTTAGAGCAAAATCCTGATATTAATGTTTTAATTGAAGGCCACACCGATCATGTTCCCATGCGTGGAACCGGATCGGTCAAAGACAATTGGGATCTGAGTGTGATGCGCGCCACCGCGGTTACCCGGATATTGCTGAAAAATAAAGGAATTGAACCTAAAAGAATTACCTCTGCCGGCCGGGGTGAGTTTTTCCCCCTCGATGAAGACAAAACTCCTGCAGCCCGCCAGAAAAACCGCCGTACTGAAATAATCCTGACTCCACGTCTTGATGAAATATTCAGGATTTTGGAGAATAACTGATTTTTTATAACCTTATTATTCTTCTCGTGCGGTTGTTAAAGCCTGTAATTTCCTTGTATCCGGTTTGAGCCAGGACTTCAAGCGCCATCTCAAAATGACGCGCAATTTGTGCCGTTCGGTGAGCGTCGGAACTTAAAGTAACGGGAATGTTGTACTTGTAGCAAAGCTCCAGTAATTTTGGGCCGGGTGTAAATTCTGCACAGGGATGGTCAAGTCCTCCGGTATTAAGTTCTACCACCAGGTTGTGCTCTTTGATAATTTTCAAGGTATCTTCAAAAAGTAAATCCTGATTGGTTTCCGGATATACCCTGAATTTTTTAATAATGTCGAGGTGACCAATAATATCAAATAAACCCGACCGGGCGGCCCGCTGAACCAGTTGAAAATATTTGGTGTAAAGTTTATCATTCGGCCATTTACCATACATAGACTGATCCGAATCAAAATTCCAGTTGCCAATAAAATGGACCGACCCGATGACAAAGTCAAGCGGAATGCTTTCAATTAAATCTTTTAGTTCATCTTCCCGACCGGGAAAATAGTCTAATTCAATTCCATACTTGATCTTAATCTGACCTTCGTATTTGAATTTAAGGTCTATAATCTGACTGGTCATTACCGGAATGTCCTCAATCCTGATGGCCCACTCCACCGGCTTCAGACACACGTGGTCGCTAAAGCCAATTTCGTCCAATCCTTTGGCAATTGATGCCAGAACCATTTCTTCGTAGGAATTTTGCCCGTCAGACAAGACTGAATGCATGTGATAATCTGCGATTCCCATCATTTCTGAATTAATTAATTTTTATTGGATCAGGATAATTGATAAAATAAATTGAGGCGGCTTCAACAAGCCGCCTCAAAGCCATGAAAACAATTAAACAATGTTCAGAAAACAGAAAACTAGAAAACAATTATATCGTTAATATCTCGTGATTTTTATCATCGAGCATTTTGTCAATTTTTTTGCTGAAGTCATTAATCATCTCCTGTACAACCTCTTCAGCGTCCTTTTCCAAATCTTCAGAAAGACCATCTTTCAACAACTTCTTCAGATTGTCGTTCGACTCCTTTCGTGCGATCCGTAAACTTACCTTTGCAATTTCACCTTCTTTATTCACCGTTTTCACCATGTCTTTCCGGCGTTGTTCGGTTGGCGCTGGTACATTGATCCGTATTGCTTCACCATTATTGTCAGGATTAAATCCCAGATTTGAATTGATAATTGCTTTTTCAATCGGACGGATCATTGTTTTTTCCCAGGGTTGAACCGCAATTGTTCTGGCGTCGGGAGTACTGATATTTGATACTTGCACAATTGGAACCATACTTCCATAATAATCAACCATTACTGAGTCCAACATTCTTGGAGAAGCTTTTCCGGCGCGAATATGAACCAATTCTTTGTCAAGATGGCTAATTGCGTGTTCCATTCTCTCCCTGCAAATATCCAAAATCATCTGAACCTCTTCCTGCATATGAACTAACTCTTTTCGTTTATTAAAAGTGCTGGCAACAAATATAGAAAAAATTAAATAAATATAAAATTTATAAAAATTTTATAAAAATTCTTTTTAAAGTCAGCTTTGAACGTATGTACCAATGTTTTGGCCTTCTATAATTTTTTTCAGATTGCCTTTTTCATCCATATTAAAAACAATGATGGGCAGATTATTTTCCTTACACATGGCAGTTGCAGTAAGATCCATTATTTTTAAACCATGCTTATAGATATCGTCAAATGATATCTTTTCAAAACGTATAGCCGTTTGATCTTTCTCCGGATCAGATGTATATATTCCATCAACCCTTGTGCCTTTCAGCATCACATCGGCTTCAATTTCAATTCCCCTCAACGCTGAGGCTGTGTCTGTGGTAAAAAATGGATTTCCTGTCCCGGCCGAGAATATGGCTACTTCACCCCGTTCCAGAAGTTCTATTGCTTTATCTTTTGAATAAAACTCGCCGATAGGTTCCATCCTGATAGCAGTCAAAACGCGCGACTTACATCCGACACTTTGAAGCGCTGAATTTAAAGCCAGGCTATTAATTACAGTTGCCAGCATTCCCATCTGATCTCCTTTTACCCGGTCAAAACCCTTTGATGCACCGCTCAATCCTCTGAATATATTGCCACCTCCGATAACAATACCTATCTGAACTCCAAGTTCAGCAATTTCTTTAATCTGTTCGGCATAATCAGCCAGTCTTTGCTGATCTATTCCATATTGCTGTTCGCCCATCAGAGACTCGCCGCTCAGTTTGAGCAGAATTCGTTTAAACTTCGGCATAGATATGTTTTTCGACAAAAGTATATTAAAAGTTTTAAAGATGCAGAGGATACAGAAAATGTAAAATGAAAAAAGTCAACCAAAAATTTGATTGACTTTTCTTTTGTGCTCCTGAGGTGAATTGGTACTGACAAATTGTGTGGATATTGAAAGTTAATTCATAAACTATATTCCAAAAATAGACACATCAAAAGAATAAAATACAACATCACAGTATAAATTTTCTAAACTGGCCAAAATTGGTTATGAACAGTGTGATTTAGTAAATGAATGGCTAGTTTTTTGATTTAATCTAATATTGCTAAAACAGGGTTTCTGCCCACTCCCTTTTAAGCAAGCTGAAAACTTCCAGATCAATATACGTATGATTATGCCTTTCTCCATTCCGTTCAATTCCTTCAAAATAGAATCCAAGCCTTTGTGGAATGGCCGAACTTTTTTCGTTACCCACACCGCATTTGATTTGTACACGGTTCATGTCCATATTCCGAAAAGCCAGGTTGACCATTTTACGGGTTGCTGCAGTTGCGATTCCCTTTCCTGTCATTTTTTCGGTTAGCCAGTATCCAATTTCAATTTTATCGTTTACCTTGTCAATATCTTTGAAGCCAATGAGGCCGGCAAATTCGAGTTTATACCATATTACATATACCTCGTCGCGGTTGGCCGAAGACTTTTCCAGAACTGATTGTACAAATCGTTCTGTATCGTCGGCCTTAAATGTAAAATCAACAAAAGGCAGCCACATCCGCAAGAATTTACGGTTCTGGTCAATTGCATTAAAAATAACCTCAACATGTGACCGATTCAATCGTTCCAGAAACTGATGGTCATCAATAATAAGTTTTTCCATTTTAAAAATTCACAGATCAAAATATAGACTAAATCACTAGCCAAAATACAATAAAAACGCGGATTTTTTTCGGGAAGTGATTTGATTATCTTTGCTTCCACCTCAAAAGTAACGAATAACTTAAATCAATAAAGTTTCAAAACATCAAGTATTCAAATATATGAAGATGAATAAATTAGCATTACTGTTTATTTGTACATGTATATTCGTAAACATTTCGACCGGAGTTCCAAAAAAGAAGCGCGAACCCAAATTTCAGATCGTAACCGAATTCGGAACCATTAAAATTAAGCTTTATAACGAAACGCCTCTGCATCGCGACAACTTTATCAAACTTACGAAAGAAGGTTTTTACAGCGATTTGCTTTTCCATCGGGTTATTCAAAAATTCATGATTCAGGGCGGAGATCCCGATTCAAAAAATGCCGAACCTGGGAAACAGCTTGGAAGCGGCGACCTGGGCTATACCATTCCGGCTGAAATCAATCCAAAATTCTTCCACCGAAGAGGAGTTTTGGCCGCGGCACGAATGGGAGACCAGGTCAATCCTGAAAAAAAATCTTCTGCATCACAGTTTTATATCCTTCAGGGAAGGGTATTCCGGTCCGGAGAACTTGATTCTTTGCAAACAAAACTTCTGGCTTCGGGAAAAGTGAAGTTTTCAGAAGAACAAAGAAAGGCTTACACTACCATTGGCGGATATCCGACGCTTGATAATAATTATACCATTTTTGGAGAAGTTATTGAAGGAATGGATGTGGTTGATAAAATTGCTCAACAACCTACCGACCCACGAAACCGCCCCCTGAAAGATGTCAGGTTTTCAATATCCAAAATAAAAAAATAAGCCCATTTAAAGTGATACGCAATAAATACTGAATCATTATCTTTGCCGCTCAATTCAATGACATGGATCAGATGTTAGACAAAATCAAGACATTAAAGGAAGAAATCGAAAAGGTTACGGTTTCGGCCAAAGAGGAAGTTGAAGAACTACGTATTAAATATATCAGTAAAAAAGGCCTGGTTGGCCAGCTTTTTAACGAATTTAAAGATGTGCCTACCGAACTTAAGAAAGAAGTTGGGCAGGCAATAAACGATTTGAAAGAATTCGCCGTCACGAAAATCAACGAACTGAAAGATAATTTTGAAGATGCCGGCCAGAGTGAATCTGTTCTTGACCTGACCATGCCCGGCGAACCCATTCGCCTGGGAAGCAGGCATCCGTTGTCCATTGTCAAAAACGAAATGATCGATATTTTTACACGGCTTGGTTTTACTATTGCCGAAGGGCCAGAAATTGAAGATGACTGGCATGTTTTTTCGGCCCTGAATTTTCCGCCTGAACATCCGGCACGCGACATGCAGGATACGTTCTTCATCGAAAAGAATCCGGATGTATTACTTCGAACACACACTTCGAGCGTTCAAATCCGCGTGATGGAAAAAACCCAACCGCCCATCCGGGCCATTTTTCCCGGACGTGTATTCCGGAACGAAGCTATTTCGGCCCGTTCGCATTGCATTTTTCATCAAATTGAAGGTTTATATGTGGACGAAAATGTTTCGTTTGCCGACCTGAAACAAACTTTGCTGTATTTTGCACGCGAACTTTTTGGCGAAAAATCTCAAATCCGGCTTCGTCCATCATATTTCCCGTTCACCGAACCTTCAGCCGAAATGGATGTAAGCTGTTCGATTTGCGGCGGAGAAGGCTGTAATGTTTGTAAATACACCGGCTGGCTCGAAATTCTGGGCTGCGGAATGGTTGACCCGAATGTTCTGGAAGCCTGCAACATAGATAGTAAAAAATACACCGGTTTTGCTTTTGGGATGGGAATTGAACGAATCACCATGCTCAAATACGGCATCAAAGACATCCGCCATTTCTTCGAAAACGATGTCAGGTTCCTGAAACAGTTTGAATCAGCGAATTAGGAAAGTCATTCTTTTTAACGTATTTTTAAAAAGATATTCTAACATTCAATTCATTGCCAAACATTTTTTTAACTCTCGCGCGGATTTACTGGTAATAATTGAAATGTATTTCATGTTTTTTAAATATGGATCAACTCAATGATTGTTCAACAAAAACAAAACTCAACTATGAAAAAAAATCTGAATGGATTTTGCTTTCCCCGTGAGGGATTAGCAACGATTTTATTACGGGTAAAGTTGTTGGCTTTATTAGCTCTGCTTTATGCAACACTAGGTGCATCAGGGAGTTTTGGCCAACAACAACGGCTCAGAGACATTTCAGGTACGGTAAAAGAGGCCAAAGGGCTACCAATCCCTGGTGTTAGTGTATTTGTTCAAGGTACTTCTGTAGGCTCAATTACTGATGCCAATGGAAATTTCAGACTCTCAGTTCCGGCAAATGCTCAAACATTGGTTTTTTCTTTTGTTGGAATGAAAGGACAGACAGTTTCCCTTGCCGGAAAATCTACATTTGATGTGGTTATGGAAGAAGAAACCATTGGCGTCGAAGAGGTTGTTGTGGTTGGTTACGGCACTCAGAAAAAAGCTAACCTCACCGGCGCTGTTGACCAGGTTGGGAGCGGTGCATTCGAAAACCGTTCGATGACCAACCTGACCCAGGGATTAAAAGGTATTATGCCTAACCTGAACATCAGGCTCCTTGACGGTAAACCTAACCAATCTCCAAGTTACAACATCAGAGGAACCACCTCCATTGGTCAGGGTGGTAATGCACTGGTACTGATCGATGGTGCAGAAGGTGATCCAAGCTTACTTAATCCAAACGACATTGCCAGTGTAACATTACTGAAGGATGCAGCTTCAGCTTCTATCTATGGGGCAAGGGGTGTTTTTGGAGTAGTACTGATTACCACCCGTAATCCGGAAAAGGAAAAAACCTCCGTCGCCTTTTCCTCAAGCATGTCAGTTAAAAGCCCTATCACAACACCTGACTTTGTTTCCGACGGATACACCTGGGCAAAGTATTTTGCCGAATCCTTTGTTAACTGGGAGGGCACTTATCCACAGGCCGTCAATAAAACCCTGAAATTTTCACAGGCTTATTTCACTGAACTGGAAAGAAGGCACAACAGCCCACTCGCCACAGACAAGGAAGTTGAAATTGATCCGGTAACCGGCGAATATGTTTATTATGGCAGTACCGATCATTATGCTCTTTTGTACAAGGATTATGAACTCGCCAACGAGCAAAATATTTCCGTTTCAGGAAGCAGTAAAACAACAAGCTTTATGTTGACCGGAAGATATATGGGCCAGAATGGATTATTCACATGGAATACCGATAAATATGAAATGATGAATTTCAGGAGCAAAGGATCCGTTCAGGTATATCCCTGGCTGAAAATAGAAAACAATACTGATTATTCGAGCACGAAGTACCACAATCCGTCGAATGTGGGCGAAGGTAGCGGAATCTGGAGGAATATTGCCGATGAGGGGCATCCTTTGGCGCCGATGTTCAATCCCGATGGAACACTTACCATGTCTTCCGTTTACAATATCGGTGATTTCTGGTATGGGAAAAACGGATTTGATTTCCGGAGAAAAACATTTAAAACCACCAGCGGATTTGTAGCACAGTTTTTAAATGATGCGCTACGGATTAAAGGTGATATCACATTTCAAAAGAGGGATAACAGTGAAAAACGCAAACAGGTACCTGTCCCATACAGCAACAAACCGGGAGTTATTGCCTATGTGGGAACAACCACCAATGACCTGCGTGAAATTTTAACTGAAACCCAGTATATTGCCACTAACATTTATACCGAGTACGAAAAAAACTTAACCGAAAAGCACTATTTCAAATTACTGGCAGGTTATAACTATGAGGAATCCACCTACCGAAGGGTAATGGCACAGCGCAACGGGCTTATTTTTGAAGATGCCATGGATCTGAACCTAGCATTGGGGCAATCCATACTTACCGAAGGAGGCTGGGAAAAATGGAACATCCTTGGTGGTTTTTCCAGGTTAAACTATTCTTACAAGGATAAGTACCTGATTGAGGTAAATGGCCGTTACGATGGCTCGTCAAAATTCCCTGCTGACCAGCGTTATGCCTTTTTCCCGTCCTACTCAGCAGGATGGCGCATTTCGAATGAATCCTTCTGGAAAGTAAATCCCGACCTGATTTCAAATCTTAAATTGAGGGCATCCTATGGTTCATTAGGCAACGGGAACATTGGTTCATATAATTTTCTGGAAACCTTATCCATTACTCAATCCGGAAGGATTTTCAACGGAGTGCGGCCACAATATACCAGAAATCCAAGCGTGCTTCCTGAAGGGCTTACATGGGAAACCGCAACAACTACCGACTTTGGCCTCGATTTTTCAATGTTAAATGATCGTCTGAATTTTGTAGGTGATTATTACATCAGGCAAACAACCGATATGTACACCATCGGGATGACCTTGCCCGCAGTTTTTGGGGCGACAGCTCCAAGAGGAAACTATGCTGACCTTGAAACAAAAGGTTGGGAAATTTCGCTTACCTGGAGAGATAAATTCAATTTATTATCAAAGCCATTGAATTATGACCTGCGTTTTACACTGGCAGACAACAGGTCAATTATTAAGAAATATAATAACCCTGACAAGTTCCTGACTGACTATTATGTGGGGCAGGTACTGGGTGAAATATGGGGCTATGAAACCGAAGGTTTCTTTATTGACCAGGCCGACATTGACAGCCACGCCAAGCAATCCCCACGGTTTTTAACCACTTCCTCCGGGAAGATCTATCCGGGAGACATTAAACTCAAAGACCGGAATGACGACAAGGAAGTAAATCCGGGAACCAATACAGCTACAAATCCCGGCGACAGGTTTATTATCGGGAATTCTGCGCCTCGCTTTATGTATTCCTTCAATTTAGGCGCCGACTGGAATAACTTTTTCATTTCCACCTTTTTCCAGGGAGTCGGCAAACAGGACTGGTGGCCCAGTGTTGAAGCCGAAGTTTTCTGGGGGCAATACAACAGGCCATACAACAAATTGCCCCGATGGCACCTCGACAACCACTGGACACCTGAAAATACTGATGCCTACCTGCCCAGGTATGTTTCCCGCCAAAATAACCGTACCGGTGGAATCCTTACCTTCGCACAGACCAGATATCTTCAGAACATTGCTTATATCAGGTTGACAAACATTCAGTTCGGATATAATCTTCCAAAGGCTATATCTTCAAAAATCGGGGCTGAAAACGTGAAAATCTATTTTTCGGGTGAAAACCTTTGGAGCTGGTCTCCCCTTTACAGACTGACAAGAGATATTGACATTGAAAATACAACTCCTTCAGATCAGCTTTTTACCTCTGGTAATGCCGGTGATGGTCATAACTACCCGATGCTGAAAAGCATGACATTGGGCATTTCAGTAACATTTTAACGATTAAAAAATAAGATTATGAAAAAACAATATTTATGGTTTCTCCTTATGGCAGCCTTCTTTACAGGCTGTGACCTGGAACAGGAACCCATGTCCGTAGCTTCAAAATCATCCGTATTTGGTAGTCAACAGGGACTGGATTTATATGCAATGTCGTTTTACAATGGCCTTCCCAGCGCCGATGATATACATCGGGTGGATAACATGTCTGATTATACCGCGAGAAGGAATGCCCCGCCATTTTTGCAGGCAACCGGATACAGTCCGACAACTTCCGATAATACTTCTGAATCAGGTTGGGACCTGGTGGCGCTGGGATCCGACTGGAACTGGGGATGGGGAAACCTGCGGAACATCAATTATTTCATTCAGAACTGCAACGATCCTAAAATTGCCCCGGACGTTAAAAGGCATTACATTGGTCTGGCCAAATTTTTCAGGGCCTGGTTTTATTTTGAAAAGGTTAAACGCTATGGCAATGTACCGTGGATTAATAAGGCACTAGATGTTACTGATACCTTGATGCTGTACAAAAAACAGGATCCACGGACCATGGTAATGGATTCAGTACTGGCCGATATCAATTATGCCTGCCAGAATATTAAAACTACGAGCGATGCATCGAAAAGTCTTGTTACAAAAAATATAGCCTATGCTTATAAAGCACGCATCTGCCTGTTTGAAGGCACCTACCGGAAATATCATACCGAACTGAACCTTCAAAATACAGCTTCCACCTGGCTAACTCATGCCTCCGATGCTGCAAAATTTGTAATGGATCAGAATGTTTTCAAGTTATATGAGGGAGCAGGTACCGACCTTTCGTACAGGAATGTGTTTACAACCATCACCCCGGTACCAAACAGCGAAGTAATGATGGCCGCAATAATGGATTTAGCATTAAGCGTCACACATGCTGCCAACTGGGTACACACAAGCGCCACCACCGGTATCCGGTTCAGCTTTATCCGGACATTCATCAATACTTACCTGAACCTTGACGGCACTCCTTTTACGAGTAATCCGAATTATCAGACGACGATATTTAAGGATGAGGTCAAGAACAGGGATAAAAGGCTCAAACAAACCATCAGGCTGGGTGATTATAAACGATTGAGCGGTGGAATTCAGGTAGCCACTCCGCCAGTTTTTACTTATTCTTACACGGGCTACCAGCCCATTAAATGGTGCCTTGATGATGTCTATTATGACACAAGGAACTTGAATATTAATCCGATTTCATTCTTCCGCTATGGCGAGGTACTTTTAAATTATGCTGAAGCAAAAGCAGAACTGGGAACCTTCACCGATGCCGATTGGGCGCTTACTATTGGGGCGTTAAGGAAAAGGGCTGGCATCACCGGTGGATTGACCACAAAACCTACAGTTGTCGATCCTTACATGCAGACGAAATATTTCCCAGGCATATCTGATCCGGTGATCCTTGAAATCCGCAGGGAAAGGGGCATCGAACTTTGTATGGAAGGATTCCGCTACTACGACCTGATGAGGTGGAAAAGGGGAGAATTGCTGGAAATTGAATGGAACGGAATGTATGTACCGGAATTGAATACACCCATGGATCTGAATGAAGATGGTAAAATGGATGTTGCATTTTTTAAGACAACAAAACCCTCACCTGCAGTTTCGGGTGTGACCTATATTGATGTGGCGCCAACTGTGAGCGGAACACCAAATCCGGTACGTTTGAAAAACGATACATCGGGAGAATTGACCTGGCTGACAACAGTTGCAAGGAAATGGGAGGATAAAAAGTATTACTATCCGATTCCGGAATCGCATAGGCTGACCAATCCAAAACTTGAACAAAATCCCGGTTGGTAAGAATTACATTCGCAATTTTTCAAACAGGCTGCTTCTACCTGAAGCAGCCTGTTTTACATGTATTCTGATATATTCAAGGTTATTACCCGATAAAAGAGCAAAGGATTGCATCTTTATAAAACCTTCATCAGCAAAAGAATCTTTCATACCAATTATAAATCAAAATGAAAACCTGGACTAAATCTATCGTTTTAGCGTTCCTTCTGATAGTTGGCTTTTGGCCATATACCGGAATCACTCAAAACAGCAAATCAAAACCTTCATGGGGGTTTTCAGGATTTACCAAACCCAAAGAAAATCCGATTCTTGGAGCCGACTCTACAAAAATCTTTTTTTGTCCGGTAAAGAAAGCCGAAATCAAATGGCAGCGAGCCGATGTGTTTAATCCGGCTGCCATTGTGCACGATGGAAAAGTTTATCTGTTAACCCGTTGCGAAGACAATCCAAAAGCACACTTGGGCGGCCGCACTTCACGAATTGGTTTAGCTTCCAGCGCCGACGGAATTCATTTTGAATATTATCCGGCTCCGGTATTGTATCCCGATAATGACGAATTCGCCAAATACGATCACATGGGCGGCTGCGAAGATCCGCGTGTTGTTAAAACCGATGAAGGTTTGTTCGTAATGTTGTACACAAGCTGGAACTACGATACTCCGCGCCTGTCGGTTGCCACATCAAAAGATTTGATTCACTGGCAAAAGAAAGGCCCCGCCTTTGCCAAAGCTTATAATGGCAAATTCCTGAATATGGCCAGCAAATCGGGATCAATTGTTACCCGGATGAAAAATGGAAATCAGACCGTTGCTAAATTCAATGGCAAATTCTACATGTATTGGGGTGAACATGGTGTAAATCTGGCCATATCCGATAACCTCACCGATTGGTACCCCAATGTTGATGATAAAGGAAATCTAAGAAAAATAATTGTACCCAGGGCTGGGTATTTCGACAGCGCACTAACCGAATGCGGCCCTCCCGCTTTGTTGACCGATAAAGGTATTTTGCTGCTTTACAACGGGAAAAACTCAGATGGAGACAATTCCGATCCGAATTTACCCAAAGGCACATATTCCGTAGGCCAGGTTTTAATAGATCCAGCTAATCCGGAAATGGTATTGGAACGTTCGGATTCATACATTCTGAAACCGACCTTACCTCATGAGCAGACTGGTCAATACAAATCCGGAACCGTTTTTGGTGAAGGACTTATATATTTCAAAAACAAATGGTTTTTATACTATGGCACAGCCGACTCATTCATAGGAGTGGCAGTGACTGAAGTAAAACTATAAAATCAGGCATTAAAAATCAGTAACGGGGTTCGTGAATGAAGCACTAATTCACGGGCTATGCTGGGATTGAATAACCGGGTTAGCAGGTTTCTTCGGTGTGTCGTCAAAGCCAGAACATCGATATGATTCTCCAGGATATACTGGTCAATGGCCTCCGGTAGGTTTTTGTTATGGATCAGACGGCAATCGAATCCTGTAGATGGATATTTTTCACAAAGCGCTTCACGCATCCCTTCCAGCATTGCTTCGTCCAGCCAGCCATCGTTACTCTGATTGACATGCAGGCAAATGACTTTGGTATCGAATGGTTTAACCAATTTCAGCAACTTGTCGATGGCCACAAAATCATGGGCTTCGAAGTTGGTGGCATACACCACAGTTTTGAAATTCTTAAGCCAATCGTCAGGGGCTTTTTCGGGAATAGCCAGTACCGGTACCTTGATATTAAAAATAACGCTTGCCGTGGTTGATCCTATGAATTCCCCAATTTGAGCATCTCCACCCCTGACTCCCATCACGATCAATCTGGGCGGATGAACCTGAATATACGAAAGGATATCATCTTCGGCCTCACCAACTTTAATAATGTATTCCGGTTTGGCTTGTTTCCACCTTTGATTATCAATCCGTAAAGTAAGTTCGTTCAGAAACTCTTCAAATTTTTTGCTGGTAACTTTTTCAGTCATTTCATAATTCAGGAAAAGGGCCGAATCATACACAATCACATCGGAATAAGGGATAGTCAAATACTCCGGCCGCGGGCTCGAATGGTACAGCACCATTTTTGATCCTAATTTTTCGGCAATATCAAAACCTACTATGGCAGCTTTCAGCGAATAGCTTGAAAAGTCAACCGGGACCAGTACATAGTTTTCGTTTTTGGTTTGGTCATTAAACACTTTCCCCAGCATTTTTTCCAGAATTGGGAAAGCCTTGCCTGCATCCTGTTCGCGAATTCGGATCTGAACTCCGGTATCCATCGCATCCTGAAGAAAATCAACATTTTCGAGCAAACAATCAATTCCTTCTGATTCAAGCAACGACCGCAAAATTTCAGCTTTTGAATAAGGTAATGAAGCTAGTGCAATCAGTTTTTCGTCCATGACATCCGGATTTAAGATTATCGTTTTAGTACTGATTCGAAAAACAGTTAAGAAGGGTTACTAAAAACAAGATATATTTTTCTAAAATAATTCTATTTTTTGATTTATAACCCGAAAATTACCGAATACATTTTTTACTAACTTCCGCAACTTATTCTCTGGATAATAACCCATGAACCTGAAAGGACTTATTCTGATTCTGCTTTTGTGCTGCTTCGTTCCGGCCCAATTGTACGCTATCGAAAAACTGGTCATTTCCGAGTTTACGGGAAGTAAGGTACAGTTGCCTGTTTTCAGTAAATCGCGCGGATATTATACTGAAGCTTTTTCCGTGACACTCCAAACTGCTGATCCGGATGCCAAAATCTATTACACGACCAATGGTATCCGTCCTTCTGCCCAAAAGGGAATATTATATCAGAACCCAATATGGATACAGACTACCACTCCGCTTAGCGCTGTTGCGGTTAAAAACGGCATGGAAACCAGCAGGGTAGTGAGCAATACCTATTTTTTTACCGACAGCATCCTGAAACAGACAAATCGTCCCAAAGGCTACCCGCCTGAATGGGGAGCATTTGAAACTATACCCGGAATAGCGCCTGCTGATTACGAGATGGATCCCGAAATTTGTGAAAATCCAACTTACAAACCAAAGTTTGCGGCTGCCTTTCAGGATTTGCCAAGCCTTTCGGTTGTCACCGATCCCGACCATATTTTTTCTCATAGCACCGATCCGGTAACCGGAGGGATTTACATTTATACCTGCTCTTCCGGAAAAGGAATCGGTGAAGGCTGGGAACGTCCGGTTTCGGTCGAATATTTCGATCCGAAGAACCAGGACTGGTTTCAGCTAAACTGCGCACTTCAGATTCATGGCGGCGCAAGCCGTGTTCCTGAAAAAACCCCAAAACATTCATTTCGTCTTGAATTCAAAAACGAATACGGACCGTCCAAGCTCGATTTCCCGCTCTTTAGCGAGCCGGATGCAACAACCCAGTTTAACTCCCTGGTACTTCGGGCCAACTTCGGATATACCTGGTTGCATTGGAGCGCAACCGAGCGAAAAGCGCCTAAATACGTTCAGGATAGTTGGGCAAAAGATACGCAACTGGCAATGGGGCATCCTTCGGCCCATAACAAATTCGTCCATTTATTCCTGAACGGAATTTACTGGTGTATGTACAACTTGTGCGAGCGGCCCGACGAAGATTTTATGGGCACATACCTGAAAGGAAAAGCAGCCGATTTTGATGTGATTAAAGATTATTCCGAAGTTTCGAATGGCGATATCAGGATATGGAACAACATGATGGCCATGGCCAACAGCGGATTGACAACCGTGGCTGCCTATCAGAAAATTCAGGGAAACAACCCTGACGGAACGAGGAATCCGGCCTACGAACCCTTGGTTGATGTGGAAAGCCTGATTGATTACATGTTGATGAATTTCTACGCCGGAAACAACGATTGGGACCACCACAACTGGGTTGCTGCACGCAACAAAGTTATCCCCGACAAAGGATTTAAGTTTTTCAGTTGGGATGCCGAACATTTATTTACCACTGCCACGCTCGATGTTACCAGGGAAGACAATGCCAATTGCCCGAGCCGTTTATTTACCAAACTCAAAGACAATGCTGAATTTAGAATATTAGTGGCCGATCAGGTCCAAAAATGGTTTTTTGATGATGGGCTGCTCACATCACAATCATCGGCAAACCGTTACTTGAAAAGAGCTGTTGAAATTGAAAAAGCCATCTTTTGTGAGTCGGCCCGATGGGGTGATTACCGTCGCGATGTGCATCCGCGTGATAACGACAACGATTTATACACGCCTGAAAAATACTGGGTCAAAACACTCGATTGGCTTACAAAAACCTATTTTCCGCCACGGACCGATCTGGTAATTAATCAACTCCGTTTGTCAGGATTATATCCCTGGATAAACGCTCCGGAATTCACTCACGAAGGAGGAACAGTTATTAATGAAATTGATCTGGGAATGTATTCACCACTGGGGACTGTTTATTATACCGTAAATGGAATTGATCCCCGTGAAGTTGGCGGAGGTGTAGCTTCAACAGGTGTTTATGCCTACAATTCGCCTGTAAAAATAAATGGGAACGGCACTGTGAAAGCCCGCGTAAAGGATGGTACGCGCTGGTCGGCCCTTACTGAAGCAACATTCAGTTTTCCTGATTCCACACTTCTTTTAACAACAGGTTTTGGCTCCAAAGCCGGAACAGGCAATTTTCCAAATCCATTTATCAGCGAAACCAATATTTATTTTAACCTTGAAAAAGAATCACAGGTATCTATCTCAATTTATACCCTGCAAGGAAAATTGATCGAAACTCTTTTTAATGGAAAACTGAACCGTGGAACTCAATACCAAAAATGGACTCCGCGAAATCTGGAAAAGGGTATTTACCTTTACCAAATCCGATCGGATGGAAAAACCGAATCGGGGAAGATGGCGTTTCAATAAATAAGCAGTTACGAACGAAAACATAAACACAACCGCAGTTTATATAGTCAATAAATTGAAACAACTTTAACCTGAACATCTTGAGCCTTTCAGCGTTCGTTTGTACAAAACCAGCAACTCGTTTGCAGAACGATATGCCGAAGACAATTGATTGCAGATTAACGATTATGGATTAACGATTGCCGAAGTAATAAAAATCGTAAATCACAAATCGTTGATCGTTAATCGCTAATTATAAATATACCAATCATGACCGAACACAACACCGCCGATAAACGACTTTTCCTGTTAGACGCTTATGCGCTTATTTACCGGTCGTATTTCGCGTTTATTAAAAATCCGCGTTTCAATTCCAAAGGATTGAATACCTCAGCAATGCTTGGTTTTGTGAATATTCTGGAGCAATTGCTGAGAGAACAGAAACCCACGCATATTGCTGTTGTATTTGATATGAATGTACCCACTTTCAGGCACGAAATGTTTGAAGCCTACAAGGCGAACCGTGAAGAAATGCCGGAAGATCTGCGAAAATCAATTCCGTATATCCGGAAAATTATTGAAGCCTACCATATTCCATTGCTTGAAAAACCCGGTTTTGAGGCAGATGATGTGATCGGAACTTTGGCCAAAAAAGCCGAAACGATGGGATACATCACCTATATGATGACTCCTGACAAGGATTACGCACAGTTGGTTTCCGAAAATATATTCATGTACAAACCTTCGCGTGGCGGCGAAGCTCCTGAAATATGGGGCATTCCTGAAGTCAGGCAGAATTTTGAAGTTGCCGAACCGTGGCAGGTGATTGATGTGCTTGGCCTGATGGGCGATGCATCCGACAATATTCCCGGATGCCCTGGAGTTGGTCCGAAAACGGCCATGAAGCTGATTTCAGAATTTAAATCTGTTGACGGTCTTTACCAAAACATCGATTCCCAGAAGGGAAAACTAAAAGAAAACCTGATAGAATTTGAGCAACAAGTCAGAATGTCGCGCAAACTGGCCGAAATTATTCTGGATGTTCCGGTTGAATTTGACGAGAACAAGCTGATTATGGAAGATCCCAATATTCAGAAATTAAACGAGATATTTACCGAACTGGAATTCCGTCAGTTGATCCGAAAACAGGAAGAAAAACCGAAACCCGTCGCTGATGCCCAATTTGAACAGGGAAACTTGTTCGGATTTTCGAATACGGCTTCTGAAGAGAAACCCGAGGAAAGCAAAAATCTTGATTCAATAAACACCATACCACACCAGTATTACCTGGTTGAAACTGCTGAGCAGAGGGCAAGTTTACGCGCTGAACTATCCGTACAGATGGAATTTTGTTTCGACACTGAAACTACCGGATTGGATACGATGACTGCCGAATTGGTTTGTATGTCGTTTGCTTTCCGCAGCCACGAAGCATATTGCGTTACTTTGCCGGCAAACCGACAGCAGGCCACTGAGATTGTTCAGGAATTCCGTTTGGTTTTTGGCGACGAAAAAATCCTGAAAATAGGTCAAAACATCAAATTCGACCTTTCCATCCTGAAAAATTACGGGCTCGAAATCCGCGGACCGCTGTTCGACACCATGATTGCTCATTACCTGATTCAGCCAGAAATGCGGCATAATCTGGATTATTTGTGCGGGCAATACCTCCATTTCCGGAAGATTACTACCGACACGCTGATCGGGGGCAAAGGCTTGTTCCAGAAAACCATGCGCGATGCCAATCCGGAGCAATTGCGGGACTATTCATGCGAAGATGCTGATTTGACTTTGCAACTTAAACTGGCCATCGAAAAAGACCTGAACAACAGCGGCACTCGAAAGTTATTCGATGAAATTGAAATGCCACTAATTTATGTTCTGGCTGATATGGAAATTGCGGGAGTAAATTTAAACACTTCGGAATTAAAGATTTATGCCGAAGTTCTGCGCAAACAGATTATCGAAATCGAGCGCGAAATCATTCAGATGGCCGGCGAGGAATTTAATGTTTCATCGCCCAAACAATTGGGAGTCGTCCTGTTCGAAAAGCTGAAAATTGATCCGAATGCCAAAATGACCAAAACCAAACAGTATTCGACTGCCGAAGAAACGCTCGAAAAACTTTCAGACAAACACCCGATCATTGCCAAGATTCTGGAATTTAGAGGATTGAAAAAATTGCTTTCAACCTATGTCGAAGCATTGCCATTGCTCATCAATCCAAAGACGAAGAAACTCCATACTTCGTACAACCAGGCGATTGCAGCCACAGGGCGGTTGAGTTCGACCAATCCGAACCTGCAAAATATCCCAATCCGCGACGAAAACGGCCGCGAACTGCGCAAAGCTTTTATTCCGTCCGACGATCAGCATACGTTTTTATCTGCCGACTACTCGCAAATTGAATTGCGGATTATGGCTGCCTTGAGCAAAGACCAACAGATGATGGAGGCCTTCCGTAACAATCAGGATATCCACTCCATCACCGCTTCAAAAATTTACAAAATTCCGCTCGAAGAAGTTACTTCCGACATGCGGCGGAAAGCTAAAACAGCCAACTTCGGGATCATTTACGGGATTTCGGCTTTTGGACTATCTGCCCGGCTGAATATTCCACGAACCGAAGCCAAAGAACTGATTGACGGTTATTTTGAGAACTTTCCGGATATCAAAAAATTCATGGATTCGAGCATCGAAAATGCACGAAAAAGAGGATTTGTAGAAACCATCAAAGGACGGAAACGCTACCTGAACGACATCAATTCGGCTAATGCGGTGGTTCGCGGAGTGGCCGAAAGGAATGCCATCAACGCGCCCATTCAGGGTTCGGCGGCCGATGTGATCAAAATTGCGATGGTCAACATCTGGAAAGCGATGAACGAACGGAAACTGCGTTCAAAAATGATCCTTCAGGTGCATGATGAATTGAATTTTGATGTTTGGAAACCCGAACTGGAACAAGTGAAAAGTATTGTAAAACATGAAATGGAAAACGCGGTAAACATTGGCGTGCCCCTGACTGTTGAAATGAACGCAGGCGATAATTGGCTGGATGCGCACTAACTTCAAAATGATGGAAACACTTTTTAATGAGGATGATTACAGGGAAGCGTTGAAAAAGTTTTTGGAAATCTGTGATGCACCTGAAGATACTCCTGAAGCGGATGACCTTGAAAAACTGATGTATTTGCTTGAAGTTTATGAACAGGAGAATTGCTCCTGAAAATACGTAAAAAGGAAAAGGGAAACAGGAAAAAGTCATTGGTGGTCATTAGCTTCGCGCCATTAATTGTAAGAACAATGACTATAAATGACTATTGAATGACAATAAATGACATTAATAGTCAAACCTGGTACTTGAAATTTGGAACCTGAAATTTTTTCAATAGTTCCGGAAAATCTCCACCACCGCGGCATTATATTTTAGGAGACTTCCCGATTTTTTTACCAGTTTCATGGTCTTGTGCGGATTTTCAAACGATTCGCTGAAGTACGTCCAGAATTGGTTCATTTTCATCAAAAGATGGCCGCTGCCTTCAAGCCGGGCCGAATAAGCTTCCAAAAGCTGGTCATGAAATTCCTTCATTTTTTTGCGAAGTTCTTTCGCTTCCAGGGCTTTACCTTTCAGGCGCAAGGGCAATGAAGGATCAATCAGTAAACCACGGCCAATCATCCATGAGGATTGTTCAGGCAAAGTGATTTTCAATTCCTGAAAATCAGCTTCCGTAAGTAAATCACCATTGTAAACCAACGGATGTTTTACCAGCGAAACAGCTTCAGCAAACAACTTCGGATTGGCTTTTCCATCATACATCTGGCTTGCCGTGCGGGGATGAAAAATAACTTCTGACAGAGGGAACTGGTTCAAAACATCAACAATTGACCGGAAATCCTGATCGCTTGTCAATCCTGTCCGTAATTTTACCGAAAAACTGGCCTGAAATCCTTGTGCGAAAAGTTGTTGGAGAGTTTCGGCCAGAGCTTCCGGTTTTTCGAGCCAGGCAGCGCCCCTCCCTTTATTGGTGGCCATCGGATATGGACATCCGAGGTTCAGGTTGATTTCTTTGTAACCATATTCAACCAGGATGGCCACCAGATCAAACAGTTCATGTACATCAGCAAACAGGACCTGAGGTACAACGGGCAAAGCCACATTGTTTTCAGGAAGTACTTCTTTGATGGATGACTTTTTAATGGCCCTTCCTTTTCCGTACGACAAATACGGAATGAAATATTTATCAATGCCGCCAAATACTTCAGAAATGACCTTACGAAATGTATAATCAGTAAATCCCTGCAGGGGAGCCTGGTATATTTTGATCTTGCTGTAATCCATTGGTTTTTATATTTTACTCAATTCGCCTGATGTATTAACCGAATAAAAGCTATTAATCACTACTTTTGCCCACACAAACTTATACAATTGGCAGGCGGTATGCAATCGAATCAAGTCAAATCAGACTCTGTGACCTCTATCCTGAATTTGAATCCGGCTTTTTTGGAAACAAATACCTTTAAATCCGGACATGGCTTTATCCCGGACAATCTGCAGGATTCTACAGTACTTGATTCCATAAATGCCAGTTTTATTGCTCCTGACAGTATCATCTTTTTTGGGCGAAAGCTGGAATGGTCGCAGTTTCGAAAAGCTTACAATCCCGTATTCGATTATCAAAAAAAACTGATTCAGCCAATTCCATACGATTCACTGCACACGGTACTCGATAAAGTCGAAGTGGTTTTTCCCGGGAAAAAGGTTTTCAGGTCAAATCCCGACTGGTTGATCGGCGTTTTGGTATTGTCCATTATCCTTTTTGCTTCGGTACGGCTCATTTTCAATAAATACCTGAGCCAGCTAATTCAGGCAACCACGAGTTATTCGACGTTTACCCGTTTATTCCGCGAACGATACTTTAACTTATTTCACGCATCTTTTCGCCTTGATGTGATTTTCAGTTTGGTCATGGCGCTTTTCTTTTACCAATTACTGAATAACTTTAAAATCAATATGGGATTTTCGCAATCCTCTTCCATTTACCTGACCTGCCTGCTAATTGTAACAGGGTATTTTATTGCCAAAAAACTGATTTATTATATTCTTGGCGTTTTGACAGAAAGCACCTCTGAAGTGAATGAATATCTGTTCAGTATCACCGTTTTCAATCGGGTGCTTGGCTTGTTTTTGCTTCCGGTTACAGCCACCATTGCCTTTGTACCTTTAAGGCAGGTTGAACCGGTCATGGTTGCAGGCCTTATTCTTATTGCTTTTTTCTATTTCATGTCACTTATCCGGGGTGGAAAAATTTTCTTGAAAAAACATTTTTCAATTTCATATTTGATTTTATACCTTTGTACCCTTGAATTTTTACCATTACTTCTGATCTACTATTTATTATTAATATAAGTTAGAAAGGGATTAATTAAAAAGCAAATACCTTGAAGATCAAGAAAATATTAGTTTCGCAGCCCAAACCTGATACTGCCAAATCGCCTTATTTCGATCTGGCTGAAAAAAATAATGTACAGGTTGACTTTCGTCCGTTCATCCAGGTTGAGGGTGTTTCAGCCAAAGAGTTCAGACAAACCAGAGTACAAATACTTGATCATACGGCAGTTATATTTACCAGTCGCACCGCCATCGATCATTTTTTCAGAATCTGCCCCGAACTTCGGTTGATCATTCCTGATAGTATGAAATACTTCTGTAATTCGGAAGCGACAGCTTTTTATCTGCAAAAATACATCGTTTACCGCAAGCGAAAAATCTTTTATGGAGCCGGTAAATTCCCGGATTTGATAGATGTAATGAAAAAACACAAAGAAGAAAGGTTTCTTATGCCCTTATCGCAGGTTGGGCAACCCGAAATTACTTCGTTGCTCGATAAAGCCGGATACCAATACACCAAAGCTATTATTTACAATACAGTAAGCAGCGATTTATCTGATCTGAAAGATGTAAATTACGATATTCTGGTTTTTTTCAGCCCGTCAGGAATTCAATCGCTGATGCAGAATTTTCCGGGATTTGCCCAGGATGATACAAAAATTGCCTGTTTTGGACCGGCAACGGCCAAAGCGATTCTGGAAGCAGGGTTAAGGCTCGATATTGAAGCCCCAACTGCCGAAGCCCCTTCAATGACCATGGCCCTGGAGCAATTCATTAAAAAGCACAATAAGGCGCAATAACAATCAGGAAAAGGGAAAAAGGGAAAAAGTGATCAGTCGCAGTTCGCAGTCGCAGTTGGTACATGCATTTAGGAAAAGAGCTCCAGAGGAGCGGAATATTTGTAGAAAAAGAAGATGAAGTAAATAAATCGTCCGTGCGATAAAGCTGAACAAGACACTAAAGCCACTTCGGACGAAATGCAATCAAGCTTCAAAAAGATATTACAAAAAGGGGAAAACAGATTTCCCCTTTTTTATTGTATTTTAGACAGATGGAAGAATTTACGTTTCTGAAGGAAGAGAAGCTTTGCAGCCAAAAATTGATCGGGGAATTATTTACCTCCGGCGAATCCTTTTTAGCTTATCCGCTCAAAGTTGTTTTCCTGAAAACAGAAATCAGCCAGGCATATCCGGTACAGGCTGCATTTACTGTTTCGAAACGGAATTTTAAACATGCCGTAAAGCGAAATCTCCTGAAACGACGCATGCGCGAAGCATTCCGACTGAATAAACCGGGCTTTTATAGCGAATTAGCCGCTAAAAACTTCCAAATTGCCATCATGTTTGTTTATATTGGTAAAGATGTCGCTGAATATCCGGCAATCGAAAAAGGCATGATTTCGGCCTTTAAAAAGGTGCTGGAGAAAATTTAGGTCAGGGATGTCTCAGTCCGCTTTCAATGGTGGTCCAACAACTTTCATGTCATGATCTTCAAATACTTGTTCAACTCCTCTTCTTTTTAAAATAATAAAAGAAAGGTATTCCTGCCAGAGCCGTTGCAAGGGCTATGGATGATTCGACAGGGCGTTCCAGGTATGAAAGGAAAAGGATCATCACTCCAAAAAAGAGATATACGATCAGATGTACCGGAAATCCCTTTTTCATCCGCTTGCTTTTACCTTCAGCCCGTAATTTAAACACAGCGGCCACTGCCAGTATAGGAAATATTCCAAGTGAAAAGCCCATGTAGGTAAGAATCTGATCGAAAGTTCCGGATAAAACCATGATGATGGCCAGGACTGCCTGCATGATTATGGCCGCAGAAGGCACATGATATCGCGGGTGAACTTTTGCGGCAAACTGAAAGAAGTATCCGTCGCGTGCCATCGAATAATACACTCTTGGCCCAATGATGATGAAGGCGCTTAACGAAGAAAAAAGGGCGAATGCAATGAGCAACGAAAAAGCAAATTCCATGGAACTGCCAAAAAGATTTTTAACGGTTAATCCGCCAATAGAGATAACATCTTTCATTCCTCCAGGGGGTGTGGCATAAACAAAAACCAGATTCAGGAAAACATACAGGATCATGACAATTCCTGTTCCGTATAACAGCGACCGGGGTATGTTCCTTTCCGGATTTTTTATTTCGGAACCTATATAAGTCGAAGCGTTCCATCCGCTGTATGCAAACATGATCCACATGAGTGAAAGGCCAACTATTTTCAGGGTACTAAAATTAAAATCAATTGGCGCACCTTGTGAGAAATGTGCAAAATCACCTTTCCCGAACAACAATCCGGCAAGTATAAGTACTGCAATAAGGACGACTTTCATGATCGTAAGGTAATTCTGGATTTTCGAGCCGAATTTAAGCCCACGCAAATGGATAAGCGTAAAAAGAAGGATAACAGCTATTGCAAGGATCTTGTCAAGATGTTCGCCGGGGAATAATCCATGATTACCGACATTGGCAAGTTCAGGAAAAGCCCTGAATAAATAATGGCTGAAACCTATTGCCGAAGCAGCGATAGGGGCCGAAAAACCGGCCACAAATGACACCCAACCGCTAAGAAAGCCAAACAGGGGACTATACAGCCGGGAGAGAAAAATATATTCGCCGCCAGCCTGAGGCATTGCAGCTCCCAATTCGGCGTAGGAGAGAGCCCCGCATAAGGCAATAATCCCTCCGACTATCCAAAGTATAATTAGATACCATGGGTTACCGAGCCCGCTCATAAGCAATCCGGAAGTTGTAAAAATCCCGGCTCCGACCATATTGGCGATTACAATATTTGAAGCCGAGAATAGACCTATTTGATGCTGTCCGTTTTTACCCGCTGTGCTTTCCATTATCAGGACTAGTTTCCGGTTTTGTAGCTTATTGCCACCCCAGCGCCTTTGATATCGAGCGTAGTCTTGTAAGTAGTTAGTTTGCTGACGTATTCATAAAAACCATAGTTGTTTCGCTGGCCGACATTATGGGTGACAAAACAGCCTCCTACCGAAAGTTTGGGGTCCATATCTTTAAAATAGTTGATATACCAATTCTTATCTGCATCACTGAAGACAAAATCCACCGGTCCCTTTAATGCCGGCACAAGTTGATGGGCATCGGCAAGCCGGGCATCAATATATTTTGACAGTCCAGCTTTTTCAAAATTAGCCAGCGCTTCTTTATGCCTTCTTTCATCTATTTCAATGGTAATAAGTTTGCCTCCCGTTTTGCTCAGCGCCCAGGCGATCCATATTCCTGAATGGCCGGTGGAAGTACCTATTTCAACAGCATTTTTGTAGTTGTTCTTTAAAATAATGTCGTACAAAAGCTGCCCGTCCGATTCCGGCACATTCATGTCGTGCCAACTGTTTTGGCTGCTGTTTAAGAAATCCCAAACCCGTTTATCCAGGCTGGTATCATTTCCGGTTTCCTTTGTTTGAGAATTTACTTTTTCAGTTCCGTAAACTGCCAATAAAAGGAAGCAAGTGGAAAACAGGAATAAAAAACGCTTTAATGTTTTCATAGTTTAAGGTATTTGTGATTAAAATGGTATTGACTTGCATTACGAAACAGCGCACGATTTTGTTGGTTTAAAAACCAGAAAATCATTCAGTCTCCCTGAGCGACAGGGAGGCAAGAACGAGCAATCCGAAAATATATCCGGTTAGAATTCCAAAATCAACCAATGTATCAGTAAGCTTATATTCTGGTTTGATAATTTCGTGAATGATATTAACCGCGTAATGAAGTGGCAAACACTTGCCAATGATTTGCGCCCAAACCGGCAGGCCGTCAGGGCTAATAACCAGTCCTGTAAGAAAAACTGATGGAAGTATAATGAGCGGGATGAACGGAAATACTTGTGCCTCGTGTTTCGCAAAAGTTGAAATAAAAATTCCGAGCATGACCGAAACGATTGCCAGCAGCCAGATGACCATGAATAACAACACCACTGTTTTGGTGTCGTAATTGAGGTTGAAAAGCCAGATGGATTCTGCCAGTACTGTAATTGCCTGTACAGTTGCCAGTCCGAAGTATCCGAGGGTATATCCTCCAATAATTGCAGTTTTTGAAAATCCGGAAATCATCATTCGCTCTAAAGTCCCCCTTGTTCGTTCCTGAACGAGCAGAATGGCACACAAGATAAAACTCAAAAAATGAACAATAAAAGCACTGATAGGAATTGTAAAACTTTTCACCTCAACCAATGGAGGAAAGGTGTCGAACAAAAGCTTCAGAAAATAAATGATAATGAGTGGCGCTATGACAGAGAGGACAAGAAAACGCGTGTCGCCCTTAAGCTGGGCCAGTACACGCCGCCCTATGATGAAAGTATGTCTCACGATTTTTCCTCCTTCTCTTTTTTACGAATGATGGAAAGAATAATGTCTTCAATCGTATCCGGTTGAAGCTCTACAGATGAAATATTTTTTTCAAGCCCGAATTTTTTAAGTTCGTCAGCCAGATTTTCAGAGGTAGAATCAATAACTGCGGTTTTTTCTTCATGGTTGTCAAAGATTTTCAATTTAGTTTTCCCCCGATGTAAAATGTTCCGGGGAGTATCAACGGCAAGGATTTCACCATTGCGCAGGATGGTTACTTTATCGCAGAGCATCGCTTCATCCATCTGATGGGTGCTGACAAAAATGGTTACCCCACTTTGCGCGAGTTTTCGAAACAGTATCCAAAACAACATTTTAAGGTATGGGTCTAGAGCCGCAGTTGGTTCATCGAGGAAAATAATTTTGGGATTATGAACCAAAGCACAGCAGAGGGAAACTCTTTTTTTCATACCTCCTGAAAAAGTTCTTACTGCATCATCCGCTCTATTCGTAAGTTCGGCAAACGAAAGTATCTCATCCGTTTTCTGATGCAAATCGGGAACATTCTGCTCCTTTCCGAAAAAAAGGATGTTATCGCGTGCCGAAAGGTCGTCGTACAAGGCCGGTGATTGTGGCATGTAGCCAATTTGTTTACGGAGTTCCCATTTGTCTTTGAGCGGGTCGAGCCCGAGAACTTTTGCAAAACCCGAATTGGGGCGGAGCGAACCAACCAATGCTTTGATGAGCGTAGTTTTCCCGGAACCATTCGGGCCAACCAATCCATATATGGTCCCTTCGGGGACATCGAGGCTCATACGATTGAGCGCACCTATTTTTCCGAAATTCTTAGAGAGGTTAACTATTTCAATAGCATTCATGAAGTAAATGTACAAAAATGGTTTCTACCTGAAATACCATGTAAATGTCATAAGGTGTGGTTATTTTTGTTCATGTCTTTTTTGAAGTTTTTTACCATTTTTCCAAAGTCCTTATCTCTTTTTCGTCTTTCGGCAACCGATGATTCAAAATGGGATTTCTCTCTTTCCATTTTGAGATAATTTTCGTACGAACTTTTGTCTATCTCTCCTTTTTCGACGGCTTCAATAACCGAACAGCCTATCTCGAAAGTATGTGTGCAATCTTTGAATTTGCAATTGTAAGTAAGGTTAACTATGCTACGGAAGGTGGTCTCTAGTCCGTTCTCTTTATCTGCGATTCCAACTTCTCTCATTCCGGGATTATCAACAAGTATTCCACCATTTTCAAGCACAATTAATTCCCTGTGGCTTGTAACATGTCTGCCCTTTCCGGTGCTCTTACTAATTGAATCTGTTCTCATTCTATCTCTACCCGAGAGATTATTCAACAAAGTAGACTTTCCTGCTCCCGAAGAACCAAGCATACAAAAAGTCTTGCCCTTTTCGATAACCATTTTTAAGGCTTCGTACCCATCTTGTGTTTCATTGCTAACTGCATAAACGGGTATATCTTTTATTCGTTGGTGTATGCTGTCAATAATTTCATTTATTATTTTTTCATTGATCAAATCAGTTTTTGTCAGTACAATTATCGGGCTTACATTAGATGAATAACAAATGGTAAGGTATCTTTCAAGTCTGTTGATATTGAAATCCCTATCAGCAGCCTGAATCAATAACGCATAATCAATATTTGTTGCAATGATTTGTATCTCTGCGAATTGACCAACAGCCTGTCTTGAAATAATTGAGAATCTTGGTAGTATTTTATGAATGATTGAAAAATCAGAATCATAATTTATCAATGCAACCCAATCACCTACTGCAGGAAAATCTTCACGATTTTTGGCCGAAAATCGTAAATTCCCTGTTATCCCGGCTTCGCATTCTCCCTTTTCGGTTTTGACAATATATCTTTCTTTATGTTCTGAAACGACCCTACCAATCTCAAAGTCTTTGAGGTTATTCTCAATCCTTAACTTTTCGAGTTTTTCATTATATCCAAAATCTTCTAAGTTCATTTTAAATCTCTTTGGTAAGCTAGGTTTTTTTTAGTTTGGTAATTTTCCGCAGCTACGCGCAGGGCAGGAGTTTCCCGATGAATCCCAAGTACTTGGGGCTAATTTCTTGGCAACGAAACATTGAAACCCGGCTTACCGGGCAGCTTGCTGTTGTGTGCTGTTTACATTTGTTCATTTAATGTTTTCAAAGAAACTGATTGAATAATGACATCAACCCAGACTTCATGCTGGGTCGTGCCGACCACATGAAGTTCTATTTATTAGTAGCCGTTTATTTTATTATTATAATGATAAAATATTCCTTTATCAAAAGGTGTCCATAAACAAGCTCTTTGTTCACATATTTTCAATCCCTTGTTTGTCCAGGTATTACATGTATTAAATAAAGAAAAGCTACCTGTACCTTCATAAAAGGCATCATTTCTATCATAGACCATAATGGTCTTGATATTTATAAACTCACCTTTCTCAGTCTTATTAAAGCTTTTCTGAATATATTTTACCAATTCAAAATATTGACGTTTATTTATTTCTATTCTTATCGAGTTTTTCGTTTCAAAAACATCTTTATAATAAGTAACATGCATAGCAGGCTCACCAAATCCAAAAGCAGCAGTAAAAGCAGTGCTAAACTTTAAATCAGACCAGTTTGGCGTATTTAAATAAAACCCTTTATCTCCCCAACCAAATGCAACAAAATTCATTACTGAATCATTTCCTATTGTATTGCTGAATTTAACTTTCTTACTCCAATCAACAGAATCATATCGAATTGGTAACACTAAATCAGTATGGACTCCATTTGTTCTTACAAAAATTACTACAACTTTTTCTTTCTCTTTATTTCCATTAAACGGAATAATTGAGATAATTATTGAAAAAATTAAATACAAAGCTATTGAGCCTAAGAAAGTCAAAACAGCAAATCTTAAAATCTTTAATATTTTAATTATCATGGTTCTTGGTTTGAAGTTCACAAATGGCCACTTGCTTATTTGTTTGATAAATTCAGGCCTATCCACCTCATTTTAGTTGTATAGTCCTGATAGCCATTAGTCTTTATACTTGATAAATTTAAAGAAATTGCAATTATAAATCACAAAATGGTGATTATTTTTTTGTATGCTGTAAAGAGATTCCGTCCCTAAAAGAGGATGGAATCCTTTCGCCAAAAGTACATCTGGAGAAAAAAAACCGGTCAGGAAATCACTCCCAACCGGCCCTATCAATTCTTCTCTTTCGTCTCCTGACTTCGGTCTTCCGTCTTCGGTCTTCTGTCTCCCGACTTCCGTCTTCGGTCTTCCTTCTTACCTGTCCATAATCTCCGTCTGCATTCGTACCGAATCTTCGTGGATGTGCTGGAACAATTGCTGAACAAAAGCGCCATCCAGGTTCAGGCTTTCGCCTAATTTGATTCGTTTTTCCATCAGTTCGGCAAAACGGCCAACCTGAAACGCGGTGACATTGTTCTCTTTTTTATACTGACCAATCAGTCGCACAATTTCCATGCGCGACGATAAGGTTTCGAGCAATTCGGTATCAATGGCATCAATGCGGTTACGAAGCAATTCAAGCTGATTTTCGAACAGTTTATTATCGGAAGAAACCGTCCGGATAATCAGGCGGTCGAGCAATTTGGCCAGATCGGCCGGGGTGAGCTGTTGCTCCTTGTCGCTCAATGCGCAGGAAGGATCGCGGTGAGATTCGATCATCAGTCCATCCATTCCCATATCGAACGCTTTCTGGCTGATGTCAAATAAGTATTCGCGTTTACCTCCAATGTGGCTTGGGTCGCATATAATGGGCAGATTGGGCATCAAACGGCGCAATTCGATCACTGTTTTCCAGTTGGGATAGTTGCGGTACTCCGATTCGCGAAATGGCGTAAACCCACGATGAATGGCCACTATATTTTTAATTCCGGCCTGACTAAGCCGCTCGAAAGCCCCCAACCATAGCTGAACATCGGGATTGACCGGGTTTTTCACCATCACCACCGCATCGGTTCCTTTTACGACATCGGCAATTTCCTGCACCACAAACGGGCTGGCTGTCGAGCGTGCCCCGATCCATAGAACGTCAATCCCCGCTTTCAGCGCCTCTTCGGTATGCTGGGCGTTTGCCACTTCAGTACCAACAGGCATACCGGTTTCTTCGCGGACCATTTGCAGCCATTTCAGGCCAATGCTGCCAATACCCTCGAAGCTTCCGGGGCGGGTTCGCGGTTTCCATACCCCGCCCCTATAAACGAATACGCGATGATCTTTTGCAAGCTGACGGGCGGTGTCCATAGCCTGCTCTTCCGTTTCGAGGCTGCACGGCCCTGCAATAATGAGCGGGTTATTTATTTGGGGCAACCAGTGCCTGATCGGGTTAATTTCTAATTGTATTCCCATGACTATTTGGTATAAAGTTTAACTATTGTCTTTTCATTTTTAACCAGCGAATCGCTTTGTCCGTCTAAAATTCCACGGATACGGTTGGCATTTTTCATCAAAGCCATCATTTGTTCCGGATCAGATTCAATACTTTTTTTGAATGCCTTCAGGTGTTTGATATAGACTTCGAGCGATTCAACCACATATTCCTTGTTTTGCTGAAAAATAGGGCCCCACATTTCAGGAGAACTTTTTGCCAAACGAACGGTTGAGTTGAAACCTCCGCTGGCCAAATCGAAAATGATTTCGCGGTCTTCCTTATCGAGCACTGCATTTGCGAGCGCAAAAGCTGCAGCATGCGGTAAATGTGAGATAAACCCGGTACTGTGGTCCTGCACGTCGGCAGTCATGTAGGCAATGTCCATTCCCAATGCCTGAAACATTTTTTCGGCGAATGCCAGATGCTGTGGCCCACATTTTTCCTGATCACAAATGATGTTGATTTTACCAGTGAACAATCCTTCCAAGGCGGCCCCTGGCCCGGAGTTTTCGGTGCCAGCCATCGGATGGGCCGGAATATAATTTCTACGCCTGGGATGGTTTTCAACTGCTTCTGAAATTACTTTTTTGGTTGATCCAACATCAATTACCGTAGTTTGTGAAGAAATCAGGTCGAGTACGAAGGTTAAAGTTTGTAAAACCTTGTCCACCGGAATGGCAATAATCACCATATCAGCTTTAGGAATGGCGCTTTCCAGCGTTTCAATCCGGTCAACTATACTCAATCGTAGGGCTTCCTGGGCATGATCAGGATTAGTATCCACGCCTGTAATTTCGGTAGCAAATCCGCCCTTTCGCAGGTCAATGGCCATCGATCCTCCAATCAATCCTAAACCAATAACTGTAAGTTTCATATTTTTGTTTATTAAAAAAGGGCCTCGTTATGCACGGGACCCTTTTGAAAAATATCTTTTTGTAACAACAAGACATTACCAGCCGATCCCGATATGAGAACAGAAGTAATAAAACCAATAAAAAAACCTGTTGTTACCTGTACGTTTCATTTTGCTTTCAATATGGAGGCAAATATAGAGTTTTTATTTCAAATCAAAATTTTATGGGCAAAAAAGAAACGCAATACCATTTGTTAAAAATGCAGTTCAGTGTGACGAACGTGCCAAGCGGAACCCGGATTCCGGAACGCGCAACAATTTTCTACACCCAGCTCTCTTCCAGGATTTCGCCTTTTATGCTGACGATGATTTCTTTTACAGGTACTTTTCGTTTAGCCTGAGATGCCCCCATCTGCACCAGTTGCGATAAACCTCCACAACATGGAACTTCCATCATCATGATAGTTATGGTATTAACTTTGGCTTCGTCAATCAGGCGACGGATTTTCTCCACGTATATTTCTTTGCCCTGATCGAGCTTGGGGCAGGCAATGACCAGCGATTTTCCGGCTAAATGTTTGGAGTGGAAATTACCCATACTGAACGCCACGCAATCGGCTGCCAGAAGAAGGTCGGTTCCCTGGAATGCAGAACCGGCCGGATTGATCAAATGCATTTGAACCGGCCACTGACGCAAGGCCGATGATATTTCGGCGACAGCAACTGCCGGGGCATAAAGCAGGTTTTTGGGTTCAAAACTTACCTCTTTTGATCCGGGGCAACCACCCGAAGCGCATCCGGCTGAAGATTCTATTTTTACTGAATGAACTTCGGCAATTACCGCATCAACACTAAATGGAATTTCGCTGGCATGCGTTCTCAGGTAACCAACAGCCTGTTTCAGGAAGCCGGTTTCGCCATGTTCTTTAAGGTGTTTCATGTGAGCAACCAAAGTGTTTTTTCCTTGTGGGATGATTTGTTTCACCACAACGATTTCGTCATACTCGTCGGCTTCGCGTTTCTCGATGGTAATCGCTCCTTCAGGACAATGGCCAAGGCAGGCTCCCAATCCGTCACACATCAATTCGCTAATGAGCCTGGCCTTTCCATCTATAATTTGTAATGCTCCTTCGTGGCAGTTCGGAATACAAATTCCACATCCGTTGCATTTTTCTTCGTCAATATTTACAATTTCCCGTATCATATTTTCAAGTATTTTTCCAAAACAAAACTACAACCGATCTGTTCGTATTTTTGTATCAAATGTTACAAACAAAAAAAATTTATGATCCAGACCGAAATACTTTGCCAGTCGCCCATTTTCAGGGGCATTTCACCCGACGATCTCCGGGAACTTTTCAGCAGAATCCTTTATCAGGTTAAAACATACCAGAAGAACGAACTGATCACCATTGGCGGTGAAATTTGCGACCGGCTGCTGATTATTCAGCAAGGTAGCGTTAAGGCTGAAATGACCGATTATTCAGGGAAAGTAATTAAAATAGAAGATTTGGCCGCTCCGTGGCCTTTGGCTACAGCCTTTTTGTTTGGTAAGGAAAACCGGTTTCCGGTAACTGTTTCGGCAACATCTGAAGTTGAAATGGTATCCATCCCAAAACCGGAATTTGTGAAGCTGCTGCAAATGAATTCCCTTATTTTGAACAATTATCTGAATACCATATCCTCTCGCGCACAGTTTTTATCGCAGAAGTTGAAATTTCTGTCGTTTAAAACCATCAGGCAGAAAATTGCACATTTTCTGCTTGAAAAAGCAGGCGACAGGCTTCAAACAGTTGAAATCATGCAAACTCAGGGACAACTGGCCGAAATGTTTGGCGTTACACGTCCTTCGCTGGCACGGGCACTAAGCGAAATGAGTCAGGAAGGACTGATTAAAATAGACCGTCGCTCCATCAAAATTCAGGATAAAAACCGGATGAACCAGTTACTGAAGAATTAAGTAATATTGCGCAAAATGTTTTAACCATGAGAAAAATGATCCAGGGACGACTTTCGGTATTTAAATTCGAAAGCTTCAGGAAATATAAGAATATAGCCCATTTTATTACTACCAAAGAAGGTTGGATTTCGGGCAGTAAGCCCCGATTCACGGGTGACCTTGAACAGGATTATCTGGATTTCCGTAAAGAACTGGCTGTTTCGGGTGATTGGGAGACGGATCAGTTCATTTTCCCCAGACAAACACATTCTGATCGGGTTGTAGTTGTATCTTCTGTGACAAACCTGACAACTATTGCTGATGCCGATGCTTTGGTTACAAACATTCCCGGACTATTTGTTTGTGTTCAAACTGCCGATTGTGTGCCGGTTTTGCTTTTCGATCCTGAGAAAAAAGTGGTGGCCGCCATTCATGCCGGATGGCGTGGTACAGTTTCAAAAATTGTACAAAAAACCATTCGGAAGATGACAGAAGAATTCGGTTGCCAATCTTTCGATATCATCGCCGGGATTGGCCCTTCCATTCATCTTCATGCTTACGAAGTCGGATCCGAGGTGGTTGAAGCCGTTGAGTCAGCTTTTAGAAACCCGCCTGCTTTATTGAAACCGTCGCTGAACGAAGGTCATGCGTATTTTGATTTGTGGGCAGCCAATCAAACGGTACTGATGGAATCGGGTATTCCGGAAGATAACATTGAATTAATGGGCTTGTGCTCGTTTGAACATTACGGCCTGTTTTACTCTGCCCGCCGCGATGGTGCAGATACCGGAAGAATGGTAAGTGGAATCGGGCTCAGGTAAAAAAACCTTTCAGGGCAACGCCCTGAAAGGTTCAAACCAGCAAAGGACAAAATCCACTCAAAAAACTGAGCAAAGTTTTCTTAATTGATTTTTATCGGGTAAGTATATCGCTTGTCACCCGTTGAAAGTACAACTTCATAAATACCTTTCTCCAGCTTTGAAAGATCTAAGGCTTCGCATACAGTGAAATTACGACCAATTTCTTTGGAGTATAACAGTCCTTGCTTATCAAAGAAATATAAAGTCAGGTTTTCTTTCGGAAAATTCAGGTAGCTGCATCTCACTATTCCATCCTGATAACCGAAAAATGGCTCAAGCCTAATTTTTTCGTCACCAACATCAATTTTCCAGTTTTTAATTTCAAACGAACGTTCAGCGGTCAATTTGTCGCTTTTAACCGAAAGTTTATACGATCCGGCTTCAAGTTCCGAAAAGTCGTAAATTTTTTTGTAGTCACCTGTCGGTTCAGCAACTTCTTTGTAGTAAACAATCTGACCCAGTCTGTCTTCCAGTGTAATTTTCAGGTTGCTTTCAGTAAGGCTTGAAATAGCAATCACAGCTTTGTCGGCCGAAAGTGGTTGGATATTAACTTTCAGGTTTCCGCTTGCCATTAAAGTGTTCGCAAATGCTGCAAATACGAACAGTAAAGTCACTCTCAAAATGGTTTTCATTGTTCATTGTTTTTGAATTGTTTTAATTAATTATTGGTTTGACCTGCATGGCGTCAGGTCGGTTTTTTCTGAATATTTATATGCTGTTTTTTTTCTGATAAACTCATCCATACCCTGTACCAGAAATTTACAGGCGATAACTTGTGGAATCAACCTGTAGCTTTGAAATTTTTTTATTTACTGTGGACATCGCCACCGCTCGATTCGTTAATGTCTTTTGTTTTTGGGTTCCCCGAATAGGTAATATCTCCCCCGCTGCTGGCATTGGCATCAAGTTCATCAGAAACATTTACACGGATGTCTGATCCGCTTGAAACACTGGCGATACATTTTTTTGCATGAAGTTCACTGGCATTAATGTCGCTTCCACTTGAGGCGCTGGCCTGTAAGAAATTGACTTTGCCCTTCACATAGATGTCTGATCCGCTGCTAGATTCAACACTCAATTCGCTGGCTTCCAATTCAAGTTTGATGTCTGAACCACTGCTGGCATCCAAATCAAGCTCATTCAGGGATAGAACTCCCTGCGAATTAACATCCGAACCAGCCGAAGCCTCTAATTTATCAAGGCTTATAAATGAAACATAGACTTTCCGCGATTGATTGTTCCAATTCATCCTAAACCAGGATTTTTCCTTGATGTAGATTTTTAAAATTCCGCCTTCAACCCTGGTTATGATTTTATCCAGATCATCCGAATCAGCTTCAACAAAAACTTCTTCCACGTTTTTTTGAGTCAGATAAAGGTCAATTCCGCCTGAAACTGATACTCCGTGAAATCCGGTTACCTGGCGTGTTTGCCGGCCATCACCGGACTTTACAGCCTGAACAGAATTCACCTGAAATAATGCGATGCCCAGAAAAATAAGGGTAAATGTTTTAAATGTTTTCATGTTTGATGTATTTAGATTTCCTGATTTATTTGCGATTGACGTTTCCCCCCGATGAAGTGTCAATATCGGTAATTGATGGTTCGCCATAATAAACGATGTTTCCTCCACTGGTAGCTCTGGCTTGAAGCTTTTCGACAACTGTTGAGGAAACATTTCCTCCACTCGATGCCCTCATCATACATTGGTCGGCTTTCAATTCGGCTCCCTTCAGGTTTGCCCCTGAAGAGGATTTCAGCTCTGCTTCTTTAGCTAATCCGGAAAGCATGATATTGGCTCCTGAAGAACAATCAGCTTTCAGGTATTTCGCATTGACTTCCATTTTAAGGTTTGCTCCCGAACTGGCTTTTAATTCAAGATTTTCGGACATGATTTGTGCCTGTGAATATGCATTGGCTCCAGAACTTGTATATAGCCCGGTCAGTTTTTCAACTGTAATCATCACCCTTTTTTCCTTTGCCCAACGAATATTTTCGTTTGCTGTTACTATTAAAACATCACCTTCCACTTCGGTTTCAATGCTCTCGTGCAGGTTGCTGTCGGCAATAACCACCACCTTGGATGGGCTTCCCTGGCTAATGTAAACGTTCATTCCCCGGCTGACTTTGATCTGGTCAAATTCGTCAACCTGCCTGACTTGCTCGGTAACATTTCCGTTCCCTTTGACCGATGGGCCTAAAAACCAGCATGAGGAAAACAGGAAACTCAGAACCGCAAAAATCCCGGCAAGTTGAAATTGTTTCCATTTCATAGTTTGATAGTTTTAGATGGATAATAGACGCACGAAAATCAAATTCGTTACCAAAATACGGCCTGTAATTCGCGAAAAATCATTTTTTTCGTTGAATGACCTTTTTTTACCGGCAAATACGATACCTGCATCTGCCATTGAAAGGGTTGAAGTACTTCGTGATGGCGCTAGCGCCCAATACGGATCGGATGCAATTGCAGGAGTGATCAATATCGTTTTGAAGAAAAATGTATCGGCCTTTGAGGTCAATATGGCAACTGGAGTTACCACAAAGGGTGATGGAATAACTTACAGTGGCGATATCAATAAAGGATTCAAAGTTGGGAATAAAGGTTTTTTGAATTTAACCGGAAGCTTTTATCATCAGGATTATACCAACCGGGCAGGCAAGCCGGGCGGAGATGGACTTTTTGGCTTTTTATATGATGTTGGCGCCATCCCGATTGAAGCTGCAGGCGGTTTTCAGGCAAGCCCGGGAAAAATTGCTACCGGCGCTCAAATCAGAAGCGGGAATACCGATTGGCAAAGGACAAATCCTGATTTAGGAATGATCGTGGGACAACCTGAATACGATAAATACTCGGCATTTGTCAATTTTGGAATCGAAAGTGGCATCGGAAAATTTTATGCCAATGCCGGATATACCAGAAGAAACGGAACTTCATTTGCTCTTTACCGGACTCCTTACTGGCCGGGAATTCCAACAGATGCCGCTAATAATCCTTTATACGATGGCAAGGGAATTTACCAGGGGTTTCAGCCAACATTTGAAACCTCAATTGACGATTGGATTTTAACCGTAGGGGACTTAATCAAAATTAATGAGTGGTCGGTTGATATGAGTTTAACTTCAGGGAACAACACGGTTGATTATACTGTCGGCAATACCATAAATACCGGCCTCGGAGCCAGCAGCCCCACCTCTTTTAATCCCGGTGGTTACTCGTTCGGCCACCTGGTCGGGAATATTGATGTAGCCCGGACATTCGACAAAGTTGATGTATCTTTTGGATTGGAAGCTCGAAATGAAGTTTATGAAGTTACTGCAGGACAGGAAGAATCGTATATTAATGGCGGGGCACAGTCATTTCCCGGCCTTCAACCCCAAAATGCACTAACACAATATCGTGCAAATGTGGGTGTCTATACTGGTGTTGACTATGATATTACGAAATCGTTTTTGCTGGGAGGAGCGATCCGACTTGAAAACTATTCAGATTTTGGGAGCAATGTCTCGTGGAAATTAAATGGCAGGCAACTTTTACCTAAAGATAAAGGAGCAATACGTGCTTCATTAAGCACTGGGTTCAGAGCGCCTTCCTTGCATCAGATCTATTTGAGCAACATTCAAACCCTGGTTGTTGATGGTAATATTCAGCAGGAAGGTACTTTTAATAATGTTGATCCTGTCATAAGGAATTTACTTGGGGTTCCTGCGCTTGATGCTGAAAAAACACTGAATTATACTGCCGGAATTACCTATAATTTTCTGGAAAATCTCTCTTTTGCAATTGATTATTACAATATCAAAGTTGAAGACAGGTTACTGATCTCATTAACGCACAAGGTGAGTTAGACACCGATCTTGGAGGAAGGTTCATTTATCCCTGGGAAGTCAACCAATTTGGTTTTATGGGGTCCATGTATAAATTAGGTATTGATTTTAAGTTTTAAGCGATTCTAAAATTTCATCAAAAAGGGGCTCTCACCGAAATAGGAGAACCCCTTTTTTATTGTTTTCATCCCTTTCCTGTTTCCCGCACATCTAAAAAAACACCTCTGAAAGGCCCTATTTTACTGTGATGAATTTTAAAAATGGGTGTTGCAGGCATATATTTGAGCATGTTTTTTCTGCCATGAGTAATGCCAGCGTCCATACCGTGGATACTGAATTTATTTTCGGAAAAATTTACAAAGAGCTTACTCTAATCCCTTTCATCGAGAAAATCAGTGAGAAATTTAAATTGAACCACCCTCTTGAAGTTGCTGATGCAGGGCTTTTATCAAATGATAATATAAAAGCAATGGAATAGAAGGTACACGAGTACAGTTTTGGCGCCAGGCTGAAAAATGAACCCGATAACGTAAAAAATCAAATACTGGAAAACCAGTTTTCAGCAGACCTTAAATAAATTATCTTTACCGAACCATAGGTTTTCTATCTCGATTGATCATGAAAAAAGTGCTAATCATCACTTATTATTGGCCGCCATCGGGTGGGGCAGGTGTTCAGCGATGGCTGAAGTTTGCCAAATACCTTCCTGAATTTGGCTGGCAACCGGTAATCCTGACGGTAGATACTGAATATGCCAGCTATCCGCAGAGAGATGAAAGTTTGTTGTCGGAAGTTGATCCCGGTTGTCTGGTTTATACCACCAAAAGCTTTGAATTATACAATCTTTACAAACTGGTTTCTGGCAAAAAGGAAGTTCCTTACGGAGGCTTTGCCAACGAATCGAAAGAAGGATTGCTTCAAAAAACTTCCAAATTTTTACGTGGCAATTTTTTGTTGCCCGATCCGCGTAAAGGCTGGAACAAATATGCACTGAAAAAGGCTGCTGAACTGATCCGCGAATTTAACATCCATACCGTAGTGACCACCAGTCCGCCACATTCTACGCAGTTGATCGGGCTCAAACTGAAGCAAAAATTCAACATCCGGTGGATTGCCGACTTGCGCGATCCGTGGACCGATATTTACTACTACGATCAGTTCAAACATACTGCCCTGGCTCGTAAAATTGATCAGAATTACGAACGGAAAGTGGTTGAAAATGCTGATCTTCTGATCATGGTAAGCGAAGATGTGAAACGAATTTTTGTTGAAAAATCCATGTTGCCAATCGCAGATAAAACGGTGGTCATTCCAAACGGATTTGATGAGGATGACTTCAGGATAAACAATCTTCAGGCAGATACAAGAAAAATAATTACCTATACCGGGACCATTTCCGAAGCCTACGATGTGGAAGGCTTTCTAAATGCGCTTTCACTGATTGATGGCTTTATGAAATCGCAAATCCTGATCAGGTTTGTGGGAAAGGTTCCACATTCAGTCGGGCAGAAATTCCAGGATACCGGTCTTGAAATTGAATTCGCCGGATATGTTGACCATGCGAAATCCATCGAATATTTGCTTCGGTCTGATCTGCTTTTACTGGTTATTCCAAAGGTGAAAAACAACAGGGGAATCCTGACAGGCAAATTTTTTGAATACATGGCTTCTCAAAAGCCCATTCTCGCAATTGGCCCAACCGATGGTGATCTGGCCAAAATCATTCGGGAAACCAGATGTGGCAAGCTCTTTGATTATGAAGATTCAGAGGGAATGTTTGATTTCATACAGGAAAATATGACTAATCCGGGTACAGTTTCAGATCCTGAAACGGTGGCGGAATACTCGAGGAAACAGTTGACCCGGAAGATTGCCCAAATCCTTGAAAGCTAAAATTTGAAGAGCATGAACAAAATTGTAATTATTAACCGTCAGCTTTCTGAACAGGAAATCAATGAGATTAAACATTTGGCTGAAGCCGGATCAAAGGTTTTTTTCATTTCAGGTACAAATTCATTGGATTTTGCCCAATCCATTTCTCTCCTACCCGAAGAAAAGAAGCGGGTTAATTACGAGATGATGGACGAGGTTCTGCAGTTTGGCGATTTATCTGTAGGTGATCAAACTGTGGCCGATCTTTTCAGGATTGATACAGCCAGCGTATGGCATTACCATAAATTCAGGATTTACTTTGCAGTTCGCAACCTGATGTATTTCCTGAAGCCAATCCAACTGAAATTCAGTGCATTAGAAGATCATATCTGGTTTGTTCATTTGGATGCTCAACCTCTTCAAATCCTTTTTCCTGAAGTTGATTTTCGGTTTCCCACTGTCAAATCCAAAGTCAAATTCAATTTTGGCAATTTGTTTAGTTATTTGGTTTTGATCAAATACCGGTTACTCTGCTATTTATTATCAGCAAAAAAGAATCCCGAATATTTGTTGTACCTGACAGAAAAGTATTCAACTGTTTTGGACAAAACTACGCTTAAAACCAAAACAGGACATCACATCCTGGAATACCTGATTTCGGAACTCGACGGTCGGTTTGCCCTGTTGACGGAGGTTTTGATGCCAAAAACCAAAGGAAAATCTGACTATTCCTTCTCCGGAAAACAGTTTCAGACTTCATTGAACCATCGGCCAAAGATTTTTATTGAAGGTTTTCTGATATCAGGATTATTGAAGGGCAGTGTTCGGAAATCTGCTAAACGAGCGATGGAAAAAATTCATCTGGCATATACTGAAGTTTCCAAATCGGAGCTGACGATGGTTCAAAAGCTTACTCTCGAAGTATTTCAATCGCTCGATAAATCGTCGGATTTCTTTCTCTACCGCTATTTTGCTGCCCGGAATTACTTTAAAAGTTCAACGATTAAGGTTGTGATTGCTACCGACGAAAATAGTCCGCTCACCAAATCAATTCTCGATGCTGCCAAATTCTACGGAATAAAAATCATCGGATTGCAGCACGGAACCATGCACGATTTGCATCCTGCCTATCTTTATACTGAAAACGACCGTAAAAATCGTGTGATGCCCGACCTGACTCTGACCTGGGGAAAATACTGGGAAGAATTCCTGGTTGAAAAGGGCAATTATCCGAAGGATTCGGTGGTTTCAACCGGACAAATCCGCACCGACATTATCCCGGTTTTGATGCAATCTGAAAAACTGAAAAAAGCTGGAACGACAGAAACTATCGTATTTGCCTCGCAGCCTCAGCGCGACCCCGAATTGAGGTATCAGGCGGCTTTCGATGTGTTTCGGGCACTCAGGGAATTTCCGGGATTTACTCTTACTGTTAAACTTCATCCACGCGAGTTTGCAGATACCGGTTATTATGCAGCCATTGCAAAAGAAGCTGGCTGCACCAATTACGTTTTCGACAAAAAATCCGATTTGTATCAACTGATTGCTTCGTCCGATGTGCTGATTACCTGTTTCTCAACTGTCGGCACCGAAACCATTTATTTCTACAAACCTCTGATTATTCTCGATCACCTGAAACAGGATATCATGGGATATGCCGCTGAGGGCGTGGCATTTCAGGCGTATGATGCTGCAAGTTTAACAAGCATTCTTCTCGGAATCTTCCGTTGCAGCCTCAAGATTGATCGTGCCAAATACGATTCTTTTATTCAGAAGTATGCGTTCCGGATTGATGGAAAAGTGGCTGAAAGGTGTGTCGAGGAGATTGCCAAATCAATTTAATTATCGTTTGGTTCGAAGCTTTCTTCTGGGATGTCGGTGGGAGTGAAAAACGTGCAACACGAAGACTTTATTTTCTTCCGGAGAATATTCATAAATGATTAGGTAGGGAAACCGTTTTAGGGCAGCTTCACGAAAGCGATCTTTTTTACACGGAAAACTTTCCGGATAAAGTTCAATTATTCCAAGTACTTTGTCAACAAAATCTATGAAGCGAAATCCAAGATCAGTTTCCACATTTTCATACCAGTCATAGGATTGCTGAAGATCTTTGGAAGCTGCAGTTGAGATAATAATTTGACATCCCATCAGGAGTATATTTATTCCTAAGTGCTTTAAGTAAATATTTCTATTTATTCCTAAAGGTAGGCATTATAGAAGTTTTTACATTTTGTTTTCCTAACTTATTTTGGAGGTTTTTGGAATCAAGTGGTAAGAATATGGCAAGAATATATTACCTTTGATTCATACAAAAACACACCATGGCAATAAACTTTTTTGTCGATAAGGGCTCAATTTACGCAATTTTCCGGAAACAGAAAGACGGTCGCAGGATTAACCTTACTTACTATCCCGGAATTCCGGCAGGCAATGACTGGAATGCAGACCGTCAAAGGTTCAACCCCAAAACAGAGGAGTTGGAAAAGCTTAATAAGCAAATCCTTCAAATCGAACTTGCGTTTAACGATGTTCTGGATCATCACAATCCTTTGATGCTCGATAGCAAGAAGCTTGTCAAGTTGATTGAGGATGCCATGAAGGTCAGGCCACGGCATACCTCTTTTTTCGATTATTGCGAAACCTATTTTGAAGAAACTGCTAAGGTGTTGACCCCATCCCATAGGGGTGAGGTCAGAAACTGCCTTAATAAGGTCAAAGAATATAGTCCGGCACTTACTTTTGAACAGATCGACAAACGATTTTACCGTGATTTCACCCAAAGCCTCCGGGATCAGGATTATTCTGCCAACTATATCGGATCCATCATTAAAAACCTGAAAGTGGTTTTGAATTATGCCACTGAAAACGAACAAAACGCCAATCTTGCTTTCAGGGACTTCAAGAAGCCATCTGAGGAAGTCTATAATGTCTATCTCACCGAAGAAGAGATCGAACGAATTTACAATTTGAAAATTGATGAAAAATTAGCGATAAAATATCAGGACAAGAAACATCCCCTAACTACACCGGAAAGTATCGCGAAACAGGTTGAAACACTCAACCACGCAAGGAAGCTCTTTGTGATTGGGTGCTGGACTGGCCTTCGGGTTGAAAACTACCTGAATATCGATCCTGAAATGCAGGTAGATCTTTCTTCAGGTTTCCTACATGCCATAGCAAACAAGAATGGGCCAAAACTCCGCATACCAATCCATAAACTGGTACGCCAGATTGTCGAAGTGGATGGGTTCCCTGAATCAATCAGTCAGCAAAAGCTGAACGATTCGATCAAAATACTGGGAGCAATGGCAAAGATCAAGGACAACGTTATTTATACCAGGACGAAGGGCAATGGCAGGGTGGAATATACCAAAAAGAAGTACGAAATGATTAGTACACATACGGCCAGAAGAAGCTTTGCCAGTAACCTGATCAGCCGTGGAATCCCTAAACAGTTTGTCATGGCCGTTACCGGGCATAAAACCGAGTCTTCCTTCAATAAATATACTGCAGCTGTACAAAAAGATATCATGACTTCAAAGTTGGCCGATTACGATATATGGAACGGAGAAAAGCCAGTCCAAAAGAAAAGCCAGGAGATTCAACCCAGCAATCTGCAAGCCCAATTTATGGCTTAAACTATCGTTCTTTTGAATTATCCTGCACCTTTTCGAGTAGCCGGAGGTATTTCTTATTTTGTTTATCGAACTTTTGGGCCATGACCGATAGTTCTTTGGTTAAGTCCTCAATCTTTCTCTGAGATTTTTCCTCGTTGGAGATACCTTTTCTTTTCGGCTCTTCAGCAAGGTTCAGATTTTCATAAGCAGGGTAATTTGATGGCACCCTTTCTTCCTGATCAAAATAATAAGAAATCGGTTTTCCAAAATATGTTGCAATCATTTCGACCTCAGTAGCATATAGTTTCTCCTTTGTAAACCGGTCCTTTAAGGAAGTGTACTTGATTTTACCAAATCTTGCCAGATCAGTAAGTCGAATGTTTTGCCGATTCATGTCTGAATGTATCTTATTGTAGTTCAGCATTTATTATTTAGAATTAGTGTAAATAGACTATATACCGTAATTATTTCTACACCATTCATGTCATTTTTCGATGTTATTCCGTAATATCGTGTTATTAAATTAATAGAATTCTGTTAGAATGGCAACTTCAAAGATTTTGAAATTATTATTGCAGAAAAATGACTCTGCTATCAGCGTTGTGATCCCCTCGGAAATGAAGCAATTAATTGCTGAATACGCCAAAGTCGAAAATATGTCCGAGTCTCAATACGTGAAACTGGCCATCATAGAAAGGCTGGATAGGGACATAAAACAGCGGTAAGCGTATTATTCATTCATCAAAAAAAGCTCCTGTCAGTCGTTGACAGGAGCTTTTTTTTGTTTAGAACAGTAAATTTTCAAACAAATTTTCTAATTGTTATTTGAAAAAATAACTGATAATCAAAACCTAATATTTAGAATATTTCCAAATAAGCGTACAGCTAAAAGATTGAGGTTTTAGTATGGCACAAATGAAAATTCTATGGCGTATCATTGCAAAAGTTTATTTAATATAATATAACATCATTACAACAACTTTATAACATGATTACAACAGGTAGAAATTTTAGGTTATTAATGCAAAAGAATGAATCCGCAATCAGCATTGTGGTTCCAAAAGAAATGAAAAAGCTGATTGCAGAGAATGCCAAAAAGCACAGCATGGTTGATTCACAGTACATTAGATTGGCAATTGTAGAGCGGCTTGAAAAGGAAATGCTCTGGGGGAATATGGAATGATATTAAGCCGGAAGACTTTATTGAAGATAGCTAAAATGTTTTTTCGCTATCAAAAACAAGCAGAATTTTCTTGCGATTACATTCACAACATTTTTAGAAACGAAATAGCATGACTAAAATAATCCTTGAAGGTATTACCCTGGAAGATTTTCAGAGCCTTCTGCGCGAATCATTCCGGGCTGAGATTTCAGCAAACGAGAGTAAAAAAATTGCACCAATGACCAAGACAGAAGCCTGCAGAAGAATAGGTATAACCAACAAGACCCTGCAGAAGATACTCAGTGAGATGAACCTCAAAGATGTATATCCATCGGATATAAACCGAATACTGCTCAAGTATCCAAAATTTATTAAAAAAGCAGCGAAAGCCATCTATTAGAAGATAATGTAATCAAAAACAACACGAATAATGAAAAAAGAGATTAGTAAATTTTTAGAGTTCAACGGTAAGTCGATTCATTTCCTTGCCGCAGATGGAGAGTATTGGATCGCCTTAAAACCGATCTGTGAGGTTCTTGAAGTAGATTATAGTAGTCAACTCACGAACATTATTTGGATTTCCAAACTTCTATAATTCCTGATGAAAAGGAATTTTATACCACTTTTCAACAACAGTTCAACAATTAATAATCAATGAGTTATGAATGAAAATACAGGAAAATTCTTGAAGTTTAATGGTAAACGCATTGTCATGCTCGCTAAAAATGGAACTTGGTGGATAGCCATAAAGCCTATCTGTGAGGCACTTGGAGTGAATTATAACCGTCAGTTTCAAAACCTGAAAAACAACAGAATTTTGAATCAACTGTTTGCTGAACAGCAAATGGTTGCCGCTGATGATAAACTTCGAAAAATGGTTTGTTTGCCCGAGTTTGCCATTTATGGCTGGATATTTCAGATCGAATCAAATGCTCCGGGCCTGGAAGATTTTCAGTGGGAATGTTACCACGTTCTTTATGAGCATTTCCATGGATCAATTACCGGGAGAAAAGAATTGCTCAGCGAAAAAGTCAAAGCTCAGGTTGAAATAAGCCGTTGCATGAATACTTTGAATCCAGAGGTAGCATACAATCACAAGCAAGCTACTTTAAAACTCAACCATATTAACGCCCGACTCAGAAAACTTGATGCAGAAGTAATAGCGGAAGAAAGATATCTTTTTGACACCTGATTTCACAGGTATAGATTTAAAAAGAACCTGATTTTGGCAAAATCTTCGGTAAAAAAAGCCGATCAAAACAGGGTTTGGCAACAAGCACCAGGATTAAAAAGCATCCGATTTTGACAAAACTGTACGGAAAAAACAGTACAGCATTAGCTGAAATTGGAAAACTGTTAGGAAAAATCCCACCAGTTTTGGACGAGAAGGAAAATCTGTTGTGAAAAAACACAAGAGGTTTGGACGAAATTGCAAACAAGAGATAGATATGCGAACTAATTTCTGAATATTTATTTGGTGCAGCAGAAAGAGACCTTTGAGTTTTCATACGAACCCGGCATTCCTTCACCTTATAATATAGGTAGTCAAAAAGCAGTACTGGCAGCTGCCCCTTATAATAAATGGCCTGAGTTCTTCTGTTGCAAGATTTTATCATAGCAACCTTGCCCCGGATAGTAACTGAGCTTGTCGAAGTTTGCCGGGGCTTTTTTAACGATTTTTTTTCTCCGGACAGATTTGGGGGTAGATTCCTGATCGGTGCCCCCTTTCTTAAACAACAATCTCAAAATCAAATAAAATGCCAACACTTTCAATTATCAGATTAGGAAATAAATGTGCCTGTACCTACACTGGTCAGGCAAACGAAATGACCCGGATGCTGACCCAATGTGCCCTTCGTGATGAATTGCTCGCCCAGGCAATTACCCAGTCGGCACTGCACCTTAACCAGAATAACAGAGAAGAAAATATTCCTGGTCCATCAGCCAATATGAAAATTGAAAAGGAAATTTTCTACTTCAGTTTAGATACCGATAGTTCTGTTGATAACGCTGTTATTCAAAACCAATGAGAATACTGAAAACATCAATAGAATCAGGCATTATCCTGACCCTGACCGGCAAGTACTTCAACTTGTTTGAGCCAAGCCCTGAAATGGTTGACATCCGCGACATTGCCGCCGGATTGTCGAATAAAGGTCACTTCTCCGGATTAACACCTTCGTTTTTCTCTATCGCGCAACACAGTGTCATGGTTTGCGATGAGTTTGCATTCTTGGGTCCTCACAATGATCCGGGATTAAAATTATTGGCTTTGTTACACGATGCAGCAGAGGCATATATTGGCGATATGATAAAACCGTTAAAAGTACGGATGCCCCAATTCTCAGAAGTTGAAGACAATATCATGAAAGCAATCTGTGCAAAATTCGGACTTGATTTTTTCAGTCTCCATCTCATAAAACCGACTGATCTTTATATTCAGGAAGTGGAATATAACGCCTTTTACAGGGAGGGCCAGATTACATATATGAATCCAGAACAGGCTAATGAGGTATTTATTGACCACTTTATAGAATTTAACTACCAATATCACTAAAAAAAATTCCATGAGCAATAAAGGAACCTATAAACGGAAATATTACCTGCACCGGCAGTTGAAAAAACAAGGTTTTAGCCTATATCTGGGAGATAAGAACAAAACCATAACCGTCATGCCTGATTTGGCCGATTCTGCAAATGGAAATAAATATGTGGCCGAACTTCAAAACGGATATAGTTACGGAGTACAATTCTTAAATCCAATCATTCAATGACCACAGAAGAAAGACAAAGGAAGCGGTTTCAGATAGTCAAGTATTGGGCTGGTGAACAATTGAGTAAGCGAAAAGCCTTTGTGAGTGAAGATCAATTTCGCCGGTTACTTGATGAATTGAAAGATCAGGAATTATCAGACGCAAGGTGTTTGTTCCGAATGATAGTAAAGGAGGTAGATCAGCACAACACCAAAATAGCTACAAAAATTACGCTTCTCCAGAACCTCAAATTTTCACGAAATTGGAGTTCGAGTAAGGTTTTTGCCGGTATGAGTATTCCCAATCGGGCTATAGACAACCTGATAGAGAAATACCCCGATAAAGACGATTACCAGATTTTTCGAGCATTAATGGGATGGGTAATTGATCTGTAAGATCAATCAAAACAGCTCTTCAGCTTTGAACTTTAAATTTTGAACTAATTTATGATCCCACAATACGTTAAAGCCGTTGGCCAGCTTCAGGAACTGTTTCAGGAATTGGCCGGAGAAGGAAAAATAACCGATCGTCAAGCAGGTAGGTTCGACCATTCACAAAAGATTCTGGTCAATTTCCACTCCTGGATCCGCAATCAGCTTGATGGAAACAGTAAGGTTGAACTTCCCTGGGAAGATGATCGGTTTGCCCAAGCCTGGAAACTGTGGACCAACTTTAAAAAAGAACAGTTTCAGTTTGCCTACAAACAAATCGGTGAACAGGGAGCACTGAAAGATCTGGTTGATCTTTCAGGTGGAGACATGGAAAAAGCGATTGAGATCATCCATCAGTCGATCAAAAAAGGATGGAAAGGCTTCTTTGAACTTAAAGATCAAAAAGATATAACTAAGAAATTAGTTGATCAGCGGCAAATTGACTATAAACAACAATTAATGAATCGTTTAGGAGCAGAATAATCATGAATGAAATCGTAAAATATCAATTTAAATCAAATCTTCCGGCGACAAAGCAAAGCTTTCTGGCTGAGTTTGCTCCGGCCAAATGTCTTCGGGCGTTTGCTCGCGAGAATTCTCCGGCACTAGCTATCAGCAGTTCAGCTCCAACCCTTGCCAGTATCCGAAGGGAATATTCCGAAGATTTTCAGATTGCTTATGTATCCGTCTGGATCGTCAATCTGAACGATTTTGTCAATGCACTGCGAAAAATGTCGCCTGAACAGATTGAAGAAACTGCCACCATCATTGTTCAGGAATACCCGTATTTAAACCTTGCCGATATTAACCTGGTATTCCGGAAGATTAAAAAAGGAGAATTCGGACAACTCTTTGCCGAAATCGATGGGATGAAAGTTCTCTCATGGTTCGAACAATATTCTTGTGAACGAGCCCGGACTGCTGCTGATATCTCAATGAGCCATGGAGAAAAATTCAAACAAGATCTGCCCCGCATGAGCGATACGGTCGCGATCAACAAAATCAAGAACCGGCAGGCTATTGGCCTGTATATTCAGGAACAAGCTAAACGCCAACTTTAATGAACACAACCGAACTATCCTATAAACCACTGAAATTAAATCATCAACTGACAGATAAGATTTCAAGCGATGAATTAATCCATATCCCAAAGTCAACCAGCAATCAAAAATCGATTGCATCCCTTTTCGTTACCGATCTGCCATTTACAGCCGATTCTGCTCTAAAAGCCGGTATTCCATTTGTTGCTTACAATGGAATCACCAACCAGTACAGCGAAAACCTAAAGGTTTTACACCCTGATTTTACTCAGCTGCTTCAGGAAAAAAAAGTAACCACCGTTGTGTTGGTGTATAACTCCGACGTGCTCGATCCCGGATTTTCCCATGACAGCGATAAAGACTTGGCCTGGCCACTGTTTAGCATATTTTTCGCGGTTAAAAAGTTCAAGGATCTGCTCAATGCCTTCGACCGGGACATCACCCTGATCTGGGCAAACATCAAGCATCAGTTCCACTTCGAACAGGTAATCACCCTTGATGATTTGGAGAAGAAACATCCCGACCGCACTTTTATCCATCTTCAGAACTTCAAATCACAGGAAAATTCGTTTTTCGATTGCATCAACCTCACAGAGAATAGTCCGAACAGACTATTTTCCCATTTCCGTTTGAATGATGCCTTTACCTTTTACAGTTACCATGCAGACCTTTTGAAACAACACGAATTTGTTTTCAGATCGGTGTGCTGGTGCCATGATGGAGATAAGCTGGAAAAGATCAAATACACCGATACGAAACTTTTTTTGCGTGTTGGCCCTTATTATTATAAACGCATCATGATCAACAATGCACATGACCAGTACGAAGAAGTGCTAAAACCTTGGTCAATTGGTGAAATCGCCCGTGACTATGGGAAAGATTTTATCAAGCAGATCCCGCGCTACGATTCATTTGTAAACAAACCCAACAACTCCGGAGAATACCAGCGGGTAGTTACTACCAATCACAAAGGTATTGTAAGCAGCCTGTTCAATATCTATCATCCGGTAGATTGGGAGCCGGTGGCCGGTGAGTGGCCAACAATCGAAAGGTTTTTGAAACACATTTTTACAGCTTGTAATGTTGATGGAGAAGTTCTTTACCAGTTTGGGCTGGACTATATTCAGTTATCGTATCAGAATCCGCGCCAGCGGCTTCCAATCCTGGCACTGGTGAGTTCAGAACGGAACACGGGCAAAAGCACCTTCTTAGATTTTCTGAAACTGATTTATGGAGCCAACATGGCCATTCTCGACAATCAGCGTTTCAATCCGAAGTTTACCAGCCATTTTGCCGGGAAACTTCTTGTGGCTATTGATGAAGGTCATATTCCACTGCACGATAAGACCACCAAGGAAATGATTAAGAATATGGCAACAGGAAAAGTGATGTGGCTGGAAGGCAAAGGTTCAAATGCTGAAGTAATAGAGAATTTTACACATCTGATTTTTTGTTCGAATGATGAGCGTAACTTTATGCAGATCGACTCTGGTGAAAACCGATTTGCTGTACTTAAAGTACCCTCTTTCAGGGCACAAGGCCTGAAAGATGATCCCGACATGCTGGATAAGATGCGAAAGGAAGTTCCCGCTTTTTTGAACTTTCTTCAAAACCGATGTTTGCATTACCCGGTAAAAACTACCCGATTCTGGTTCCCAGATGAAGTATACATCACCGAGGCCTTGCAAATGGTGATGGACAATACCAAATCACTCCTGGAAAAGGAACTGGAAGAATGGCTGAATGACAATTTCTTAACCTTAGGGGAAATTGAGCTCAATTACACTTTAACCGACATCATGCAGGAACTAAATAAATATTCTGAGTCCAAATTTTCAAAATCAAAAGTCAAGGAAATTTTATCTGCTATATACAATATCAATCCGGGCAAAATAACCCGGTATGCTTATTTCAATATTAAATCTGACGGAGACACCGAAGAATTTAAGCGGATTGGGCGATGCTGTACCTTTTACGCGAAAGACTGGATGACCGAAAGTGAGTACAAAGGATTGTTCCCGCTAATAAAAAAAAGAAACCTTGACCCCGAAAAGATAAATTCCTGAAAAATGCGTTACAATTGTTACAATTGTTACGTTTCATTTAAAATACAGTAATACAATTAGTTATAGTGTAACAAATATTTTTTTTAAGAAATTCTATTGTTACAAAAGTTACAAAAAGCAAAGATTTGTAACTTTTGTAAAAAATGTAACAAACAAAAAAACACAATGTTACAGACTTATCTATCAGTTATACAGATTTTTATAGAGCTTTAAAACGACTGTAACAATTGTAACGTTTTTTTTGCATACGTCATCAGGAAACATGCTCCGAACGTAAAAAGGCAGTTCAAAAGAATCAGTTTTTCCGGAATAACATACTTCTAAATGAAATGCCAGTAATTAAAATTGGCTATCTTCGTATCATCTGTTCGGGGAAATGTGTCAAACCATTTTACCCGATTTTTTATGCCTGAAAAATTTGTTGTTACCATCCCTGTCAAGCCTTACGTTAAACGGTTTCTTTCCATTAATTACGGTGATCCGGCAGATTTCACCACCGATCCGGAAATTAATCGGTTTTTTCTTAATCTGCTGAGAAGACCCAGCACCTATCGCGATAAGCAATATCCCGATCAAATTTTTTCATATACCCAGAAAGCTGAAATACTAATTTCGCAGCACGATTTTTATCGTTTTGGGTGGGAATTGACCCGTACAGATATCGTTGCATTCGGCAAACGTTTCGAAGACAAGGCCAAATGCCTGATGCGTTCATTCGTTGGAGTGTATGTGGCTCTGGGGATTCCGCCATATATCAGCATCAATAAGTTTCAGGAGCGGTTTCAGTTTGATGAAAATTCCTGGCAATTTGAAACCATCAAAAAGGACTTCTACCGCAATGGAATGAAAGATCCACTTGACTTCAATAATGAGATTTTCAATAAAATTGAAAAAATAGTTTTGCACAATCTGTATGAATTAGGGACAATTAGTAAAAAAGCAAAAACCGAGTATGAAACACCTGAATAAACCATCCGATAACCTTGGTGGACTTTTGTCCATTTGGGCGGTGCCTCCGAGTGACATTACCATCGGCTTTAATACCGCCAATTTTAAATCCACGGCAAATATCATTGAAATGTATTGCTCGCCGGGAAGCATCTCTTTTACCGAAAAAGAATCTCAGGAAAAATATGGACTTGGGTATAAAAATGAAATCAATGCCTTTATCCCGAAAGACTCTCCGGAAGTTCAGTCCATTATTAATAGTATGAGCGGCCGTAAATGGGTGGTCATTTTCCTGGATCAGAACGAGCAGTTCAAAGTTGCCGGTACTCCCGAAATTCCCCTTCGCGTTTCTTTCGATCTGGATACCGGAATGGATACACAGGATCGTAACGGTCATTCCATTTCCTTTTATGGAACTCAAAAAACGAAAGCTAAATTTATTTCCGATCCATTCGCCGAGTAAAGGAAATTAAATGCTTCGACTTGAGTCAAATAAACGAGGTATACAGTGAAAAATGTATTCTAAAGGAGTGATGGACAGTCATGAGTTAAAAAGTTAAAGCCAGACCGTTGTGCGATCTGGCTTTAATATTTTATAAATCCATTCTATTTTACGAGTTAATAAATTTCAAAAGTACTCTGATCAATTGCGTCTGACGGAATTATCCTTAAACCAAAGATCTTGTTCTTTGAGCCGGTTGTCATTGGCACACCGGTAACATTTATAATCTCATCCTTAATTATTTGCCAGTCCTGCGTATTAACCAGTAAAACCTCCGGGCCTTTAGGCTTTATCGAATAATAAGCCTCATGAGCGGCACGCTCAATAACGTCTATCTTTCGGGGATCAAAATTTACTACTTTCATTGTATTCCTATTTAAACGTGTTCAATTTCAAATAAGGCAAGCTGTGATTTTTTAGTGCCCTGCAAATGGTCCTATTCTTTTGGTCAGGTAAATTTAGATTTTTTGTTAAGTAATGCAATCTTTTGAAATAGTTATCATTGGTTCATAGTCTAACCAATTTCTGCTTTTTACTATAGCCGATGTCCTTTAGACCACCTTTTTTATGCCCTAAACTTGCTGAAAATAAAGCAAGCAATGGCAACAAAGACAATAGTGATTGATGGTCCAATTGGCCAGTATTCCTTTTCCAAACAATTCATACGAAATGAATTGTCCGGACAATCCAAGAATCCGGTTCTCATCAAGATTTCGAGCTTGGGTGGATCGGTTGATGATGCTCTGAACATTTATGACCAGTTCATCGAGCATAGCAATGTAACTGCCGAGCTTTCGGCTTTTGTCGCCAGTTCGGCAACACTGATTTCCCTGGGCGCAAAAACAGTCCGGATGAATGAGAATTCATTTTACCTGATTCACAAAGCCATGAACTGGGTGGATGAATGGGGCAGCATGAACGAGGACGAAATAGATGCCCTGATTGCCAAGCTCGAAACACAGAAACAGCAGCTGGCTAAAGTCACCCTCCAGTTGGCAAAGATGTATGTCAAAAAGACTGGCAAAACCCTGGATGAAATCATTAATCTGATGAAACAACAAACCTGGTTGACGGCAGAGGAAGCCAAGAACTGGGGATTTGTCGATGAAGTATTTGTTCCGGAAGTAGCTGTCAACTACCTCGAAAACCTACAGATGGTGGCCATGATCAACTCCAGTGGATATCCGGATCCTCCAAGAAAAATGGCATTCAATGCTCCGCTGGCTGAGCCCCGAGAACTCGGGGTCGAAGCCGAAGCAACGGTGGCTGAGCATGTCGAAGCCCTGTTTGACCGTATTTGGAATCGGATTACCAACAAACAAAAAGAAGTTACACCTAAAAATAAAGCCGAAATGAAAACACAATTCTTAAATGTCAATAAAGTGTTGACCGTGGAGAATCTGGAATCAACCGACGATGGCGTGTTTCTCAATGAAACTCAGCTTGAAGCCATTGAAAACAGGCTGGCCATGGATCAGCAAATTATTGAAGAACGCGACACTGCCAATTCTGCCCGTGATGCAGCTATTGCGGATCGTGACACTGCCAACACCAACCTTCTGAATGCCATGGATCCGTTTAATGCCATTGATGCAACCATTGCCAGTGCAGAAACGCCGGAAGCTAAAGTTCTGGCCATTCGTGCGCTTCTCTCTAAAAAACCCGCTACCCAGCCTGCCGGAAACATGAGCAAAGGCGATCCGGTTTCTGACGGAGTAGAATGGGATGTGATTAACAATCTCGAACACAACAAACACGTAGACCGAAACTCTTAATTTTTCATAGCCATGTCAATTACTACAACATCAATTATTGCCGAGTATGGAGCATATTATCAGGATGCAGGACAAAATAAAAAGCGTATCCTTTCCTTGCTTTCACAGGGCCGCCAGATTACCAATCTTGCTACTCCTATCAAAACGGATGATACGATCTTCCGTTTAGCCAATGCAACCTTCCGAACCCTGGTACAACCTTTCCAGAAGGCTTTCACACAAAAAGGGGGCGTTGAAATTATTCCGAACGAAATTCGTCAGTTCCGGTTTAAAATTGACGATGAATTTATGCCTGATGAACTCTATGCCACCTGGCTCGGTTTCCTGACGGCCAAACAGGTTGACCGCAAAGAATGGCCGTTCGTGAAATGGCTCATTGAAGTGTATTACGCCCGTCAGATCGATCAGGATATGGAACTGAATGAATACTACAAAGGTGTTTATGCTGCACCTGCCGCTGGTGTTGCCGGTGCAGATGGTACCGGAATGAACGGATTGAAAAAACTTCTTCAGGCTGGTGTGGATAACGAAACAATCAATTTGATCAACATTGGGACTTTGCATAAAGACACCATCTTTGACCAGGTGGAAGCATTTACCGACCAAATTGCAGAGGTTTATCAGGGAATCCAGATGGATGTTTGCATGAGCCAGAACTGGTGCAAGAAATATCTTCAGGATAAACGTGCACAGGGCTTCTATCAGCGTAAAAATGACAAAGAAATTAATACTGATATTGATTTCACTCCATTAAACGTAAAAGGTTTGGCTTCAATGGTGGAGACCGATGATATTTTCTGCACACCAACAGAAAACTTTCTTCATATTTCGCCTGCTACTATTACCAAGAATACTTTCAAGCTGGAAGAATCCAAGCGTTCAGTAGCTGTTTTGGGTGACTGGTCTGAAGGTTTGGGATTTGGAATCAATCAGGCTGTTTGGACCAACATTCCAAAAACGATCTGATCGGAAACAGTCTAAATTGAATTTATAAAACCATCAGCTTTTGCTGGTGGTTTTCAATCACTTTCTTAAAAAAGGATTCTCAAAATGTTAGAATTTACAGACATCAATAAAAGTTTGCCCAATGGCCAGAACATGGGTGGATTAACTCAAGAGATTTACTACGGTTTTCATGCCGATGTTTTGACCTGGCCGACTGCTCCGGTTGCACCGGCTACTCTTGCCGCTGCGGCCATGTTAACGGGTGAACTGATCATGAAACCGCGAAAGAAGCTGTTCAAAATGTACATCACCGATGATACCGGTGAATTTCTAATCGAGCCGGTTGGCGAATTGGATGGCAAATCGTTTGTGACACATCTCACCGTTTTTCATCCCGGACTAAAAGATACCTTATTTGGCTTTATCAATGCAGCCAAAAACGACAACCTCGTTTTTGTGGTGCAGGATAGCGACGGCCAAAAATATCTGATGGGTGATAAGCTCCGGCCAGCCGTTTATGCAGGCTCTCCGGATGGATTTGGAACCGGAAAAGAAACAGCAGCCCGGAAAGGGATCTCAATGGAATTCACTTACAAGACTGCAAACTTGTATATCTATCCCGGAAGCATTCCTCTGACTGAAGCATTACCAGCTTAATCCCGATGTGGACAAAATACTTCAACTTTATAAAACTTCGTCGCGGAAGGGTCATAGTACCCTTCCACGGCGAAATTGATTTCAGTGCCGATAATATCGGCATTGAAATCTGCAAAGAACTTTACGAGAACGGTTTCCCTTATCTGGAATTAACAGAGTTTGGAAAACAGGAACTCTATCCTCAGGCAACCGATCCGATGGATCAGCCACCAGCAGTATCGAAAAAGAAGAAATGACGAAAACGCCTCTGGAATGCCGGAGGCGTTTCTTTTGCGTTATCGAACCCAGAATTTTACTCCCCGAATAGCCTTTCGGATTTGTGTTTTCAACTGGAAAGATCATCACTTTCTGCCAGTTCCCTGATTTCTTGGTGGATTTTTGTTTCAGGCAATCATCCTGTGGATTGGCTGTTACTTTGGACTGATTCAAGGTAGGTTGCCGGTCTATTCCCCACATTAACACAGCCTCAAATGGTACTTCTTCCGATGCCTCTCCAAACACAAAGCGAAGACCTGCAACTGGTGACGATCTAAAATAATATCAAAGTTTAACTTGTGTAATCCCTTCCGAAGGCACTGTTTTTAAGTGTCAGGAATGTTGCGTTTATATAAAATATCTACAAAGATTTATTCTTAGATGGAAGGAATCCCGCCAATGAATTTTCTCGGCATATCCTCACTACGTTCCGGTATTCCAATTCCTTCATTGCCACCCTTCATCAGAATATTAATCATGCAGAATTTTTTAACACTTAAAAACAACATTATGACAACTTTTGAAAAACATTACATCGGAAAAGGAACACAAGTAGAGGGCCTTGACATCATTAAGATCGTGTTACCAGTTGAAGGACTTGAAAAAGCCGTATTTGAAAAGAACGGAGTAAAGTACCTGAGTTTTGAGGTGGCTAAATTGCGCGGAGAAGATAAATTCGGCAGAACCCACACTTGTTATTATCAGACCAAAATTTCTTCAGCCATCCCAACACAGGACGAAGCTGCTGAGAAACAAAAGAAAGCTTCCAAAAAGAAATCTAAAAAGGAAACGGCTGGAGCAGAGGATGATCTTCCTTTTTAGCTGAAAACACAAAGAAAGCCGAAAGGCTTTTTTTGTGTCATAGAATTCAACGCATTGAATAACAGACACTATTCAACGTTTCTATCACAAATGCTTCGTAAGGTGAATCTTATGTTTAGTCGTTTGTCCGAGCTCAACTGAACGCCTTACTAACCTGTCCTTTCTGCTATTTTTTCTGCTCACTTTCTTTGACTGAAAGATTCACAACCATAAATCAAAATATCATGAATAGCAGAAATAATGTAATGGAATTCAACGAAAAACAACAACTCGTCCTTCAATGGATTGAATCAGGATGCGACTATGAGCAGGGTACGTTACTCTATGGAAAATTCGGCAAAAACAAATCCCTAAAAACGTATTTTTTAGGAAAAACCAAAACTTATGTGACTAAACTCACCTATGAGTTGTGTAAATCAGTAGCACTGAATTACGCACAACTCCAAAAAGATAACTTGATTCCTGATTTAAAAGCAGCAAAACAAGAAAATGCATCCAAGCATGAGGTGAAGTATCTTTTTCAAAACTCAACCGATGGGAAAGTTGCTGAAGATCTTATGGATGCTATATTAAAAGAAGTTGAAGAGATTGCCCGAATCCCGGAAGTAAATCAAAATACTGTTGTTGATCAAGCAGCACCAAATGCAGCGGTGCCTGAGCCTGTCGAAGGTATGCCAGAATTATTATCTGCCACAAACATTGCAGAATATCCACCAATTATCCGCAGGATAATTTCAGAATATGCAGAAACCTTCCAGGAACGCAGTAAAACCCACAGAATTTTAACCGAAATGCCACAGGGGAATAGCCAGGCATTGAAAACCAAACGTGCCGAAATCTTTGACCTTGTCAAATCTTTCACCGTTCGGTTGGAGTATCTTTTCAAGATTCGGCAACAGTTCGAACAAAACGGTGAGCTTCCTATTGAGGACGAAGTCTGGCCAAAACCCAAAGAGTTGCCGGAAACCACTTTATCTGAAGATCCGGAAGAACTGCGAAAAATGAAGAAGAATCAGCAAACAGCCAACACCAAGGATCAGAATATGCTGGACTATCAAACTATGGTCAAAGGTGATGAAAAGAAAACCATGCCATCCGGACCAAAGCGAACACGCATTCAAAACCGGATTAAAGGCCGCTTGAAATTCATTCAGGAAATCGACTTGAAATTAGTCAGCCTAAATGCTAATTAAATCAATCCAAAGCATTATCCCTGAATTAACAGTTGATAATACTGCAAATAATCCGCAGGGCGAAACCTGCAAACAGCAAGCTGTTAGCCTGATAACGGATTGTGAAAATGGAAGCTCATCGGTTTTTGTCGCTGAAGCTGACAAAAGCCTTACGAAAGCAATAGGCCAGCTGCAAAATGGGTTGACCACCCATTTTTACAGCTGGGGAAACTTTAACCTGGTCCGCTTGATGATGTATATTCTGAAACAAATCGGTCCGGCCCATGCTTTTATGACTTCCTATTCATTCAGTCAAAAAAGTATCGAACAGCTTAACCTGAAATTGTCGCAGAAACAGTTGCTCTCCTTTCGGGTGATCATTGATAACCGGGTAAAAACCATGAGCCCGATTCCGTTTCAAATGCTCATGAACAGCTTTGATTACCGGTGTACTTCCATTCATGCCAAGATCGCTTTGATCTGGAATGAGGATTGGAAAATCACCATTCTGACCAGTCAGAATGCAACCGATAATCCCAAAATGGAACGGGGAACGATATTTACCGATTCTTCAGTTTTTGACTTTGATTTAAAAACCCTTGAAAATGAATTTCTCAGAGGAACAACTTAAAGAAATTGAAGACATGGCCGGACTGTTCTTTGGTGCTGATGATATTGCCATTAACCTGGAACTGAACGAGGAAGAAACGGAAGCTTTTGGTTTTCAGATTGACAGCAAGAACACAAGTTTTCCGGAGGTGGCAGCCTACCTGAAAGGCAGGCTTACCGCCAAAATTGTGATGCGAAAAGCCATCAAGCAGTCCGCGCAAAATGGCAGTAGCCCATCGCAGCAACAAATGCTTAACTTTTTAAAAGATTCGAAATGAGCCGTAAAGCACTGGAAGATATGAAATATGAAACCATCAAGGCACACATGCTTGATCCGGATCACTCTCCACTTCCAGCGGATCTGAGTAATCTTCTCGACCGCATTGTTTCTCTCTCGAAAATTCTGGATAAAAACCCGATGCAAAAACAGGCCATTGCCCTGCACCGCATCAAATATCCGGATATTGTGACTTCGGTTGCTTATGAGGATATGCGCCTATGCCTGAAACTTTTCAACACGATCCATACGTTTGACTTTGATTTCTGGCAAACCTGGCTGATCAATGACATTATCGGCAACATCATGGATTGCCGCAAAGGAAACACGGATAAGGACCGCAAGGTAATCTCGATGGAACATACCAACCTTATGAAAGCAATCGGAGGAAAACCGGAAAACCTGGAAGATCCCAAACGAACAGAAAAGCATCAGTTCTATATCCTGATTCAGAACAACAACCAACAGATCAAACTTGACCTGGACAGTCTGCAAAACCTGCCGACTGCCGCGATCCGTGAACTGAATAGGCATATTTATGGAGGTAACGAAATCACTGATGCCGATGCCGAACAAATTATGAACTCGTAAACTGTTGAATTGATTTTCACCTGAACTTGTTTTCTCATGATCACAGAACTAATTGACCTGAACAGCCCTCAGAAAATATCGGTTGTCAACAACGCTCAAAGCGAAGTGGACATTCAGGGCCGTGGCACTGGGAAATCGTATGTGATTGGCTGGGAAATCAATGAAATCGTTAGACGGATGCCGCGATCAATTACTTCGATCACTGGCCGGACTTACGGCCAGATTTATACCCGGACACTTCCGTCAACCATCAAGTTCCTGGAGAAGATAGGCTACGAAAAGGATAAGGATTTTAAGATCGGTGGCAAACCGCCTGTGACATTCCTTTCCCCATATGAGCCGGTTACCAAATTCGATAATTACATCTCATTTGCCAACGGCACCGGATTCCTGATGCTATCCCAGGAAAGGGCAGGTTCGAGCCGTGGGCCGAACCTCGACCGTGAAATCGTGGATGAAGCGCTGACCCTGAATAAAGCCCGATACGACGAGGAAGTTTCACCGGCTAACCGTGGAAACGAAGAGTACTTTGGCTTTCGATCCAGTAAACGCATTCGGCAACACCATGGATTCCGGTATGTTTCATCCATGCCTTATACCCGGGAACAAATGTGGTTGCTTCGATATGGTGATTACTACATGGACGAAGCCGGTATTCCAATTTTCGATATCTGGAACCGGATTGTCAAGCTTCAGATACAAGTGATCGAGGCCTACAAAGCAGGAGATAAACGGATGTTTAAGGATATTTGGAATGAAACAGTTCGGCTGAAGAAACAAATCGCTCCATTCGCTTCTAAGCAGGGGGTTCTGTTTACCCTTGCCAACGCTTTCGATAATGTGGAGAATCTGGGGATGTCGTATATCGTTCGCGAATACGACAAACAAAACCTGATGACCTTCATGATCGAGATTCTGAACTGGATAATCGATAAAGTGGAGGACTGTTATTACCCGCTGGATAGCCAGAAACATATATATTACGATGCGTACAACGATGATTTTATTCGTGGATTGGCAGAAAACTCAAATTGGGATGTTGATCAGCTCTCAACGCCTGACAGCCGTTTCGATCTGGATTGCGACCCTAACCGGCCATTGGAAATAGTTCCGGATTGGGGTGCCAAGATCAATCTCTTTTCAGTCGGACAGGAGCGAAACTTCAACTTTGTTACCAAAATAATTGAACCAGTTGACTGCGTGATCAATGAATTCTTCATTAAACCGCAAACCGCTAAAAGTGTACCGGTGGATGATCTGGTGGACCTGTTCTGCGATTACTACAAGCAGCATCCCTGCCGGGACTTGTTTTACTTCCGGGATCGGTACGGAGATCACCGTCAGCCCAACGTAAAAAACTCGAAACCTTACAATGAACAGGCCATTGAGCGGCTAGAAAAACAGGGTTGGCGGGTATTTGCCAAAGTTCATAAAGGTATGGAACCGCCGCAGCATGATAAATATTTGCTGTGGCTCAACATCCTGAAAGGTAACGATCCCAGGTACCCGAAATTCATTATCAATGGCAGGAATTGTAAGTTCACCATCATTTCGATGAATAATACCAGGGTAATTGAGAAGGAAGGAAAATTCGCAAAGGATAAATCATCGGAACGAAGAGATTCAATTCTGCCAGAAGAAGCCACCCACTTTGGAGATGCTGTGGATAAACGTTTCTGGACCAAATATGGAACTATTCTTTACAAATCTGGTGGTTCGACATTCGTAAGCCCGAGGATATAACAAAGACCATACGATTGCAGACCGTCCGGCTCACTCATTTCAAACGCTTGTCATTCCCGCTATCCCGACAAGAGATAGCTGCATTCCGCGCTAATTCATGCGTTCACCAAACTATCTTCATCGCCCCAGGCGTAAGTTCTGGATTAACTCCCTGAATCCATTAATCCAGAACACACGCTTCACTCAACACACAGGACAGAACAACCAGAATCTGTTTGACTTATTCTACTCACCTGATGCAGTTCCTCTTTTACAACAACTCTAAAGGTTTCAAAACTCAAAATCCTTTGGTGTTCAGAACATCCCAATAAACCATTCCCAAAAGATCAAATGTTTCCCAAACTGCGAGGTTCCTTGTTCCTTCGCAGCTGATTGTGTAAGGGCCCCATCATACTTGTTTTTATTAAAATCCACACAAAGAAACCGTTGAATTTAACGGCTAAGGACTACGTCTAAACAAAAATTTTCCCGGTATTTTTCTCCCATTCTGTCCTAAAAATCTTCCAGTTGCTTTTTGTTTACCGAAAAATTCAACAGTAAAAAGTGCATGAATTTTTTAAAAACTATCGTATGAAAACTTACACTTTAAAATCAGTTGCAAAGAATCAGGACACTAACACAGTTTGGGATGCATTCGTTGAATACCTGGAAACAGTTTATTTCGAGGGTGCTGCCGATGAACTTGACAAAGAATTGGTTGAGTTCGAATACAAATCCTATAAGAGTTGTTACGAAAAATAACCGTTACAGCTTATACTTTAAGAGGCGAAATGCCTCTTTTTTTATGCTCTTTTCTTCATAGATTAGTCAGAAGGGGTTCTCTCTCCTACAATTGTCGAGTAGGTCAGCGGCATTGCTGCCGCCTTCCCCTCTAAGAACCGTACATGAAAGTTTCCCCTCATACGGCTCAAGCAACTCAAAGTTTCCGTTAAGAAACCGGCACAAAATCTTCATTATTATTTAGGTTGTAGATTCTCCTGCAGCAACTGACATGAACAAGGGATTTAACAGTTTTGCCATTTGTATTAATACTGGCCAAATACCAATCTTTTTCCTTGTTGATCGGTTCGTTACAGATCGGGCATGCACGTTTTTGTTTCTTCCATAAGCTTAACAATGATTCACGACCTTTAAGTGAAATGAGCATTTTGTAGGTTTCCCTTTTATCAAAATATTCTTTCCATTCCGGATCGTAAGGATTGGCATCGCATTGGGTCTTGACGTACCGAGTGATTTTGGTGTCAGATAATCGTTTGAGTATCATTGTTCTTTTTATACCCTTAAAATTATGATTTACCGCAAACCTCCAATTCATATTTCCAATTTTGCGGAAATACTTTCGTGTAACCCAATTTGTATTCTTCATTGGATGTCTCCTTTTTGACCATTGCATTAACTTCCAAAAGATTTGATGGTCTGCTTTACAGAAAGTATCCGAGGAAACACAGTGCTTGTAATAATTCGCCCATCCTGTGATCTTAGGGTTCAGAAACCGAATCAATGTATCCTGCGTGCAGGTTTTATTGGATTCGATGGTTTCTCTAATCTTATCGAGAAACTTCTTTACTTTTTCCTTTGATGGTTTGATGAGAAATTTACCATCGTACTTTCTTATATTAAAACCCAGAAAGTCAAAACCTTCATCAATGTGAGTTATCTTTGTTTTCTCTTCTGAGAGGGTAAGTCCTCTTACTGAAAGAAACTCTTTGACTAATGGCATGATTTCATGTTCCAATATTTCTTTGTTTCTGCCTGTGATAATAAAATCGTCGGCATAACGTACGAGGTTCACTTTAAAGGCAAGAGCTTTTTTGCTTATACCTCTTTTGCGAAATTTCAATGCAAGCATTGTTTGGAGACCATCCAGCGTCATATTAGCAAGAGTTGGGGAAATAATCCCTCCTTGTGGTGTACCTTCTTCTGTCGGGAACAGCTCTTTATTAAAAACAAATCCGCTTTTCAACCATTTCTTTAACATCACTTTATCCATCGGGATATTATTTAGTAACCAGTCATGGCTTATGTGGTCGAAGCATCCTTTGATGTCAGCTTCGAGTATCCATTGAGCAGAAGTATTATGTGACAGTATAATAAAACTTTGAGCGATCGCATCTGCAGTACTTCTTTCTTTTCGAAATCCGTATGAATTGCTATCGGCTGTGGTTTCTGATACTGGATCAAGAGCCATTAAATACAGAGCTTGCATAGCCCTGTCTTTCATAGTTGGTATTCCTAATGGGCGGAGTTTCCCATTACTCTTTTTAATATTTACCCTTTTCAGGGGCTGGGGTTGGTATCCCCTTCTTTTCAGATTTGCAATTGCCATAAACTTAACGTTGGACGTTGACCAGATTTTCTTGTCAACGCCAGCCGTCTTACTACCTTTATTAGAAGATACTCGTTTTACTGCTAATGCTTTAGCGTAGAACGAGTGAGTCAGCATCCATTGTAGAGTTTTCACTTTACCATGTTTGCCTTCCTTTTGAGCCTTTACAATACGTCCCTGTAGCTTTCCAACCCAGTGTTGGCACTTGTTCCAATCTATGTCTTCCCAAGTTTCCCACTTTTGGTCAGTTGGTGCACACGATGTTTTAATCTCGTTCATTTGCTTTCCTCCTTTAAAAAGTTCTAAAAGTTTCTTGTAAAGAGTTACCATACGCAGAAGTTAGCCCACTTTCGTGTGAGGTAATGTTTCAACCTCTATCCGTTTCATTACAAAGCGGCGTTTGCTTTTTCTGCCATCCTTTACCCGCACCCCCATAGGTTAACCTCACGGTTAACTTTCCTAATTGCTTAGGAGAGATACGGGCTTACCACGTTTCGCATAAGTAACACGAGTAGGTTAGGTTCCGTCTATCCGCCGGCAGCACAAATATCCGTGTGGCTTTAGCGCAAAGAAAGCCAGCCGGCTGCTTACCTTTTGGTTCGAGCCTGTCAGCATCTTTGGCTCGTTTTATCTTAACGACGTTTATCAACGGTTCACATGTGTTAACCATACTACTCAGCCTTGCTACCTGACCATATGATGCTAATGGTCTTACCTCTACCTCGCGGTTGTGGCTATTCTTTCGAAAGGTCTCTTTCTCTGAACAGCTTCGCACAAAAAGATTACTCTTAATGCACGTGTCCATAGGCTACTACTGACGGAACAATAGGTCTAATCATTGTTAGACAATTACTTATACGACTCGCCGTGTCGCACTTGCCCCGAAGGTATTTACGCATCCCGGAAAAGTCAAGGCTTGCTTCGAAAGTCTAATCAACTGAAGTTCCAATCGAAGCAACACTTCGTGCTAGTTCAGTTTGCGAACTCCTTCTCCTTTCGGAGAGGGCTGGGGTGAGGCTTGGGGTTCGTAAACTTACATTCGGCCATTGACAAGAATCCGGTCTGCTCAATGTGCTGTTGGCTCAAAATTAATCGGCGAGCCAGATGTTCCCTGAGTTTATCGAAGGGCAGCCAATAAAAATCCGTAGGGCAACGGTGAAATCAAATGAAATTTTTCGAGGGAATCAAAACATTGGATGAATTACGCAAGGAATACCGTCGCCTTGCTTTTTTGTATCATCCGGACAAAGGTGGCGACACGGCCATCATGCAGGTTATCAATGATCAATACGACCGGCTTTCTAAAAAGCTGATCAACAGTAATGAAACTTTTTCTGAAGGAAGAAAAGAGTATGAACAACAAGTTTCGGAAGAAATGCGCCAACGGTTAGACCGGATCATTAGTTTGCCTGGCATTGTTATCGAACTGATTGGTTCATGGATCTGGATTACAGGAAACACATTTTCCGTAAGGGAAACATTGAAAGGTGAAGGATACAAATTCTCGCATCCAAAATTAGCCTGGTACTGGCATAAAGGGGAATATTTCAAAAAGTCCGGCAAACTGATGTCAATGGACGATATGCGGGATGCCTGGGGTTCCGAAAAAGTTGAATCTCAATATGCCAATCAAAATAATTTCATTCACTAAAACTAAACACAATGACTTACAAAAACGATCCAAGAATGATTACTGCAAAGTTTACTTCAGTCTGCTCCAAATGCGGCTGCAGCATCAAAAAAGGAACTCAAATCTATTACTGGCCATCCGACCGAAAGGCGTATTGTGAAAAATGTGGCGAGGGTCCATACAGGCAATTTAGATCAGACGCAGCCGACGAAGACATGATGAATGGCAATGGTCCATGTGCTTACTGAAAAAGGAAAAGTGGCTTTGCCACTTTTTTTGGTCGCTAACTCCCAAATTGTTGTAATTAACATTGGTCGGTGAGCGCGATGGTCGGTGAGTAGCGAAGCGTATCGAACCGAGCAGTCGAACCGTGCTCCCATAAAAGCCTTTCGGCTTATGGTTTCAGCCGGGATGGCCATCTTCCTGTCAGCCTGTTTTCTTCATTTTGGGCTTTTGTTTCAGGAACCATCCTGCGGGTGTGGCTGGACTCTGATCTGATTCAAGTTTGGAAGCCGGTCGTCTATCCGCATGAACACAGCCTCAAATGGAACTTTATCCAGTTTTGAAACACTTGATTAGTCCATCTATTACTGACAATTCTAAACTGATTTCAGTGGTTACTGGTATAACCGTTTCGGATGTAGTTTTCTACGGTTGACAGAATATTGAGCCGTTAGTCTAAAATTATCTACAAAGATTTATTCTTAGATTGAAGGAAACCCGTCAATGAATTTTCCCGGCATATACTCCCTCTCTGCGATCAGTCCGTTATTCCAGTTCCTTCATTGCCACCCTTCATCAGAATAGTCATCATGCAGAAATTTTTTTTATAACTTAAAAATCAATATTATGACAACTTTTGAAAAGCATTACATCGGAAAAGGAACACAAGTAGAGGGCCTTGACATCATTAAGATTGTATTACCATTAGAAGGACTTGAAAAAGCAGTGTTTGAAAAGAATGGCATAAAGTACCTGAGTTTTGAGGTAGCTAAATTGCGCGGTGAAGACAAATTCGGCAGAACCCACACTTGCTATTATCAGTCCAAAGTTTCAGCAGCCAACCCAACTCAGCCATACGGTCCGGAAGAACAAAAAAAAGCACAAAAGCCATCGCGTAAAAAACAAACTGAACCTGACAACGACGACCTTCCCTTCTAGCTGAAACCACAAGAAAGCCGAAAGGCTTTTTTGTGTATCGTACATTTCCATATTCAGACCCCCATTCTCTCCAGCGAAAACCCAAGCTAAATAATACTGAGGTAAACATTACAATCAGAACAAAACCCCGGCGATTGCAGAACGTCTGGCTCTCGTCATTCATACGAACTGCCGTTTCCTTTTCCCCGAAATGGGAACAGTACATAGCTCTCTGCTTCATTTGTTCACCAAACAATCTTCATCGCCCCACGTGAGAGTTCTGAATAATCGGACTGAAAACCGATCATTCAGAACACACACCTTGCCACCTCCCAGGACTGACATATACAAAGAACGTTTGATTCATTTCGTTCACCCGATTTGCCAATCCCTTCATTCATTTTCCTCCATTATCATTCCGGTCATTCTTATCAGGTTCATACCAAATTTGTTCGGTCACTTATCAAACGGCAACCCCAATCCTCCCCTCTTATAAGATTCGCCAGCGTGATGTAAAGCCAATCTGATAGCACATCCTTCAGATCAGCTATCCGATTTAATATGGAATCAACACATCCGATTTCTGCTAAATTTCATTTTCTCTCCTTTCATACGATCAAATAAAATCAACATTCATCATGATTAGTTGATAAGCATTTGCTTGTTCTTCGCAATAAAGACTCCTTCGGTTGAACGACCAGCATCAGGACTGAAGCGATACAAGTAAGGACTGAATCTGACATTCGCCGTGGTGGCTATTTTGTGGCTTGGTGGTGGCTGCTATTTGGCAGAATAGAGCGCACTAACTGGCAGAAAGATGGCTGTTATTTGGCAGAATAGTGGCTACTGTATGGCTGTGTGAAGCGTCATATATCCGCATTTTCTGCCTTTTTTTCTGCCTGCGAGCTTAGGGCGTGCTCGGGTGTGACAACACAGAATCAAATCCGAAAATGGATTTGATTCTGTGATTGCTTTATTCTCAGGTTTTTGAATAAAAATAATCCGGAAAATTATTTTTCATTTCGAGTGCCACAACTTTTTTCTTCAAAGAGAAAAGCTGGCAAAAAAGAACTTGCGCCAGTCGTTGAAAAAACGGCAGAAAAATTCAGGGACCGGCTTCGCGCCTAAATTTTTGAGCGCTTTGTTTTTCAAGATTTTGTAGACAAGTCATCAGAGAAAAGAAATAAAAGAGAATGAAGACTAGGCTCCATTGGGCAATGGGATAAAAGGTAGTGCGGTTGAGATAATACCTTAAATCTATATTTGTTAATTACCTAAATTAATTTAACATACTATACACCAGTAAACTATAAAAACCAAAAAGAATTAACAATTTAAGAAAGACAAAAATTAGAATACCATAATAATTTTTCCGGAGATTGAGATTAGAAAATGATTTAATTGTTCTAACTTGCTCGGGACAAACAAACACTAATAAATGCAACTAATATTAGACAATCCTTATCGAACAGTTGGTTTGCTTGTTGGAGCATCAACAAGATAGTATGAACGACAGATAAAACGTCTAATACAATTTACTGAAACTGAACAAGATACTCAAGTTGACTTTAGCTTCCCTATATTAGGAAAGATTCATAGAACAATTGATTCTGTAACAGTGCTGCTATCTTTTGGTTCTAGAAAGGCAATATTATAACTGATGAACCTGCATTTGATTTATTGAAAAGTGGAAATATTGAAGATACAACTGCGTTATGGTCAAAATTAACAAATAACAAAGAGGTATAAAAAAAAGTATTTTTGTCTTAGATTTAAACCATGGGAAAATCATCTCAAATAACATCGGATATACAGTTGTGGTACGAATTCGTTGCCGGAAACGATGTTGCTTACAAAACTATTTATAATACCCATCTTCAGTCGCTTTACAAGTATGGCTTGCATTTCACCAGAAATGAAGATTTGATTCAGGATTGTGTTCATGATCTTTTTATTGATCTTCACCGGTACCGGTCGCGGTTGAAAAAGACCAACAACATCAAACTTTATCTTTTTATTTCGCTCAAGCGTAAAATTATTCGTGCACTTGGAAAGGAAGGAAGGTACATGCAGTTAAACTCGGAGAATATTCCGTTTTTTTATTCGCTGTCCAATGAAGATGAGGCCGAGAATGAATTGAAAACCAGCCGATTTGAATTGCTTGAAAGTGCAATGGCCGAATTAAGCAACCGCCAGCGCGAAGCTGTTTATTTACGGTTTGTAAGTGAACTTAGCTACGAGGAGCTGAGCGAGGTACTCCAGATGAATTACCAGTCGGCCCGCAACCTGATTTATCGCGGAATTGAGAAATTGAGGGAAAGTTGTCATAAAAATTTGGTTTTGCTGTTTCTCTCATTAATCATGAACGAAAGAATCAAAATTTTCATCCCCTTCCTCAACTAATTTACAATTTCTTCATAAAATCTTAATATTTGTGAGTACAAAAATGTATTTAACTGCTTATACAGGTAAATACATATTTATATGAACACTAATTTTAACATAGATTCTGACAGTTTGATCCATAATCCTGAATTTTTTGAGTGGGTGGTAAGGCCAACCAAAGAATCGGATCAATACTGGGCCCTGTTTATATCTGCAAACCCATCCCGTAAAAAGAAGGTGGAAGAAGCCATATTCATCATTAAAAGTATAATCCCGAAAGAAAAAGAACTGACCGAAGAAGCGATGATCCGGTTATGGAACCGCATTGAAAACGGCACCAAAAGCCGGGGAAATTATATATTCCGTTTTTCAGGATGGAAAGTTGCAGCAAGTGTTATTTTGCTGTTGGGTCTTTCCGGACTTATTTATTTCCAGTTAAATCAACCTGATACTACTGATATTGATTATCTGTCAATAGCCAAAGTTAAGGCTCCGGATAATGAAGTTAAGCTGATTTTTGCTGATAAGTCAGAAGAAGTTTTCATCTCCAAAGATTTGGACATTAAATACAACAGCAAAGGCGAGATTGAAGTAAACTCTGATAAGCGCCTGACTCAAAAAATACAGGAATTGAAAAGCGAAACCGAACAACTGAACCAGTTGGTTGTTCCGCGCGGGAAAAGAACAAGCCTTACCCTTTCTGATGGTACCAAGTTGTGGTTAAACTCAGGTAGCCGTGCCATCTTCCCGGTTATTTTCACAAAAAAAGAGCGTGAAATATTTATTGAAGGTGAAGCTTATCTTGAAGTGGCGCACGATCTTTCCAAACCATTTTTTGTAGTGACAAATAAAATCCATGTAAGGGTACTGGGCACAAAGTTTAATGTATCAGCATATCCTGATGATCCGATAACTTCGGTTATTCTGGTCGAAGGAAGCATTCAGGCCACAGTTGATTCCAAAAAGATGGTGATGAAACCCAATCAATTGCTTACTTACGAAAAAAACTCATGCTTGACAGCATTGAAAGAAACGGATGTATTGCCTTTCACTTCCTGGAAAGACGGATGGATGTATTGTGAAAAGGAAAAATTGGAAACGATTGCCACCAAACTTTCGAGGTATTATAATGTGCAAATTGAATTTAAGGACACTCAGGCAAAGGAAATGACATTGACCGGGAAACTTGATTTGAAAACGGAATGTTCTGAAATATTTAAAGCGATCAGTTCAACTGCCCCGATCTCTTTTGAAATACAAAATGATGTAATTGTAATATCAAAAAAATCAATAAATTAAAGTATTAATCCTAATGCCTATGGAATATTTTTGAACTGACTAACAATTTAAAACAAAAAAAGGACAGGTTATACCTCCATATAACCCGTCCGGTGTTTTAATCGCAAGTGTTGTGAATTATTCAAGTGCAAATTAAAAACGAATCAAATTTATGAAAAAAAACAAGTTTCATGAACCGAAATTTCGGTATCTGAAAAAACTATTGATGACTATGAAAATATGTCTGTTTTTTCTTCTGATTTCTGCTGTAACGGTCACTGCCAGCGTTGGTTATTCTCAGAATACCAAACTGTCTTTGAATTTGCAAAATGCAACCATTCAAGAACTTATCAAGGAGATTGAAAATCAAAGTGAATTTATCTTTGTGTTTTACGACAATGCCCTCGACTTAAACCAAAAGATCAATATCCAGGCCGAAAACCAGACTGTTGAAAAAATCCTTGAAAAAGTATTAGAACCGACCGGAAATACCTTCGCGGTATTTGACCGTCAAATCGTGATTGGAAAGAAAAATCCGGCCACAGGAACCATTACTGACCAAAACCTGATCAACTCACAGGTTGAGCAAAAAAAAGACCTTTCAGGAATAGTTAAAGACAAAAATGGACTTCTGATGCCTGGAGTAACCGTGGTTGTGAAAAGCACCACTATCGGAACGATTACTGATACCGATGGAAAATTTAGCTTACCAGTGCCCACAGAGGCCAAAACACTGGTGTTCTCGTTTGTGGGCATGATAACTCAGGAAGTTGCCATTACCGGGAAAACAAAATTTGATATTGTTCTTGAGGAACAAATAGTTGGGATTGAGGAGGTTGTGGCTGTTGGTTACGGCACCATGAAAAAAAGCGATTTAACCGGATCAATATCCAGAGTGACTCAGAATGAGTTAAAAGATCGTCCAAACAATAATGTCATGCAGTCAGTTGCTGGGAAAGTTGCTGGGGTACAGATTCTACAAACAGATGGAACTGCCGGATATGCACCAACAGTCAGAATTAGAGGCGCTGCATCAATTACGGCAGGAACGACCCCTTTATATGTTGTCGATGGAATTCCAATCGAAGGCGCAAACTTAAACATTCTTAATCCGGGCGACATTGAATCCATGGAAATCTTAAAGGATGCTTCTTCTTCTGCCATATACGGATCCAGAGGATCAAACGGGGTTGTTATCATTACAACAAAGTCGGGAAAATCAGGTAAAACTAATGTAGAAATAAACTTTGAAAAGGGATTTTCTAAGGTTTTGCGTACCATTGACATGATGAATGCACAACAGTGGATTAAGTATCACATCGATGCGGTTAACAATTCATGGATTGCACGAGGTGGAAGGGCCAGTGACCCTAACGAAGTAAGACCAAGTAATTTACGTATTCCTCCTGAATTTCTGAGCGATCCGGCAAAATTTGGGAATGGAACAAATTGGCAGGATGTAATATTTCGAGTAGCTCCAACAGATAATGCTTCGGTATCGATGAACGGTGGAAATGACAAGACCAGATTTATGATTTCATCGAGTTACCTGAAGCAAATAGGAATAGTAGATGGCGATGATTTCGAACGCTTGACACTTAGAGCTAATTTAACACATAAAATTACATCCAATTTGTCAATGGGTACCAATATTCTTTTAACGAAACGGAATGAGAGTCCGATGGTGGGTTTTGACTTAGCGCCGGAAATCGGGAAAAACACTTCGGTTAGCGGTGCTTTACAATCCATTCCAATTTTTCCTATATACAATGAAAACGGTAATTATGGGCCAAGTGATCCAAATTCCGAATGGAAACGATTTTCGGCGTACGGTTTAGGCTTTGTTCATCCTTATATCCGTACTCGCCAGATGGATAGAAAAAGGAAGTCATTCAATACCCTATCCAATATTTTCGTTGAATGGAAGTTTTTGCCTGACTTTACTTTTAAATCTGTTGTAAGCGCAACAATTGATTACTCCAGACTGAATGTTTATCAATATGATAAAGTAAAATATGGTTGGAGTGCATTGCCTGCAGCCAGGGCATATTCTTCGAATGATTATCGCAATAACTGGCTTTCAGAAAATACGGTAACTTTTAATAAGACAATTGGCGAACATTCCATAAATGCTTTTGCAGGATATTCGGTCCAAAAAGATTCTTATGAAGAAGGGCGTCTTTTGGCTTCAGGATTTCCTAACGATCAGGTTCATACTTTAAATGCAGCCACTACTGTATTGAGTTTTTCTTCAACAGCTTCTGAATGGAGTTTGCTTTCATACATTGGAAGGGTAAACTATTCGTATTTGGATAAATATTTATTAACCGCGACATTAAGACGTGATGGAAGTTCCCGTTTCGGAAAAAATAACAAATGGGGCTATTTCCCTTCTGCATCAGCAGGATGGAGGTTGTCTGAAGAAGATTTTATTAAATCGGTAAGCTGGATTGATAATTTAAAACTCAGGCTAAGCTATGGTGTTACCGGTAATAATCTTATCCCTAATTATGGTTCGGTTGGTCTCCTTGCACAATCTCAATATGCATGGGGAAACAATGCCGAAGCAGCCCTCTATATTAATTCAATCTCAAATTCAGATCTCAGATGGGAAAAAACAGGGCAATGGAACCTGGGATTAAATATCGGATTGTTTTCAAATCGTATTTACATGGAACTCGATTATTACCAATCTGTTACAAACGACATGTTGCTTAATGTACCGGTTCCTGCGATTACCGGTTTTACTTCACAACTAACAAATATTGGAAAACTTAAAAACAGAGGCTTTGAGTTTTTAATTTCAACAAAAAACCTTGTCGGTGATTTTAAATGGAATACAGACTTTAATATCTCGACAAATAGGAATAAAGTTTCGAAATTAGGTTTAGGAGACGCACCAATTTATACGGTCAACTGGCAGGCAACTACAATAACTGAAATCGGACAACCAATGGCTAATTTCTATGGGTATATATTTGATGGCGTTTTTATGAACCAGAGTGAAGTTGATAATTATCCCCATGTTGCATCTACAACTCCGGGAGACCCTAAGATCAGGGATGTAAACGGCGATAAAATAATTAACGCTGACGATAGAACTGTACTTGGAAACTATCAGCCTGATTTTACTTTTGGGCTTACCAATACTTTTCAGTATAAAAGTTTTGATTTAAACTTTACCCTACAAGGACAGTATGGTAATGAAATCATAAATACTCAGACAAGGTTCACCAAATTCTACGGTGGTTCCAGGAATCAATATGCGATTGTTTCTAATTATTGGAAATCGGAAAGCGACCCTGGCGACGGGAAAATATTCAAGCCAATGTTCACTTTCACTGGTTTACAAACAGCATTTTCTTCTTATTGGATAGAGGATGGTTCATTCTTACGTATCCGTAATGTGCAATTTGGATACAGTCTACCCCAAAAGGCGATATCGTGGAGTCCGTTTTCATCGGTTAGAGTATATGTAAATGCTGAAAATCTACACGTTTTCACTTCTTATATAGGATTTGACCCTGAAAACAGCGTTTATTCAGGTCTGGAATTAGGAAGCGATTATGGTGCCACGCCAATGCCCAGAACAGTAACATTTGGAATAAAAGTTAATTTGTAATTTGTAATAAAAAAAATGAAAAAATGAAAACATCAAAATATATAGTCGCAATTAGTTTATTACTGTTTTCATCATCATGCACTGATAATTTTCTTGATTTGGCTCCTATCTCAAACATGAATGAAAGCAATTTTTTCGAAACTGAAAAAGATTTTAGTTCTGCTGTTAACGGGGCATACCGGACGTTGTACAATATATATGCTGCCGAAAGCGCCGTGGCCCGTACAGAACAAATGTCTGATAATTGTACAATGTATCAAATAAGTGGCAATGCCTCGGACCATTATCAATTCAAGGATTATACTCTTTTACCCAGCAATAGCTGGGTTGAGATTTATTGGACTACATATTATAGTTCTCTTTTTGTAATAAATAAGGTAATCGAAAAGCTGCCAAATTCATCTTTTGATGCAAATACAAAAGCTAAATACGAGGCAGAAATGAGGTTTCTAAGAGCCATATACTATTTTAATATGGTTAGATTATGGGGTGATTTACCATTATTGCTAAAGCCGGTTTCTGTAACCGAAAGTTATGATATAGCCCGCACGCCTGTAGATAAAGTTTATGCCCAAATCATTTCAGACCTGGTTTTTGCAGAGAGTAATCTTCCTCTCTTATCAAAAACTGAACGTATCGGTCAAGCCAGTAAAGGTGCAGCTCAAGGAATGCTTGGTAAGGTTTACGCAACCAGGGGTGATATAAACAATGCCATAACATATTTAAAGAAAGTTATTGATTCGCAGGAATATAGTCTTCTTCCTTCTTACTCCCAGTTATGGGATTTGAAAAATGAGAATAGTAAGGAAGCCCTATTTGAGATACAGTTCATTCGAGGTTTGGATAAACCCGCAAGTAGATACTGGCAAATGTTTAATCCATTCGAAAGGATAAATTCTGGTGGTGGATTGAATCAGGTAACTGACAATTTATGGAATGATTTTGAAGCAGGTGATGCACGAAGAGATTTGTCAATAGATGTTGGGTTTACTCATGGCGGAGCTTGGGTTGCACAAAAATTCACTAAAAAATGGAATGACTTGAATTCCGTTATTAGTGGACAACAACGGTTTTCTGAAAACAACTTTATTGTACTTCGATATGCAGATATTTTGTTGTTATATGCAGAGCTTACTAAAGACGCCGTATATCTGAACATGATTAGAAGTAGGGCCGGGGTTCCGGCATGGGGAACTTCAGGTTATCCAATTGATAAATATCCGACATTGGATTTAGCAATTGAACATGAACGAAGGGTTGAGCTGGCCTTGGAATTTCATCGGTGGTTTGATTTAAAAAGGACGAATCGTGCAATCCCTGTACTAACGGCAGCAAAAGGAAAAACAATAGAAAGTTGGAGATTGCTTTTACCAGTACCACAAACTGTTATTGATCAAAACCCCGGAACAATTGTACAAAATGATAAGTACTAATTATTAGCTGATTATTCAGTTAAAATAATTATCCAGCCATTAGCCCGCTAATCAGGCTAATGGCTGGTCAAATTATCAATTGCCCATTCATCGGGAAAGACTTAATAACTGAAGTTTCGCTTAAGCTATCCAACTTGTGATATTGAAAATATTTGATAATAGTATTCGTAATTCAAACCTAAATAATAAAGTCATGATTATAAAAATTTGTTTAGCTTCCATCCTATTCTTAACAGCAATCATATCAAACTGCCAGAATGCTGATGAATATCAGGTTTACGCACTTAAATATATTGATGGACGGAATATTCCTGCTCAGCGAATGGTTATTGGAGCAAACCCAAAAGATAGTTTACGAATTTGTTATATGTATTGGTTCTTGAAAGGAGAGAACGGGAAAAATATCCTTGTGGATGCTGGATTTGTTGACTCTACTAAAACAGGAAATATGAATTATGTGAGACCAGATTTAGTTTTAAAAAGATTAAATGTATCCCCATCTGATATTACTGACATTATCATTACGCATCCTCATTATGATCATATCGGAGGAATAAATCTTTTCCAAAATGCTAAAATTTGGATGCAAAAAGATGACTTCGAATATTTTGTTGGGGAAGCCTGGCAAGAAAATGGAATCTCAAAAGGATTTGAAAAGAACGATGTTCGTAACATTATTGAAATCAATCTAGAAGGCAGATTAAAAATGGTTGAAGGTGATAATATTGAAATAATCCCAGGCATAAAGATATTTATTGGCTCTAAGCATACTTTTGAAAATCAATATGTATTAGTTAATTCAAATTCTAAAACAAATAAAATACTGATTGCCTCTGATGCGCTCTGGTTTTATTATAATCTTGACAACTTACTCTCAGCCAGTCTTTGTATGGATCCAAAGGCATATATAGAGTCTATGAAAAGGATGAAAACTTTAGTTACTAATCCTGATTTTATAATTCCTGCACACGATGATTTAGTCTTCTCAAAATTTCCAAAAATAGGTGAATGGATAGTTAAGATAGGAAACTAACTTAATCATGATTATAAAAGCCTAAGCATAAATACGGCATTATTTTATTCTAATTACTTAAAATTTATAAATTATGAGACTAATTTTTCTCACTGCTTTTTTTCTGTTTTTCTCGGCAACGCTGTTTGCACAGGCATTTGTTCCCAATTACGACGAATCGAAAATACCTCCTTATATTTTACCTGATCCACTGGTTTTTAACTCTGGATTACCGGTTAAAAATAAAACAGAGTGGGAGAAAAGAAGGACTGAAATTTTTAATTTATTTGAAAAGGAGGTTTATGGTATCGCTCCTGCCGGAAAAGTACATTTGACATCGGTTGTTGTATCCAAAAATGAAAATGCATGCAATGGCCAGGCTGTCAGGACAGAGGTTCTGTTAACGCTTCAAAAGGATGACAGGAAGATCGATCTGAGTTTACTGCTTTTTCTCCCTAAATCCGGTAAAAAAGTGCCTCTATTTCTGGCTTGCAATTTCAATGGCAACCATACTGTTTCAACTGATCCGGGTATCAGTGTCACTACATCCTGGGTGAGAAATAACCCTCAGGTTGGAATCACATCGAACAAATCGGATGAATCGCGGCGGGGAAGCGATTCTTCCTCCTGGCCGATCGCGGAGATCATTGCCAGAGGTTATGGTGTTGCCACTGTTTACTACGGTGATATTGATCCTGATTTTGACGATGGCTTCCATAATGGAGTTCATCAGCTTTTCACCGGGATACGCGATAGCTCTTCCTGGGGAAGCATTGCGGGCTGGGCTTGGGGGCTTTCCAGGGTAATGGACTATCTCGAAAAAGTTAAGGAGGTGGATACCAAAGAGGTGATTGTATTGGGCCATTCCAGATTGGGGAAAACTGCCTTATGGGCCGGTGCAACTGACAAGCGGTTTGCGATGGTTGTCTCCAATGAATCAGGTTGCGGAGGAGCGGCCTTGTCGAAACGTATTTATGGTGAAACAGTGGAGAGAATCAATACCTCTTACCCCCATTGGTTTTGTACTAATTTTAGAAAATACAACAACAAAGAAGAAGATTTACCTGTAGATCAGCACGAATTATTGACACTGATCGCACCCCGACCGCTGTATGTAAGCGTTGCGGAAGAGGATCTCTGGTGTGATCCAAAAGGAACATTTCTCTCCTGTGTTGCAGCTTCGCCGGTCTATCAACTTCTTGGTAAAAAGGGCTTTCCTGGTAAGGATATGCCTGATTTACAGCAGCCGGTACTCGGGACAATCGGATACCATATCCGTCCGGGCAAACATGCCATCAACCTTTACGACTGGAGCTGTTTCATGAACTTTGCCGACTTGAATTTCCAAAAAAGGAAGAATTGATCTTTAAATGATAAATTATATATTCGGAGAAACCAATCTTAGATGGCAAACGTGTCCTGTTCCTAATCCTTATACTGAGGTCTGTTTTATTTTTTCAAAGCAATGGTCAGGTATCATAAGGTGGCACACCGACATCTTAAAAAGTAAAATTACAAGTTTTAAGAATTAATATTAGTAAAATCTGATATTTGGAAACAGCAACTACATTTAAAAAGAGCCTCGGGCTAATCGATTCCACAGCACTTGTAATCGGGTCAATGATAGGTTCGGGGATTTTTATTGTCAGCGCCGATATGGCACGCACACTTGGTTCTCCCGGATGGCTTATGGTCGCCTGGATAGTAACCGGTATTTTAACCGTTATAGCTGCTTTAAGCTATGGCGAACTGGCTGCAATGATGCCACATGCCGGCGGACAGTATGTTTATTTGCGCGAAGCTTTTAATCCACTGGCAGGTTTTTTGTACGGATGGACTCTTTTTACTGTAATACAGACAGGCACAATTGCTGCAGTTGCAATGGCTTTCGGTAAATTTCTGGGCATTCTGGTTCCATGGTTCTCAGAAAATAATATCTGGCTTGAATTTGGATTTTTAAAATTTAGTACCGTTCATATTGCTGCCATTGGGTCTATTTTGTTGCTCACCTGGATTAATGCACAGGGAATTAAAGCGGGAAAATTAGTTCAAAACATTTTTACTTTTTCCAAAGTCGGCATATTGTTCGCCTTTATTGTTGCCGGCCTCTTTATTGCTAAAAATACCGGTGCTATTGAGATAAATTCTAAAATCTTCTGGCAGGCAGCCAAAATCGAAAATGACCAGCTGATTTCCCTAACCGGATTCGCATTGATAGCAGCAATCGGGACATCTATGGTAGGGTCATTATTTTCTGCCGATGCCTGGAATAATATAACCTTTGCAGCAGCCGAAGTAGTAAATCCGCGAAAAAACATACCTTTAAGCTTATTGATAGGTACAGTAATTGTAATATTCCTATTTTTTCTGACAAATCTAGTTTATATTCAGGTATTGCCTTTAAGGGGTACGCCCGAAGGTGTTACGGTTTTTGAGCGGGGAATGCAGTTTGCAGTTAATGACCGAGTGGGAACAGCCTCTATGTTTGGTATATTCGGCGAATATGCTACAATAATAATGGCATTTTTTATAGTTATTTCGACCTTTGGCTGTAACAATGGCCTTATACTTTCAGGAGCAAGAGTTTATTATGCAATGGCCCACGATGGTTTATTTTTCAGGAATGCCGGAAAGTTAAATTCGAAAAGTGTTCCTGCATCTGGACTCGTATCTCAGTCAGTTTGGGCCTGTATGCTTTGCCTGTCAGGTACTTATGGAAATCTCCTCGATTATGTTGTTTTTGCTGTGCTAATTTTTTATGTAATGACAATTCTGGGTATTTTTCTTTTAAGGATAAAACAGCCTGAAGCTGAACGTCCGTATAAGGCATTTGGCTATCCGGTTATTCCGGCTCTTTATATCCTTACAGCCTTGTTTATTATGGTTATTTTACTTATTTACAAACCAATATATACCTGGCCCGGTTTAGTAATTGTTTTAATTGGTATTCCTGTATATTTCATTATGAAAAAAAGTTATAAATAGTTGTCTGGTTAGTTTCTAAGCAGGTTTTTTTGCTTATCTGAAGTTGACGGTTTGATTTAAGAAATACGGCAAATTTTAATAGAAAGTATTGCACAAAAACAGAAAAGAATTTTAATTCCTGAACCGGTTATCTTAATTTTTAAAAAAGCATAATAAAATCATGAAATATCCAGAAGTTAAAAATTTCATCGGTGGTCAGTTTGTTCACGATAACAACAAAAGAATTAATATCACCAGTCCGTTGAATAATGTTTTCATTTCAAGCGTTCCGTTATCCACTTATACTGATGTGGAATTGGCTGTAAAGAATGCACAAAATGCTTTTTCTGCATGGAACGGGATGACATCCAAAATGCGTTCGCAGATTTTTTATAATTACCGCCAGATTGTGGAACAAAATATTGCTGAACTCGCCGCAATCATTCACCATGAAAACGGAAAAACCATAGACGAAGCAACTGCAGAGGTGAAAAAAAGCATAGAACTTACTGAATTTGCCTGCTCCATTCCGCAAATTGCTACTGGTGAAGTTCTTGAAGTCAGTCAGGGTGTTGAATGTCGCTCTGAATATACCCCTTTGGGAATAGTTGCCTGCATTAATCCTTTTAATTTTCCGCACATGGTACCTCACTGGACCATTCCAAACGCACTTATGCTTGGAAACTGCATAATCGCAAAGCCATCGGAGTTTACGCCCATCACATCAATGAAAATTGCGGAAATGTTTAAAGAAGCCGGACTTCCCGATGGAGTTTTGAGTATTGTTAATGGGAACAGGGAAGTTGTGGAAGCAATATGTGACAATCCTGAAATAAAAGCCGTTTCATTTGTAGGCTCAACGGATGTTGCTAAAACTGTGTATCGCAGAGCAACTTCAAATCTGAAACGCTGTCTGGCTCTTGGAGGTGCCAAAAACCATCTGATCGTTTTACCCGATGCTAATCTAGAACTCTCGGCAACAGACATCGCTGCATCAATGTGTGGTTCTTCAGGTCAACGTTGTATGGCGGCTTCAGTAATGATTGCAGTGGGTAATGTAAATCCTTTAATTAAAAAATTGTGCGAAGAAGCTGCAGAATATATTCCCGGGAAAAACCTTCCTCCCTTAATTACCAAAAAATCGTTCAAAGACATCAGTAATTATATTGATGAAGCTGTGAAAAAGGGCGCAAAAATTCTGTTAGACGGAAGAAAATTTAAACTTGATGAAAATGCGGATGAAAATGGTAACTATATTGGCGCTACCATCATTGATTGGCGAAATACAAATGAAAAAATGCCTGAGCGGGAAGTTTTCGGACCTGTATTTGAAATTATTTCTGCAAAAAGTATAGAAGAAGCAATTGAAATTCAACAAAAGAGTCCGCTTGGAAATGCGTGTTCAGCATTTACACAAAATGGAGGAATTGCCAAAATGATTGCACAACAGGCAACAGCAGGAATGATTGGTATAAATATTGGTGTTCCGGTTCCACGCGAACCGTTTTCTTTTGGCGGGGTGAATTCCTCAAAATTCGGCACTGGAGATATTACCGGAAAAAGTTCCATTCAGTTCTGGACAAATTTGCGGAAAATAACCAGCAAATGGGCAAAGCATGAAAAAGCCGATTGGATGAGTTGAAATATTTAAAATATAATATCATGTCAACACAGGAACAAATAATAAAGAATAATCTTGAATACACCTTCTTTTCATGGGCAAAGCAAAGCGGACTGAATCCTCTTGCAATTAAGAGCGCCAGTGGTGTATACATGTATGAACATTCAGGCAGGAAAATAATCGACTTCTCTTCGCAACTGATGAATGCAAACCTTGGCCACGGTCATCCAAAAGTGATTGAAGCAATAAATAAGCAAGCAGGAGAGCTTTGCTTTGTAACCTGCTCATTTGCAACTGAAATAAGAGGAGAACTCGGAAAGAAACTGGCTGAAATTACACCGGGCAGTCTGAAAAAAACATTATTTACTTTAGGTGGATCGGAGGCAGTTGAAAATGCAATAAAACTAGCCCGGTTGTATACCGGCCGGCATAAGATCATTGCGCATTACCGCTCCTATCATGGGGCAACTTATGGTGCTGTATCCGTGGGTGGCGATCCCAGGAAGTTTTCATTCGACAGCCAGGCTGTACCTAATATAGTGCATGTTGAGAATCCCTATTTTTACCGTTGTCCCTGGTCGAGCAACACAATAGAAGAATGTGGTGAAAGGGCAGCTGCAAATCTTGAGAGGGTTATTCAGTTCGAAAATCCGGGTAGCATAGCTGCAATCATCTTTGAAGGAGAATCAGGCACCTCAGGATGTATCAAGTACCCACCGTTTTACTGGAAAAGAGTGAAAGAAATTGCAGACAAATATGGCATTCTCCTTATTGATGATGAAGTAATGAGTGGGTTTGGACGGACAGGGAAATGGTTTGCTATTGATCATCACGAAGTTGTTCCAGATATTCTGTGTATGGCTAAAGGGCTCACTTCCGGTTACGTTCCACTGGGCGGAATTATTGTAAAGGAAGAAATAGCAAAGCATTTCAATGATGTGTCATTGCCCCTTGGTCTCACATACTCAGCTCACGCACTGGCATGTGCTGCCGCCCTGGCGGTCATTAACGCATATGAAGAGGAAAAGCTGATTGAAAATGCTGCTGCCATGGGCCAGTACATTGATCAGCAGGTAAGTAAGCTCGCTGAAAAACACCCTTCCATTGGGGATTTCAGAAATACCGGACTTTTGGGAGCAATCGAATTAGTAAAAAATCGTAAAACAAAGGAACCTCTGACACCTTTTAACGCTGCACCAAAAGACATGGAACCTACTAACCGCATTGCATCCAAACTTCGCGAGCTGGGCTTATTCACTTTTGTACGCTGGAATTGGATATTTATCGCGCCACCTTTAATTGTTCAAAAACATGAAATAGATGAAGGATTGGCAATTATTGAAAAATCATTAGAAATTGCTGATGAATATTATAGAGAAAAACCATAAATACCTGCCATGAAACTTATTATCAAAAATTACATAAATATGGACAAAATTATTAAGATTTGTATAGCAATGTGGGCGTTGTTATTGATATCAACTCTTTCATTTGCAGCAGTTAATATTACAGGCACTGATTCATTTATTCTTGGGCATGAGATACTTATTGGCACGGGACAGCATCCAAGTATAGCAACAGCTTCTGATGGTACTATGCATGTTGTTTATGTAAATAATGGATTACGGTATCGTTCTTACAGTCCCACTACAGGAATATTAGGACCTGAAGAATTGGTAACATCAGGTGAGGTCTGGTGGCCACAAGTAGCAGTATCTGGCGACAGTGATGTGCATGTTGTATGGGAAAAAAGTCCAGAGCATGTTGTATGGGAAATAAGTCCTGCTGGATACATAGGTTACGCACGACGAATATCAGGCGTGTGGAAATCTGTTGGTAATCTTCATTCAACTTCTTACCGGGCAATGATCCCCCGTATTGATGTGGATTCAAATAACCGTGCACATGTTGTCTTCTGGAAGAATATGGGAAATCCTGCAGTAACATTGGCACGTGGACAATATAATCGAATAAATAAAATCAATGGAGTACTAAAAGTTGAAATAACTAAAGATATTTCTGGATGGGACGGAAGCCGTACTGGAGATGTTATTATAGATGGCAGTAATACCCCTCACGTGTTCGCCGGACAGGGTTCTTATATACGTCACTGGACTGTTTCTGAATCCGGTACGTTTACAGACGCTACATCATTACCACAACCATCAGATCCAAATATTGAGAAATTTATGGAGGGTATTTCAGTAGCAACTGGAACCGGAGGAGGTTTCTATGGTTTCTCAAAAGATGCGGGAACGCTTGAACCAAAAGAAGTCTTCCATACACGTATAGGGGGTCCTTCAAAAATCGTATGGAACTCTCCCGCCATTGGTTATAGCTTGGTAGCAGCAGGAGATCTGGTAGTAAATGGCAGGGCTTATGTTATATTTGCTGGTGAAGACAAAAAAGGTCGTGTTCTTGCTATTGATGCCGATGGCAGCATAACCGGGCCGATATTATTTGCAGACGCAGGAAATCAGCATGATGGAGTAATCCGCCACGCTCCCGGAGGTGTAGGTGTAGAGGGTGGAGGATTATATGTAGTATTTCAGGATAATAGAAGTAGAACATGGCAGGTATATATTAGGAAAGTCAGTTTCTGAAGCCCCGAAACCCATCGGGCCTTACAGCCAGGCCATTCTGGTTGGGCAAACAGTATATCTTTTGGGATAGATCGTAATTGATCCTGAAACAGGCAAAATGGACACCCTGACCATTGAATCTGAGATAAAACTCAATTTAAAAACAAGACAAATTATTTGAGTACCAGCATGAAAAAGACAAGATTAAAAGAGATTGAGTGGCCTGAATTTGGTAAGAACGTCAGCCCTCTTCAGTTTAGTATGAACGAATTAATTGAGCGCATTTCAAAAACGCGCGAAATGATGGATAAGAACAATCTGACCCATCTGGTTGTATATGGGGACAGGGAACATTTTGCCAATCTGAAGTACCTGTTGAACTATGAACCAAAATTTGAAGAGGCTCTATTGATTCTAAATCTGCATGATGATCCGATCATATTGGTAGGAAATGAATGCGTTAGCAGGTTTAAAGCTAGTCCTCTATATATTGGAAACAGATTGAGATTTGAACTTTATCAGCCATTATCATTATTAAACCAACCCAGGGACAGCAGCCGCCAGTTAAAAGACATTTTTATTTCAGAAGGTATTAATTCACAATCGAGGATAGGTTGTGCAGGATGGAAATATTTTTCTGAAATTGAACACCATGCTCCGGACCATGCTATCGAGATTCCCAGTTTTATTGTTGATACGCTAAGGGAGGTAAGTAAATATGAAAATGTTATAAATTCCACTCAAATTTATATGCATCCTGAAAGTGGCCTTCGGTCAAGATGTTCAGCTTCTGAAATAGCATTATTCGAATTTTCCACCGTGATGGCATCTGAAGGAATGAAAAACCTAGTGTTTAATATTGAGGTGGGGAAAACTGACTTTGAGTTGATCCGGTACTACAATTATTCCGGCTATCCATTGAATTGTAATACCGGAATGACTTGTGGTGGAAATAAACATATTGGTTTAGCAAATCCCGAAGGTTATATAATTAAAAAAGGTGACCCGTTCTCAACCAATATAGGTTACTGGGGCAGTAATTGCTGCAGGGCCGGGTGGATAGCTGAAAACGAAAATGATCTGCCTGGTCATGCCCAGGGATATTTGGACAATTTTGCCGGACCATATTTTTCGGCAATGGGCGAATGGTATAAAAACCTTAAGATAGGAGTAAAAGGGAAAGTAATTGCTCAATTGATTGATGATCTTTTACCTTTTGAAGAATTTGGTATTTTTCTGAATCCAGGCCATCTGATACATTTTGACGAATGGTTAAGTTCTCCTGTTTATAAGGGATCAGAAATAGAAATTCAATCGGGTATGTATTTTCAGGTTGATGTAATCCCCAAATCAAAGAAATACTTTTCTACACGGATGGAGGATGGAATAATAATTGCCGATCGGACCCTTAGAATTGAATTACAGACTAAATATCCGGCAGTCTATGAAAGATGTATGAACCGCCGTATTTTTATGACAGATAAATTAGGTTTTGAATTACCGGATGAAATATTGCCATTGTCCAATATTCCAGGAATTGTGCCACCCTTCTTTTTAAACCCTAATCAAATTTTTTCAATGGATACTTAACCCAACTTGCGCCCACGGCCACCCGCTGAAAAACTATTTTGATGCATAAATGATATTATCTGAAACATTATCAAAAATATACCAAAATTTTACTCCAATGAAATCAATAATTTTTGCCTTGATCCTTTCTCTCAGTACTGGCTTTTCTACCAGTGCCCAACAAACAATGAAATCATCAATAACCAGGAAAGAATACTTCCCTTTGCCCGATTCTGTTACCGGATGGAGAACCCTGACAGATAATAAAAAAATAAAAAAGGTAACAGGAATTGATAAAGCTAAACTGGATCAGGCTTTCGATTTTGTCAGAAGCACAACAAGTAATGGAGGCCTTCTTGTAGTTCGTCATGGATGGCTTGTTTATGAAAATTATTTTGGAAAGGGGCAACGTGAAGCCACACCGAACCTCGCATCGTGCACTAAGTCGTTTACCAGTATTGCAGTGGGTATTCTGATGAGTGAGCGTCCTGATCTGTTTCCTGATGGCCTGGATCAGAAAGTATATACAACCTCTTTAATGCCACCTGAAGCATTTCCATTACCGGATCCACGTATGGCCGATATTAAACTTGGACAACTTCTGACTTTTACTGCCGGTATCAGAGGCAACAATCCGGTTTATGTAAACAGAAAAACCTCAACAATTGATCCGGTTGGTCCGGATGGATGGTATTCTATGGTTGACGAGTACACATTAGGCCTAAAGGATGGTATAATGGGTAGTGTCCCATTTACAACAAAAACCCTTTGGTGCGAACCAGGTGGTGGATATTCGTATGCTTCAGCATCAATACACAATGCTTCAATTATGCTGCGGCATATTTCAGGTATGGAACTGGAGGATTATATTGATTCACACCTTGCCAGGCCTTTAGGTTGGGGACGCTGGGGATTCGGATACAAAGACCAGCCACTTGTAACCCATACTCCCGGAGCAGGCGGTATTGCCCTTAGAAGCACTGACATGCTGCGCTTTTGCTATATGTTGTTACACGACGGAAGATGGGAACAACAGCAAATTGTCCCAAAGGAATACATTCAAAAGGCTACAAAAACATCACCATATAATCCTCATTATCGTTACAGCTTTCAGTTTCATGCGAATTCCGATGGGGACATCAGGGAATTACCCCTTGATGCATACTGGAAAGGCGGATCGGGGCGCCATTTCTTTTGTATTATTCCTTCGTTAGATCTGATAGTATGGAAGCTTGGTGGAGGTGATGGCCAGTATTCTATTGAAGATACCGGACTTCCGGAACCGCTATACAAGTCAGAGGTCACTAAACCAATAAATGACGAGCAGGTACATAATGAGAATAGTGATTTTATTAAAATTATGACTATGGTTATAAGCTCAATAGCAGATGGAAAAAAATAAGCACAATCAATGTCTTGGATTATAAGGTTGAATCATCCTCATAGGCACTTGTGCAACATTAGATATTTAAGTTGAAGATATAACCAAATAGCACCAAAATGAAAAGTTTAATAAAATTTTCTTCATTCCTTATTGTTTTGCAACTAATTATTGGGTGCGATGATATGAAAAACAATACAACAGTTACAATAAAGGGAGATAGATGGTTCTTAAACGGGAATGTTTTAAATGAAGGTTCCCCTGCAAAAGGGTTATTGATGAATGTCAGAATGGTAAATGCAGTTTTCGAGGACCGTGGAGCTGAATTATCAAAAAAATTTAATCATGATTTTGATCCTCAAAAAAACACAGATCATTTTATTTCCATGATCCCGGAATATGTAGCAAATGGGATAAACTGTTTTACTATCAGTTTGCAAGGGGGCGCTCCCGGTTATGAAGGTGCTGTGAACAGTGCTTTTGAGTCAGATGGCACTCTCCGCCTGAATTATATGAAAAGAGTTGCTGAAGTGATAAATACCTGCAATAAAAATAGTTGTATTGTGATCTTGTCCTGTTTTTACCAGCGTCAGCATTCACATTTTTCAGCTCTGAATGGAAAAGAAGCCATAATGAATGCCTTAAAGAATACCGTTTTATGGATAAAGAAAAATAATTTCAGAAATGTCCTTCTCGAAGTTTCCAATGAGTACCAGCATGGTGGATTCAAAAAATGGAAAGATGGGGAATGGCTCTCTGATAATGAGGGACAGTTAGAATTAATAAAACTTGCTAAATCATTGTATCCATCACTATTAGTAAGTACCAGTGGTATGGACGACAGACAAGCCAATACTTCTATAGCCGATGCCGTAGATTACATTTCAATCCATTTCAATAATACACTCTTGGAAAACTACAAAGAGAAGATTAATGCCAATAAAAAATTTGGGAAACCGATTGTATGCAACGAAGATGATAAACTGGAAGATGTAGGGGTTAATGCACTTGTCTTTTCAGTAATGAATGGTTGCAGCTGGGGATATATGAATAGTAAACAGAACCAGACCATGCCGTTTAAGTTCGAAGGTGCAAAAGATGATACAGCAGTGTATAAAATGATGAAAAAAGTCTCAACACCAGAGTATATAATTGATCAGTCTGTTTATTAACAAACCTCAATTATTTTAAAATATCCCAATGAAGGTGATATATTTAAAATTGGTAAGCAAATAAATATACAATTTTCGGATTTATTTCCTGGTCCTTCTAAATAATTTTATCATAAAAATCCTTTCAAATGGCAACCCGATTGACTTAATTTCTGATAACTAAATTTAGATGGCAACTGAACAAACCTATCGTTTTTATTTTTTGAAGCACTGGTAACAGATTTGAAAGAAAATGAACTTATTAATTTAATTAGTGTCAAACAACGCCACCAAAAAATAGTTTTAAGAGGTGCCCTTAAGTAATCATTTTTATAAATGAATTATATGAAACTTAAAATAATATTTTCTACAATTTTTTTCCTGTATTCATTATCTCATGGCAATGCTCATGAAAATTTTAAGGGAACAGTGGTTCAGCAGCGTTATATAAGGGTTGAGTTTAAAAGCCCTGTGAAATTACAGGAATCTATTACCAAGAGTACTAAACACCTCGAATTAGGACGCTATCAGATCCCATACAGTGATTGGGAGATGGTTGACTCATTGTATGGAATTCAAACAAATGATCCGTTTTCCAGTACCTATCGTAGTATTTATCCTGCCTTTGAACCGGAAACAAAAACAGTTATTAAGGTGATTGAAACCTATAAACCAAAAGTGGTCTTTGATTATCATTGGATGGGTTGTATTACCGGAAACAATATTCTTTCGAATACTTTAAAACCAGAGGTTTTATCTGAATTGCAAAAGTATGCGGAATGTTTTTACCATGGATTCTATGAAAATACGAAGAACCCTCCCAGGAATAAAATAACCGAGAGTACAATGCCCGGGACGACACAGAGATACTGTGTTACAAAACATGAGATTCCGGCATTTAGTGTTGAAGGAAATACACAAGATCCTGTTTTAAACAGGGCTTTTCATATTCTCGAAGTGATTGCTACAAAAAATCAACCGGACTACCTGAAATCGCTTTTCGAAAAGTTTATTGGTATCAATGAAATTAATATTCCGGAATATCTTGAATCCGATCAGCAATTCCATAACATGATAATGAAAATTAGCGGCAACCAAATTCCAAACCGGCTCGAATTATCAGGAAACAACACCATCCGAACTTTCCGGAGTAGTTTGTTACAAACTCCTTTGGAAACCGAACATTTGGCCATTATCGCAGCTCTCGAAAAAGGAGACGGTGAACTTGTTGAAAAGCTGATCAGTAACCATACACATAAATCGTTGGAAACTTTGAGAGAGACCTAAAAAATAAAATTCTAATGATACGCACTTTAATCCCAATCCGTTTTGTCCTTGTAATAAGCACCTTTTTGCTGACGGTTCTGCTGTATGTCGATCGCGCATGTATCTCGGCAGCCAAAAGAGATATTTGTTCCGATCTGGGATTTGGCATGACTGATTTTGGCTGGATCATGGCTGTATTTACCCTCGGATATGCCTTATTCCAAACTCCTGCCGGAAAATTGGCCGATACCAAAGGTGCCCGTGGTGTAATTGCCGGAATTGTAACAATTTGGTCGTTTTTAACAGCCACAACGGGTTTTGCATGGAATTATGCATCTATGCTGATCATTCGCTTCCTCTTCGGAGCTGGTGAAGCAGGCGCCTTCCCAGCCCTTTCGAAAGTAGTTTACAATTGGTTCCCAATCAGCGAGCGCGGAATTATACAAGGCATTAATTTTTCTGGATCACGCATTGGAGCTGCTTTTGCCATGCCTTTGGTAGCCTGGATGATCAAGGAAATAGGATGGCGTCACACCTTTCTTGTTTTCGGTGCATTTGGTATTTTAGTTGGCATACTTTGGTATTTATTATTCAGAGATAAACCTGAAAATGCAAAGTATATTGGCAGTAATGAACTTGATTACATCAAAATGAATCGGCAACAGTCAGAACCTGGCCCAAAAGAGGTACTGCAATTCAGCACAATCATTAAGTCGGTTACCATGTGGAAAACCATGGTTCAGTATATTTGCAGCAATTTTACTTTTTATTTTTCGCTTACCTGGATGTATCCTTATATTCAGGAACGGTTTCAACTCGGACTGGTAGAAGCCGGGTTTTACACCTCCATTCCATTGGTTGCCGGAGCAGTTGGTAACTGGCTGGCCGGAATTATGGTTGATGCTGTTTACCGAAACGGGAAATGGAAACTTTCGCGCAGACTGCCCGCCATCATCGGCTTTGCCTTCTCTGCTATTGGAATGATCATGGTTACCCAGGTTTCGTCACCCGTACTTTCTGTTGCCTTTATGGCATTAGCTGTGTTTGGTGCCGACATGACCTTGAGTCCATCCTGGGCTTTCTGTATCGACATCGGTAAAGAAAATGCAGGTGTTGTTTCCGGAACCATGAACATGGCCGGAAACCTGGGTGCTTTTGTAACTATTATTGCCTTTCCTTACCTGTTTAATTGGACCAATCAATACGAACCATTTTTTATCATTTGTGCTGGATTAAGCTTAATCGCCATTGTAATGTGGTTGTCTATGAATCCTGAAAAATCAATCAAGAGAGAAATCCAAACCAATAATTATTTCTGAAATGAAACGTATTTAAATTGAATTGTGGTAAATCTGTAAATTACAAAACATGAAATTAGCATTAAACACACTGGTTTACGAAGTTGGAGACAGTGGCCCTGAAGAATCACTGCGGAGTGCTGCAAAATTCGGGTTCAAATACATTGAATATGCCGGAATCCGTAAAGGAAATCCGCTAACAATGACTGCTGAACAAAAGAAGGAAGTCGTTCGGATTGCCAAAGGGGAAGGACTATTTAATACTCAAATGTTAATGGTGGCTACCAAAGATACAGCTCATCCCGATCCTAAAAAGCGCGATGCCGTGTTCGATTACATGAAAGCCTGTGCCGAATTCCAGAAAGATATGGGTGGCCGTCAGTTGCTTGTTGGTTGGGGCGGCGGATTGTATGAATTAGGCACAAGTCCTGAGAAATCATGGGCATACATGGTCGAAAATGTTAGCCGTTTTGCAGAGTATTGTCTGAAAGAAAACATGCTGGTGGGTATCGAACTCGATCCTCACGTGTACTTCATTTGCAACAACACCCACAAACTGGCCAAAGCGATGGAAGACATCAATTTGCCAAACCTTTATCCAAATGTGGATGTGGGCCATTTGGTAATTACCCGCGAAGATCCGATCCAGCTTGAAAAATTGAAGAACCGTTTGCTCCATGTTCACCTCAGCGAAACCAAATCGTTTGACCATACCAACAGCATTCTAGGTAGCGGAGTGGTTGATTTTAAAGCATACATCGATAAGCTGATTGAACTCGGTATTGAAGAAAATTGCCTGAAATATGGAGAACCTTGTGTAGCGGGTATCGAAATGGGAAGTGAGGCCAGCGGTGGATTTGTTGAAAATCCGGATATGTGGGTAGAAGAAAGTCTAAAATACCTGCGAAAAATACTTCCAGAATTGACGATGAGATGAAAAAATAAACACATAAAATAACCACTTAGTTTCAAAGAACCTAAAACTATTAGTATGCAAGCATTTACAAATCAAGCAGTTTCAGTCATTGTTAATAAACTGATCCTTACCATTCTGGAAAACAAAAAGTACTTCAGCGATATCGATGGATTGATTGGCGATGGCGACCATGGCATTAACATGAACAAAGGTCTTACCATGTGTTGAGTAGAACTTGATAAAAATCCGGATATCACGGAAGGATAAAATGTTTAAAGAAAAAGAATTTAATCAACCGGATATGCGACCTCTTTGAGGGTCTTCAACAAAAAATACATTAGTAACAAAAAATATCATCTAAAAATGAAACAAGGAGTAATCATTGGCTTTCTGGGTAAGACCCAGGATCGCTTTTCTGAATATCAAAAACCGGTGACCACACGCGAGAAACTGGAAATGGTATCAAAAATTGATGGATTCGATGGAGTTGAAATGGTATTTCCATACGAAAACAGTACACCTGAAGAAACGGTGCAACTGATGAACGAGTTCAAACTGAACTTTGCTGCCATCAATGTCAACATCAAAAAAGAAGTTGAGTGGGTTCCGGGAGCATTATCCCGCCCCGACAAAGGTATCCGCGACCGTGCCGTTGCCATGATCAAACGGGCCAAAGATTTTGCCAAAGCAGTCGGCGCCCCGCATGTGACCTGCTGTCCGCTTTCTGACGGTTATGATCTGTTGTTTCAGGTAAACTACCGTGATGCCTGGAAATTTATGATTGAGACGATTGGCGAAGCTACTGATTACATGCCTGAAATTCCACTTTTTGTGGAGCCAAAATATTCAGAAACAAGGGTTCATTGCCAGCTCGATTCTACTTCAAAAGCACTTTTATTACTGAAGGAAGTAGGAAGCCCAAATACCGGAATCACGCTTGATATGGGACATTCGCTGCAAAGCTCCGAAAATCCTGCACAATCGTTGGTAACCATCTACGAAAGTGGGTTCGATGCCTATATCCATACCAACGACAACGACACCAAAGCCGACTGGGACTTAATTGGTGCCAGCCGCCATTTTCTGCATTACGTAGAGTTGATGTTCTGGGCGCAACAGTGCAACTACGACAAATACTTCACCACCGATGCTTCGCCACGAATCTTCAATGTGATCGAGTTTTTCAACCGCCATTCAGAAATTACACTGGGTGCATACAATTTGGCCAAATCGTTGAATCAGCAACAAATCATGCAAATGATGAAAGACGAAGATTTTAATGGCTTAATGAAAATGGTAAATAAAGCAATTTACCGGATCTGATTATAAACAAATTGACAAAAAAATGAATAACGATTATTTCAAGAGAGTTACACTGTTGACTCCGACCAAATTGTGGATCAACAATGTAACGCCAGAGGAAGCCAGGATGGCTATTGATGCGGGTGCATTGGGATGTACGCAGAATCCTTCATATACTTGGAAGATGCTGACTCATGAAAATGAAGCGGCATATTCCAGGGAGCTACTGAAAGAAATATTAAAAGAAACAAATGATGATAATGAGGTCATTTGCATCCTTCAGAGAAAACTGATAAATAGGATTGCCAATGAGTTTATGCCTCTTTGGAAAAAATCGAACGGTGAGCACGGTTATGTGAACATACAGGGAGACCCGATCCACGAAGAAGACCCCGAAGTAATTATTCATGAAGCGCGCAGCAACCGAGAAATGAGTCCGAATATAATGATTAAAATTCCTGCCACCAGGGCTGGTATTGATGCAATGGACATTCTGATCAGAGAAAATACTCCGATAAATGCCACCGAAGTCATGGGATTAAGTCAGGCCATGGATATTTGCCGGATGTATGAACGGATTTCAAAACAAACCGGGAAAAAACCAAAGATCTATTACTCTCTGATTACAGGTATTTATGACGAATATCTTCTGAATTGGGCGGAGAAGCAAAAAATTGACATCTCTCTGGATATTCTTTTTCAGGCAGGGATGGCAATTGCAAAAAAAACCTACCAGATTACAAAAGCCCAATGGCCCGAGATTGGTTTTATCGGAGGAGGAGTTCGCGGATTACATCATTTTACCGAAATGGTTGGGGCTGATGTCTGTATAACAATGAATTGGCAAGGTCAGGCAGAAGATTTACTAAAACTGGACCAAAAAGTTGTTCCGCGGTTTTTTAATCCGATACCTGAATTGTTTATCGATGAACTATTGTCTAAAGTATCAGAATTCCGAAGGGCTTATATGATTAACGGACTGACACTTGATGAATACGAAACATTCGGCCCTGTGGAATATTTCAGGGATATGTTTGTTTCAGCATGGGGAAAGGCTAATGATATGGCCAAATCGCTTCGATTGGATCAAAAACAGATTTCTTAATAATCTGATCGTTGGCGACTAGGTAATTAATATAAAGGTATAACAACATTAATTTATCGAACCTGATGACTAAACTTATTACAAAACAGTCGCTTACCCTTGAATCAGCAAAAGAACTGATAGACTTCGCCATCCTCAAAGCAAATGAGCTTGGGGTTGGCGGAGCCATTGCTGTGGTTGATGATGGCGGACATTTGATCTGTCTCCAACGTATAGATGGAACCATGCCAGCAGCAGCCGGCATTGCTATCGGGAAAGCTGCCACAGCTCTGGCTTTTAAACGTCCGGGTGCAGTATTGGAACAAACCGTAACCACCAACCGGCCAGCGATGTCGGTACTAAACAGCGTTTCACCCTTTCCATTTGTGCCGATGAAAGGCTCGTACCCCATCAAGATTGATAATCTGGTTGTTGGGGCAATTGCCGTTGCCGGGGCGGCGAATGGAGAAAATGATGAAGCCATTGTCTTGTTTGCCATTGAAAAATTTAATAATTCAGATCAACTATGACAAAAAAAATAATTATAGCCGTAGCTCCAACTGGAGGCTGGGGAAATACAGAAAATAATCCCGTTCAATCCATGGCAATTGCCTCAGATGTAATTCGTTGTTCCAAAGCTGGCGCAGCAGTTGTGCACATGCATGCCCGCGATGAAGAGGGAAACCTGACTACCGATTTAACAGCCTTTAATCAGGCAGTTCAAACAATAAAAGATTCGTGCGATATTCTGATTGAAGCGTCCACTGGTGGGCTTTCCAATTTTACTGCCGATGAGCGTGTTCTTCCAATCGGAAATCCTCATGCTCAGATGGGTTCGCTCAATATTGGTTCCTTAAATTTTGGCGACCATGTTTACAAAAACAGCCTTGTTGATGTCCGCTTTTGGATTCAAACGTTGGCTGAACGGGGCGTAAAACCTTCGTTGGAGATATTTGATACCGGAAATATGGAAACTGCCATCCACCTCATCCGGGAAGGTCTGATTTCGTTACCCTGCAATTTCAGCTTCATTTTCGATGTAAAATGGGGAATGCCTTATCATCCCTCAATTTTGGTTTACTTAAAAGAACAGGTTCCGGAAAATTGCAATTGGGGCGCGCTTCTGATCGGCAGTTCCACTTTTGCCAACCATCTGGAAGCTGCCCGTGCCGGTGCGAAAATTTTACGAGTAGGTTTTGAAGACTCCTACCGATACAATGGAAAAATTGCCGCGAACAACGAGGAACTGGTTTTGGCCTTGCGTGCTGAACTCGAAGCTGATGGTTTTTTGATTGCCACAGCCTCTGAAGCGAAGGAAATTTTGTTGAAATAATATCCAACGATAGATAAAAAAGGTATCCCTTGCCAAGACTAAGTGGAAACAGGCTCTGCTGGGGAGCAACCTGCAAGCAATAAACAATTATTAAACAGAACCTGACGGTTACAAAAAACGATCCTTTTGTGGGAATTACCGAGCACGACTTGTCAACAACCAAAAAAGTAATCGTTCTGGTTAATTATAATCCTTTCGATAAATCTGTTGCATTAAATATCAAGCCCGGATGGCAGGATTCAAAAACAGATAAAAAAGCGATCAAAGTGAACCAAAAAAATTAGAATTAAATATGAATAAATACAAAATCATTTCAGGTTTATTTTTTTTGGTTTTACTATCGGGTTTCGCAAACCCGGGTAAAACAGATAAGAGAAGAATTGACCTGTATCTTGTTGTCTATTGGAATTTTAATGAAACAGAAGGCCAATCGAGAATATCAGCCAGAGGTCTGGGAAAATTTGCTCTTTTGGAGGGAAATGGTCCGATAAGGAGAGTCTCAGATGGTATTCAGGATGGTTATTCTGCTCTTATTGAAAATGGCAAATGGTTTTTTATCCCGCGTGATTCTTTGCATGAATTAAATATTTGGGGGGGCTAAAGCTGAAGTTACAGTCATTGCCTGGGTGAAGAAATTTACTGACAAAAACTGGCAGGCAACTGCGGCTTATTTGGGCTATCTTACCCATCCCACCTCAGCTTTATTGTATGAAGTGCTATCCGACAGTCAATTAAAGGAGGATGTTCGAAATACGATGTTACAGGCAGCCGATATTCTGTTAAAAAAGTACCCTGATGAATTTACGCTTGAATTACTCACCGATCATATCGACGATTTATTAAAGCGATTCCAAAACAAAGCGCTGGGCGATACCATTTTCAGGGTGGGGTGCGACTTGCAGCGCAAGCTTGGGGCAGAGGACCGTCTGGCAGGTGCCATTCACCATGCGCGGGAGCTGAAACTTACTTATCATTTGATATTAAAAGCATTGGTAAGCGGTTGTCATTTTAACGCTACCGACGAAGCCGGGAATAGATTACCCGCTGATGGTGAGTTCAGGGATATTTATTCTAAGGGGATTAAAGCAGTATTGACATCCATTTGTGGTTTCGACGAAATTGCAGATTTTGAGGTGATTTCTGAAGCTATTGCTCTGGACAATTTGTTAAGCGCTTATACCTACTAATTAATCCAATTTTTCTCTAATGACAAAAGAAAATTACATTTACGGTTTAGCATACAATTGCCCTTGTCTTCAAAGGAATGAAGACTGCCCATTGAAAGAGGTTAATCTTCTTTCGTTTGAGAAAAAAGTGAAATGGATTCAATGTTTATGCGTGGAAAAAAAAGAAGCTATTTTTGCGCATCATAAAGCTTGTTCTAATAAAGAAAATAGATCAACACCGACTTGCAAGGTTTTTCACGCCGCGTGTGGATTCGACCGTTAAATCTATCTGTGGCGATCAGAATGGGGACGAGGTGGAATTTAACACAACTTAAAGAAGCATAAAAACTATTAACTTTCAAAAATTTTTATTGAAACAATTGAGTAAAAGGTATATTGATAATAGAATAGTTACTAATATTTATAAAAAAACAACAACAGAAAAACAACTTGCGTATAGTTACTTACTATAAAAATCTTTATAAACTGAATATTAACATTTTGTTTCTAAAGCGACATTGAAATTGCTCTGAATCTGTTTTCTCTAAACATTAAATCCTGGCAGGATAAAAGATTTGACAACAGCGTAATTATAATACCATGAAAAGAACTCAAAACAAATTAGATGCCACAGTCCTTCGTCAAAAGGCAGAAGCGTTGCTGAAAAAGAAACCGTTAAAAACCGTATCACTTCTTTCTGAATTTGAAGCTTTAAAACTTGTGCAGGAACTTGAGGTACACCAGTTAGAGCTGGAATTGCAAAAGGAAGAACTCGTTTTGGCAAATGAACAGGCAGAACTTGCCGCCGAAAAATATGCTGAATTATATCATTTTGCGCCTTTAGGCTATTTTACGCTATACCAATCTGACAAAATTATTGATTTAAACCTGAGCGGGGCAGAAATGCTGGGCGAAGAACGCTCGCGTTTAAAAAATAGCCGGTTTGGTTTTTTCGTTTCCAACGATACAAAACCAATCTTCAAACACTTTCTGAAAGAAGTTTTCAGGAGTAAAGCTAAAATAACCTGCGAAGTTACCCTGATCAACAATGGTAAAATGCCTATGTATGTTCACCTTTCCGGAATAGCTATCGAAAATGCAGAATATTGCTATGTTATTGCAGTTGACATCACTGATCGCAAGCAGACGGAAGAGGCACTAATCGAGACGAATGCTCATCTCGAAAATCTGATCAACTATGCCAATGCGCCTATCATCATTTGGGATTCGCAATTCCGCATCACGCGATTTAATCGCGCTTTTGAATCCTTAACAGGCCGACTTGAGAAAGAAATTCTTGGAAAATCTCTGGAAATACTGTTTCCGCCTGCATTAACTGAAAATTCGATGGCGCTAATCCGTAAAACATTGACCGGCGAACGGTGGGAAGCGGTCGAGATAAAAATATTGCATAGTGATACGTCAACACGAACAGTGCTTTGGAATTCGGCAACGCTTTATACATCTGATGGAAAGAAGCCAATTGCCACTATCGCACAGGGCCAGGACATCACCAAACGCAAGTTGGCGGAAGAGGCACTTGTAAAATTAAAAAAAGCAATTGACACTTCAGGAGAAGCAATTTTTCTTACCGATCGGGATGGAGTTTTCACATTTGTCAATCCTGCATTCACTTCTTTATACGGCTTCTCATCTGATGAGGTTATTGGTAAAACTACTCCTCGTATTATCAAGAGTGAGGTATTAAATAAGTCAGTATATGAAGTTTTTTGGAAAACCTTATTGAATGGGGATGAGGTCAGAGGGGAATTGATTAATAAAAGAAAGGATGGGACATTGATCTCTGTCGAGAATTCTTCTACTCCTATTATCGACGAAGATAAGAATATCATTGGTTTTCTTGGAATACAGCGCAACATCACCGAACGGAAACTGGCTGAGCAAGAGTTAATCAGAGCCAAAGAACGCGCCGAAGAATCAGATCGTTTAAAATCATCTTTTCTGGCCAATATGTCGCACGAAGTCCGTACACCGTTAAATTGTATCATCGGGTTTTCTGAATTACTGGCT
>Ga0209317_1000063_pt1 | contig 150558 bp, 123 predicted proteins | sample RifGroB2_FD_183994 | JGI IMG/M metagenome (GOLD analysis project Ga0209317, IMG submission 183994) | Soil microbial communities from Rifle, Colorado, USA - Groundwater B2 (SPAdes) (version 2) | ecosystem: Environmental > Terrestrial > Soil > Unclassified | place: Rifle, Colorado | collected... | reverse complement strand
CCCCGCCATCATCCGCCCCTCCTTCACCCTGGGCGGCACCGGCGGCGGCATCGCCTACAACATGGAAGAGTACGAGCGCATGTCCATGGCCGGCATCGAGGCGTCTCCCACCGACGAGATCCTGGTCGAGGAGTCGCTGATCGGCTGGAAGGAGTACGAGCTGGAGGTGATGAGGGACACGGCGGACAACGTGGTGATCATCTGCTCCATCGAGAACTTCGACGCCATGGGCGTCCACACCGGCGACTCCATCACGGTAGCGCCGGCACAGACGCTCACGGACAAGGAATACCAGATCCTGCGCGACGCCTCCCTGAAGATCATCAGGGAGATCGGGGTGGATACCGGCGGCTCCAACATCCAGTTCGGCATCAATCCCAAGAACGGCCGGCTCATCGTCATCGAGATGAACCCGCGCGTCTCGCGCTCCTCGGCGCTCGCCTCCAAGGCGACCGGCTTCCCGATCGCGAAGATCGCCGCCAAGCTCGCCGTCGGCTACACCCTGGACGAGATCACCAACGACATCACCAAGGAGACGCCGGCCTGCTTCGAGCCGACCATCGACTACGTGGTGACCAAGATCCCGCGCTTCACCTTCGAGAAGTTCCCGGCGGCCGATGCCACCCTGACCACCCAGATGAAGTCGGTGGGCGAGGTGATGTCGATCGGCAGGACCTTCAAGGAGTCTTTCCAGAAGGCGCTGCGTTCCCTGGAGATCGGTTCCTGCGGCCTGGAATCCCGCTTTTTCGGGGTAGGCGGCGATTCGCGTCGCGCGCTCACCGAAAAGGAGCGCACGCTGCTTTTGGACAAGCTGAGAACGCCCAACTGCGACCGGACCTGGTACGTGGGCGACGCCTTCCGCTGCGGCATGACCGTTGAGGAGATCTACGCCCTCACCGCCATCGACCCCTGGTTCCTGCACAACCTCCGCCAGATCGTCGAGATGGAAGAGGAGCTCAAAAAGGTCGATCCCGGGATGGCGGACAAGGCGAAGCTGAAGGAAATACTGCTCGACGCCAAGCGTTACGGCTTCGCCGACAAGTACCTGGGCCAGCTCTGGAACATCCCGGAAAACGACGTGCGCGCGCTGCGCCTGTCGGTCGGCGTGAAGCCCGTGTTCAAAAGGGTCGACACCTGCGCCGCCGAGTTCGTGGCGCACACCCCGTACCTCTACTCGACCTACGAGGAGGAGTGCGAGGCCGAGCCGACCGACAGGAAGAAGATCATCATCCTGGGCGGCGGACCGAACCGGATCGGGCAGGGGATCGAGTTCGACTACTGCTGCGTGCACGGCGTCTTCGCGCTGGCCGAGGACGGCTACGAGACCATCATGGTGAACTGCAACCCGGAGACGGTATCCACCGACTACGACACCTCGGACCGTCTCTACTTCGAGCCGCTCACCCTGGAGGATGTTTTGAACATCGTCGACGTGGAGAAGCCGACCGGCGTGATCGTGCAGTTCGGCGGGCAGACCCCGCTGAAGCTCGCCGTCGCACTGGAGAAGGCCGGGGTGCCGATCATCGGGACCTCGCCCGACGCCATCGACCGCGCCGAGGACCGCGAGCGCTTCCAGGAGATGCTGCAGAAGCTCAACCTGCGCCAGCCGGAAAACGGCACGGCCCGCTCCTTCGAGGAGGCCGAGATCGTCGCCGAGCGCATCAGCTACCCGGTCGTGGTGCGCCCCTCCTACGTTCTGGGCGGACGCGCCATGGAGATCGTCTACGACGTGGAGAACCTGCGCCGCTACATGCACACGGCCGTCCAGGCTTCGCCCGAGCACCCGATCCTGATCGACAAGTTCCTGGACGAGGCGATCGAGATCGACGTCGACGCCCTGTGCGACGGCCAGGTCGCCGTGATCGGCGGCATCATGGAGCACATCGAGGAGGCCGGCATCCACTCCGGCGACTCCGCCTGCTCGCTCCCTCCCTACTCGATCTCGCAGCAGATCGCGGACGAGATCAGGCGGCAGACCAAGGTGATGGCCCTCGAGCTCAACGTCAAGGGGCTCATGAACGTGCAGTTCGCCGTCAAGGGGGACGACATCTACATCATCGAGGTGAACCCGCGTGCCTCGCGCACCTCGCCCTTCGTCTCCAAGGCGACCGGCAGGCCCCTGGCCAAGATCGCCGCACGGGTCATGGCGGGCAAGACCCTGGCCGAACTAGGCATCGTCGACGAGATCGTCCCGGCCCACATTTCGGTTAAGGAATCGGTATTTCCCTTCGCCAAGTTCCCGGGGGTGGACACCATTTTGGGACCCGAGATGAAGTCGACCGGCGAGGTGATGGGGATCGGCGAGACCTTCGCCCAGGCCTATGCCAAGGCCCAGTCCGGCGCCGGCGTGAAGCTTCCGGTATCCGGTAAAGTGTTCATAAGCGTAAAGGATTCGGACAAAAAACATATTGTCAGCGCTGCAAAAAGACTGTATGATCAGGGCTTCGAACTGGTTGCCACGCGCGGCACCGCGAGCTATCTGCAGGAGAAGGGGATCGCCGTGCAGGTGGTCAACAAGGTGCTCGAAGGGCGACCGCACATCGTCGACTCGATCAAGAACAACGAGATCTGCATGGTGATAAACACCACCCTAGGTGCCCAGGCCGTGGCTGACTCCTACTCGATCCGCAGGAACACCCTGATCCACAACGTAGCCTATTACACGACCGCTTCGGGCGCCCGTGCCGCAGTCGACGGCATCATCGCCCTGTCGCAGTCCAAACTAGAAGTGAAGTCGATCCAGGAATACCTCAACCTCAAATAGCCGAATCAACCGGGGAGCGTGCAGTTTGCGCTCCCTATAACATGATCAAACGGATCTACGGGGGGGCCACGAGGCCCCCTCACAAGTTCATCAAGGAGTAGTGAGCCGATGTCCCAGACAGTCCCATTGACTAAGGAGAGTTACGAGGCCCTTCAGGAGGATCTGAAGCGTCTGATTAAGGAGGAGCGCCCCAAGGTTATTCAGGATATCGCCGAGGCCAGGGCACACGGAGATCTTTCGGAGAATGCAGAGTACGATGCTGCGAAGAACCGTCAGGGTTTCATCGAGGGACGCATCCTCGAACTGGGCGACAAGCTGGCGCGCGCCTACGTGGTCGATCTCTCCAATCTGAAACCGGATAAGGTCGTGTTCGGTGCTACGGTGACCGTCTACGACACGGCGACCGAGGAGGAGCTTACCTACAAGATCGTCGGCGAGGACGAAGCCGACATCAAGGTAGGCAAGATTTCCTGCACCTCGCCGGTGGGCAAGGCGCTCATCGGCCACAAGCTGGACGACACCGTCAAGGTGAGCGTCCCATCCGGCACCAAAGAGTACGAGGTCATGGAGATCAGGTACGAATAGTTCAGTTTTCGCGTCCGATCACTTCTTATGGCGCGCAAACAGGTAGTTGGAAGGGTAAGGTTCAGGTCTTACTGGAAGTACAAAACTCGAGTACGCTAAACGCGTAACCAGGAGGTTTTACATGGCTCAGGTAACGAAGGATATGACTTTTGCTGCAGTGATGAGGATGCACCCGGACGTCGTCAAGGTGCTCGGCAAATACAACCTCGGCTGCATCGGCTGCATGGGCGCTCAGAACGAGTCCCTGGAGCAGGGATGCGCGGCTCACGGCATCAACGTCGAAGAGATCCTCACCGACATCAACGCACTTTTCTAGTAGACCGTTTGCTGCCGGGCGTGGTGGAGTTCTCTCCGCGCCCGGCACTTTCGTCTCTCTCCCATGCCGATCCTCACGCTTGCCCCAGACGGGTCCATCCCGCTTCCGGAAGAGCTCAGAAAAACCCTGGCGCTCAGCCCGGGCGACCTGCTCCGCGTAGAGGTCGTCGACGGCGTTCTGCGCATCTCGCCACAGCCCCAAGCCAAAAAAGATAAAAAAATGCCTGCGGCAAACCCTGCTGCCGTGGCGTCAAATCCCGCGACCGGTTCGGATCCGGGGGTTGCCGCCTTTGCCAGGCCCGCTACAGCTTCGCCTGCCAGGAGCGTCGCAGTCACCTGTGCAAAGCCCGCTGCAGCTTCGGATGTCGCGCCTGCTCCCTGCGCCGTCCGCGAGGAGCTGAAGACCTCGATCCAATCCATAAAAGGGGTGGGGCCAAAGCTTGCCGAAGCGCTCGCCAGGAAAGGGATCGCCAGCGTCGAGGACGCCCTCTACCTGCTTCCCAACCGCTACGAGGACCGCCGGGAGTTGAGGCGGATCGTGGAACTGCGCCCGGGGAGCACCGAGGCCTTCTTCGCCACCGTGGTCTCCGCCGAGCCCCAGACCACCAAGGGGGGGAGGCGCTATTTCGAGGCGATCGTGCGCGACGAGACCGGCAGCCTGCCGCTCAAGTGGTTCCATTTTCACCCGGCCTACATGAAGAAGAACCTGCAGCCGGGCCGGCGCGGCATCTTCATCGGGGACGTGGCCCAGTTCGGTTCCCAGCGCGAGATGCATCACCCCGAGGTGGAGTGGGCGGCGCAAGGCGAGGAGCTGAGCCAGGTGATGGCCAGGGACCCGGAGAACTTCGGCCGGATCCTCCCGGTCTATCCGCTCACCGAGGGGGTGGGGCAGAAGCAGATGCGCCGCATCATGCGGGACACGGTGCAGCGCTACAGCCGATACGTAACGGGTGCGCTTCCCGATGAGATGGTACGGCGCCACAAGCTCCTTTCGCTGCCGGTGGCGCTTCGTGAGGCGCATGCGCCGGACCCCTCGTGCGCCGTCGCCCAGCTGAACGAGGGTCGCGGCGAGGCGCACCGCTCGCTGGCCTTCGATGAGCTGTTCTTCCTGCAGCTGGGGCTCGCCCTCAAGAAGCGCGGCGTGGCCCTCGAAGACGGCATCGGTTTCAAGGTGACGCACCGCTATACCAAAGAGCTCCTGAAACTGCTGCCGTTCTCGCTCACCGGCGCACAGAGGCGGGTGCTCTCCGAGATCAAGCAGGACATGATCTCCGCGCACCCGATGCACAGGCTGGTGCAGGGGGACGTCGGCTGCGGCAAGACCCTGGTGGCCCTCCTGGCGGCGCTTATCTGCGTCGAGAACGACTACCAGGTGGCCATCATGGCGCCCACCGAGCTCCTGGCCGAGCAGCACTACCTGAACATCCACGGCTACTGCGAGCGGCTCGGCATCAGCGTAGCGCTGCTCACCGCGAGCGTGAAGGGGAAGGGGGAGACGCTGGGGCGGATCGCCTCCGGCGCGACCCGGATCGTGGTGGGGACGCACGCCGTGATCCAGGAGAAGGTGGAGTTCCACCGGCTGGGACTTGGCGTGATCGACGAGCAGCACCGCTTCGGCGTCGTGCAGCGGGCGCTCCTGAAGCGCAAGGGGGACAATCCCGACATCCTGGTCATGACTGCTACGCCGATCCCGCGCACGCTCTCCATGACCGTTTTCGGCGACCTGTCCCTCTCCGTCATCGACGAACTCCCCCCCGGCAGGACACCGATCGACACCCGGATAGCGCGCGAGGCGCGGCGCAAGGAGGTCTATGACGCCGTGCGCCAGGAGGTCGCCAAGGGGAGGCAGGCCTACGTCATCTATCCGCTGGTCGAGGAGTCCGAGAAGAGCGACCTGAAGGCCGCCGTGCAGATGGCCGAGCATCTGGCTCGCGACATCTTTGCCGATCTGCGCGTCGCGGTCCTGCACGGCAGGATGACGGCAGCCGAGAAGGAGGCCGTGATGACCTCCTTCAAGGCGGCTGAGACCGACATCCTGGTCGCCACCACGGTGATCGAGGTCGGCATCGATGTCCCCAACGCCACCGTCATGGTAATCGAGCACGCCGAGCGCTTCGGCCTCTCCCAGTTGCATCAGCTGCGCGGCCGGGTGGGGCGTGGCAGCGAGCGCTCCCGCTGCATCCTGTTGACCGGGGACAAGCGCTCCGAGGACGGTGCGAGGCGGTTGGAGGTGATGGTCGAGAGCTCGGACGGCTTCGTCATAGCCGAGGCCGACCTGCAGATCCGCGGCCCCGGCGACTTTCTCGGGACGCGGCAGGCGGGGCTTCCGGAGTTGAAGGTTGCGGACATACTGCGTGACGGCGGGGTGCTGGAGCAGGCGCGCCGTGAGGCGTTCACGCTGGTCGAGCGCGATCCGGAGCTGACCGCCCCCGGAAACGAGCGGCTGCGTGCAGAGCTGATGCTGCGCTGGGGCGGCAGGCTGGAACTGGCCTCGATAGGGTGATCAGGGCATCTGGTGGGAAGACCAAGCTCACCTGTGGGGAGAGCGGAAGCGGGTTGTCACCAAAGTACTTTTACTCCGTAGCCTGCGAATGCCCTGTCTGCCGTTACTATGGTGAGTTTTTCGGTCATTGCCTGAGCGATCAGTAGACGATCAAACGGATCGCGGTGATGAAACGGCATCTTCTCTATTTTCGCTGCATGCCGCAACTCTATGTTGAGAAAGGTAAAATTGTTGGCCGCCAGTTGCTCGGACACAAAACGTTCCACTGGCTTGGCTAACTGTAGTTTGCCAAGACTCGACTTTATCGCCATTTCCCAGCAACTGGCCAAGCTTAGGTAGCACTCGCTCTTGGCATCACTTATCGCTCGATGGGCCGCAGTACTGAGCTGGGGAGCGTCGTCAATCCACCAGAGGAAGGTATGCGTGTCGAGGAGTAGGCGGGCCATCAGACATAATCCTTGAAATCGACAGGCAAGTCGTCAAAATCGGGAGATACTGCCAAAATCTGACCTTTTGCGGAGCCCGGTCGGCGGTCCTTTTTAACCTCATTTACCGGCGACAGTCTAAGCAGCGGTTTATTGTCCCTGGCAATTACTATTTCTTCCCCCTGCAGGGCGAGTTTTACCAGTTCCGAGAAATGGGACTTCGCTTCGGCAATGTTGTACTGTTTCATCATCTCCTCCAGTGTGGTCATTTTACCTGACCATAATTTCGGTGTCAACTCCCATAGCATCACGGATAGTCAGGGGGGCACGCATGACTTTTGTCGAAGACAATGAGCTGACGGTGCGGCTGGAGCTGGTCGGGGTCGTGCGAAGGGATCATGAAGGAGCCGAGAAGGAGATCCTGTGCGAGATCTCCTTCTCGGCGCGTGGCGGCGAGATTACCGCCGTGATCGGTCCCTCCGGAGGGGGCAAGAGTTCGCTGGTCAGGCTAATCAACCGGTTGGCGGAGCCCAGCTGCGGCCGGATATACCTTGGCGAAACGGATATAGGCTCGGTGGATCCGTTGCAGCTGCGGCGCGCGGTCGCCCTGGTGCCCCAAAAGCCTTTCATGTTCGAGGGGAGCGTCCTGGACAACTTGCAGCGCCCCTTCGTTTACCGGCAGCAGCCGCCCCCGGGCCTGGACAGCGAGGAGGTGCGGCGCGCACTTTTGCTGGCCCGCCTCGACCCGAGCATGGGGCAAAGGGATGCACGATCCCTTTCTCTGGGCGAGCAGCAGCGTGTGAGCCTCGCCCGGGCGCTGATCACCCGGCCCCGGGTGCTGTTGCTCGATGAGCCGACCAGCGCGCTTGACCGCAGGAACGCCGATGCGTTGGCCGCAACCCTGCGGGACATCTGCCGCTCGGAAAGGCTCACCGTGATACTGGTGACGCACGATCTGCGCCTGGCCGGGCGGGTCGCCGACTACTGTCTCTATCTGGAAGCCGGACGCATTTTAGAGGAGGGGAGTGCCGAACAGCTCCTGGCCCGCCCCAACTCCGCCGAGCTCAGACGCTTTCTGGCGGAGCCGTCGGAACAGGAGGTTTGACCGATGGAAAGTCAGACGATGGTAAACCTGGAACTGCTGGATCTCGTCCTCGCCTACGGGCTGGTCCTTTTGGCGATCGCCCTGGCACGCCTGAGAAGGATCGGGCAGGAGGGGCAGATGCTCTGGGCGTCGCTGCGCATGGTGTTCCAGCTTTTCGCCGTCGGCTATCTGCTCCACTTCGTTTTCGCGGTCAAGAGCCCGTTGCCGGTGATAGCCATTCTGCTCGTCATGGGTGCCTTTTCCCTCCAGGTCATGGGGGGGCGGATCCGGCACAAGATGCCCCATTTTTACCAGGTGGTCGGCACCTCGCTGTTCATCGGCTGCGGCGGCGTCACCTTCCTGTTCTGCACCCTGGTGGTGCGCTACTCTCCCTGGTACGACCCGCGCTACCTGATACCGCTTGCCGGCATGATCATCGGCAACTCGATGAACGGGGCGAGCCTCGCGGCGGAGCGTCTTGCTGCCGAGATGCGGGAGCGAAAGGACGAGGTCGAGACCGCCCTCTGTCTTGGCGCGAGCGGGCGCCAGGCCTCGGAGAGCGCGGTGCGAAACGCCTTCCGCGCCGCGCTGGTGCCGACCGTCAACACCATGGCCGCCATGGGGATCGTCTCTCTTCCCGGCATGATGACCGGGCAGATACTCTCCGGGACGGAGCCGATCATCGCCGTCAGGTACCAGATCGCGATCATGTGCGCGATCACCGGCGCGGTCTCCATTACGGCGTACCTCATCCTGCTGCAGGGGTACCGGCACTATTTCAACAAGGCGCATCAGTTCGACGTGGAGTGAGCAGGGGGAGGGGGGCGGGATCGGCTGCGTGCGGAGCCGATGCTGCGCTGGGGCGGCAGGCTGGAACTGGCCTCGATAGGGTGAGGTTTTGCAGAAGGAATGCAGGTGACCCTGACTGGTGCGGATAGATCAATAATGGTAGCGAAGTTGGGCAATAATCACGGAATCGTTTTCAACCTTATAAACAATGCGATGTTCATCGTTGATTCTGCGCGACCAATATCCAGAGAGTGCATGTTTCAACGGTTCAGGTTTCCCTATCCCTTCATAAGGCATTCGTTGAATCTCCCGGATCAAGCTGTTGATCCGCTTCGAAATTTTTTTATCTGCACTTTGCCAATAGAGATATTCCTCCCACGCATGTCCAGAGAAAATTAGCCTCAATCTATAAGCTCCCGTTCTGTTCCTCTTCCTGCTTCCAGTTCAGCAATCGATTCAACCAGTCGACGCACATTTTTAGGACTCCTGAGCAGGTATGCCGTCTCTTCGAGTGCTTCATAGTCATCAAGGGACATCATAATGACGGGTTTGGCTGCTTTCCGGGTGATTATGACTGGCGCATGGTCATCGCAAACTTTTTCCATCGTCTCAGCAAGATTGCTCCTCGCCGATGTGTATGTAATCGTATTCATTGTGTTACCTCTTAGGTGACTGTACGGCTAACTGTACAGTAAAAGAGAACCCAAGTCAATCCGGGACGCGCGGCATGTCGCCGCAGGGGAGCGTCGCCGCAATGGCCTCAGCCTGCCACGGAACTGCGTATGTCCTGCACCAGCGCGGCTATGTCGTCGATCTTGGTATCCCACGAGCACATGAACCTGGCGCCTCCCGATCCGATGAAGGTGTAAAAGTGCCAGCCGCGACCGCGCAACGCCTCAAGCGAAGCGGGCGCCATCTCCAGAAACACCGAGTTCGCCTGGCTCTCGAACATCACCTTGACCCCGGGTATCCTTCGGACCTCGCTCTCCAAAAGCCTGGCGCAGTTGTTCGCGTGCGAGGCATTCCTGAGCCAGGCCCCGCTTTCCAGCATGTTGATCCACGGCGCCGTCAAAAAGCGCATCTTCGAGGCGAGCTGCCCCGCCTGCTTGCACCGGTAGTCAAACTCGAAGGCAAGCTCCCTGTTGAAGAACACCACCGCCTCGCCGACGGCAAATCCGTTCTTGGTGCCCCCGAAGGTGAGCACGTCCACGCCCGCCTGCCAGGTGATCTCCTTGGGGGCCACGTTGAGCGACGCCACCGCGTTGGAGAAGCGGGCGCCGTCCATGTGCACGCGCAGCGAGTGCTTCTTGGCCAACTCGCCTACCGCCTGCATCTCGGCTACGCTGTACACGGTCCCCAGCTCGGTCGCCTGGGTCACGCTGAGCGCCCGCGGCTTCGGGTAGTGGATGTCGCTGCGCTTGGATATGGTGTGCTCAATGGCGTCCAGATCCACCTTCCCGTTGAGACCCGGAACCAGCAGCACCTTGGTGCCGTTGGAGAAGAACTCGGAGGCGCCGCACTCGTCGGTCTCGATGTGCGCCATCTCGTGGCAGACGATCGAGTGGTAGGACTTGCACAGCGACGCCAGTGCCAGGGAGTTGGCCGCGGTGCCGTTGAAGACGAAGAATACCTCGCACTGCGTCTCGAAAAGCTCCCTGATCCGCTCGCACGCCTTGGCGGTCCACATGTCGTCGCCGTAGGAACTGGCCAGTCCGCGGTTGGCTTCATCCATCGCCTGCCACGCCTCGCCGCAGATCCCCGCGTAATTATCGCTTGCGAAATTGTACCTGAGCTTACTAGCTTCTGCGCCGCTGGTAGTCATCGTCTCCCCTTTTCGTCGTGCCATACGAACATATGGTAAGACCAAAACGTGTATTACAAAGGCGTATTTATGTCAACCGTAAAAACGTAGGCTAGGGCAGAGAAAAGCAGTATGCCAAGCACGCAGCCGTGGGTGAGAAGGTTCACATGTATGCTATTGGCTCGGGTTAAAGCTATGGGAGCATGATTGCTGCGGCTATTAGAAAACGCTGAGACAGAAAGACGAAGACGTCGACCTGATTGATGGCATCTTTCACAATGGTAAAAGTGACGCCCCAGAAAAATGTAGTTATCAAAAGAAGTATGGCCGCACGAAATTATTTCATGGATCCCAACGTAATTTTAGCCTCATAAAACCTTGAATTCACACTATTGTGGTATGACAAGTTAACACGCTCTTAAATTAGGTGCAGCGATTAATTAATAAGTGGTTGACAAGAGGGGATAATTTCTTTAATAGTATCGGCGAAATATTGAATGGTGTGTTTGGATTAATATTAATACGGGTTAAGGGGGAGCAATGAGAGCGATTCGCATCATGGCAGCAGTTCTGGCAGTTACCGCATGCTGTTTCACGTCGGCCCTGGCGGCAGCACCGGCCAAAACCGTTAACGTCGCAACGGACGCAACCTGGCCGCCGATGGAGATGGTGGACGCCAAAAAGCAGATCGTCGGCTTTGACATCGACTTTATGAATGCGGTTGCCAAGGAGGGCGGTTTCCAGGTCGCCTTCAAGAACACCGCATGGGACGGCATCTTCGCCGGCGTGGAAGCCGGGCAGTACGACGCGATCATCTCCTCGGTCACGATCACCCCGGAGCGCAAGGCTAAGTACGACTTCTCGGCGCCCTACATCAACATCGGCCAGATCCTGGTGGTCCCCAAGGCAGTGAAGGCCAACAAGCTGGCCGATCTCAAGGGTAAGAAGGTCGGGGCGCAGATCGGCACCACCGGCGCCATGGAAGTGAAGAAGAACGCCGGCGTCGAGCTCAAGACCTACGACGAAGTCGGCCTCGCCTTTGAGGACATGGCCGCCGGACGCGTGTCGGGCGTGGTCTGCGACGAGCCGACCGCCATCACCTACGCGCTGCAGAAGAAGGAATACAACACCAAGTTCAAGATCGTCGGCAAGCCGTTCACCACCGAGGCCTACGGCATCGTGGTGAAGAAGGGGAACAAGGACCTTCTGGCGCAGATCGACAGGGGTATCGCCGCGGTCAAGAAGAAGAAGATCGACCAGCAGCTCAAGAAGAAGTGGCAGCTTAAGTAAAGCCGGGCCAGGCTAGCACTTCAGTAGGAGCGGCAGCTTAAGCCACGCGCATCGCGGGCCGGCATGCCGCTCATACTGAAGACATAAACGGCGGATCACCGCCGGTTCGGGACGGGCAAACAAACGCATGAGTAATGAAGCAAAAAAGCAGACCATCGATGTCGGCGACGGCGCCGCGATCCCCCGCAAAAGCGACAGGGGGCTCTTCACCGCCTGGCGCATCGCCTTCTTCGGCGCAATAGGCATCCTCCTCTACCTCGTCAAGGTCAAACCGGACCCCTATCTCAACATCCTGAAGTTCATCCCCGACGGCATACTGGTAACCTTCAAGGTGACCCTCGGGGCGATCGTGCTGGCCTGCGTTCTCGGCCTCATCACCGGCCTGGGGAGGATCTCCAAGAACCGCTTCGTAAACGGAGCGGCCTCGCTCTACGTCGAGATCATCCGCGGCATCCCGTTGCTGGTGCAGATCTTCTACATCTACTACGCGCTGGGCCGCATCGTCCAGGTCCCCGCGATCCTTTCCGCCATCATCGCCATGGCCGTCTGCTACGGCGCATACATGGGCGAGGTGGTTCGCGCCGGCATCGAATCGATCGCCAAGGGGCAGCAGGAGGCGGCCCTGTCGCTCGGCATGAACGGCCGCCAGACCATGATCCACGTGATACTGCCGCAGGCCGTGAAGGTGATCCTGCCGCCGGTCGGCAACGAGTTCATCGCCCTGTTGAAGGACTCCTCGCTGGTTTCCATCATCGCGGTCGCCGACCTTTTGCGCCGCGGGCGCGAGTTCGCCTCCGAGTCTTTCACCTATTTCGAGACCTACACGGTCATCGCGCTGATCTACCTGATCATCACCTTGTTCCTGTCGAAGATCATCGGCGTAATGGAGGAGCGTGTCAGTGTCAACAAATAAGCGCAGAAAGATGGTCGAGGCGACGGAGATCGTCAAGATTTACGGCTCCTTCCGTGCCCTGGACCGGGTTTCCTTCGATATTTACGACGGCGAGAAGGTGGTCATCATCGGACCTTCCGGCTCGGGCAAGTCCACCATGCTGCGCTCCATCAACAGGCTCGAGGAGATCGACCGCGGGCGCATCCTGGTCGACGGCATGGATCTCATGGATCCCAAAACGGACATCACCAAGGTGCGCGAGGAAGTCGGCATGGTGTTCCAGTCCTTCAACCTGTTCCCGCACAAGTCTGTGCTGGAGAACCTGACGCTGGCCCAGATCGTGGTCCGCAAGCGCTCCAAGAAGGAGGCGCAAGAGCGGGCCATGGCGCTCCTTGAGAAGGTGGGGCTGGTCGAGAAGGCGCACGCCTACCCCGGCAAGCTCTCCGGCGGCCAGCAGCAGCGCGTCGCCATCGCCCGCTCGCTCGCCATGGATCCGAAGCTGCTGCTCTTCGACGAGCCGACCTCGGCGCTGGATCCGGAGATGATCGGCGAGGTGCTCGACGTCATGAAGGATCTGGCGAAGGACGGCATGACCATGGCCGTGGTCACCCACGAGATGGGCTTTGCCCGCGAGGTGGCCGACCGGGTCATCTTCATGGACGCGGGGCGCATAGTCGAGGAGGGGACGCCGGAGCATTTTTTCACCGCCCCGTCCCACGAGCGCGCCAAGCTGTTTTTGAGCCAGATACTGTAGTCAAACGGGCGCACACCCTTTGCAACTACAGTTTTTTTGCGCCCGGGCCCGTATACGGTTATCGGCCCGACACTTCGATTCGGTTGATTTTCACAATGGCTGGCGAGTTGGTTTAATCCTTTTGAAAGGTGGTGATGGTCCTCTTTACTTTCACCTGCAGCACCGCTTTACACGCAGCAATGCTATTTAATTTTTTGAACCAGGAGGAGTAAAAATGAAAAAGAAGTTACTTGTCGCAGCCGCCGCATGTGCGCTCACCGCCGCAACCGCAGTACCCGCCCTGGCCCTGGAGAACGAGTTCCACGGCGCCTTCACCACCTTCTATGATCTCTCCAACTACAGTGGCTCCGCGGCTGGCGGAAACGGCGTCATCAGTGACGACTCCTCAAGCGAGAACTATTTCGTGCAGCGCTTCCGGCTCAACTACAACGCCAAGGCCAGCGACAACGTAAAACTGGTGTCCCGCTTCGAGTTCGACTTCAACTTCTGGGGTAACAGCGCCTACGGGTTCAACCCCGATGGGACCACCACGAACCGTGGCGGCGGCGGCGCCGTCGGTGCCGACACGGTCAACATGGAGACCAAGAACATCTACCTCGACCTGAGCTACCCGGCCATTGATGCCAAGATCGGCATGATGGCTCACAACGACGCCTTCAAAGGGCTGCTCTTCGACGGCGACATGGCCGGCATCCTGCTGGGACACAACTACTCGAATGCTGGCGTCAGCGCCGGCTTCTTCCGTCTCAACGACTCCAACGACGGGGATGCGATCGGCAAGAAGACCAACGACCTGTTCCTCCTCGAGGGCAAGTACTCCGTCAATAAGGACGTCAAGGTCGGCGCCGGCTACTACTACATCATGGACAAGAGCAACACCAACCCGGTTGCCTTCCGGGATGCCAAAGTGCACACCGTCGGCCTGAACGCGGAAGGAAAGATCGGCCCCGTCGCCGTGAACGGCTTGGTCATGAAGCAGTTCGGCGATCTTAACGCGACCGACAACGCCAAAGGCTGGGCAGCCAACGTCGGCGTCAAGGTACCGGTTGCCGGCGGCACCCTGCGCTCCGAATTCCTCTACGTCACCGGCGGCGACAAGGCCTTGTACGTTGCCCAGGGCATCGGCGGCACCGAGGGCGGCCAGTTCTACGACTCCGAGATGACCATGCTTGGCCGTAACAAGTACGCCACCACCATCGACAATGCCCTCATCTACGACGTGAACAACAACAACGAAGGCGTCATCATGGGCACCATCGGCTACGACTACTCCTTCTCCGACAAGCTCGCCACCAGCGCCAACGTCGGCTTCGCAGCCATCGCTGACGATGCTGCTGGCCGCGGTATCGCCAGGGGCGACAGCGACTACCTCGGCACCGAGGTGAACGCTGAGACCAACTACAGCCTGACCCCCAACGTCACCCTCGGCGCACGTGCAGGCTACGTCTTCCTGGGCGACTACTTCGCAAACGATCCCGACAACATCTATGATGTGAAGCTCATCGCACGTTACAACTTCTAACACGGTACCCCCTCCCCAGGTTCTTTCTGTATCTAGGGAGGGGGGAAAATACTATGAGTGTTGACAATTGTATTCAGACAATTAAAATTTGTCTCTGTGTGGAAGCTGGATTGTTAAAATGTGATACATCAACCTAAGGGAGGTAGTCTGCATGAGCTTTAAGAAGATGAGCGCGTTGCTCCTGGTAGCAATGCTCGCAGCCGGCACATTCGGCTGCAAGAAGAAGGAAGAGGCCCCCAAAGAGGCGGCTCCGGCCGCAGCACCGGCCGGCAATACCGTCAAGATCGGCTTCCTCGGCGCACTCACCGGCGACGTGGCGATGTTCGGCAAGCCGACCCTGGAAGGTATGAAGATGGCTGCCGAAGAGGTCAACGCGGCAGGCGGCGTCCTCGGCAAGCAGATCGAGATCGTCGAGGCCGACAACCGCGGCGACAAGCAGGAAGGCGCCTCGGTCACCCAGAAGTTCATCTCCCGTGACAACGTGACGGCAATCGTCGGCGACCCGACCACCGGCATCACCAAAGTAGCCGCACCGATCGCGCAGAAAGCCGGCGTGGTCCTGCTCTCCGCCGGCGCCACCGGCCCCGGCGTCGTCGAGACCGGCGACTTCATCTTCCGCGACACCCTGCTCGACTCCATCGCCATCCCGGCCTGCATCGAGTACTTCGCCAAGGATCTGAAGTACAAGAACGTCGCCATCATCACCTCCGACAACAACGACTACAGCGTCGGTCTCTCCCAGACCTTCCGCGACGCGGCAGCCAAGGTCCCCTCCATCAAGATCGTTGCCGACGAGAAGGTGAAGGACGGTGACAAGGACTTCAGCGGCCAGATCACCAACATCAAGGCCAAGAAGCCGGACGTCATCCTGTTCTCCGGCTACTACACCGAAGGCGCACTGATCATGAAGGAGGCCCGCAAGCAGGGTCTCAAGGCATCGATGTTCGGCGGCGACGGACTGTTCTCCCCGAAATTCATCGAGCTGGGCGGCCCGGCCGTCGAGGGCTCCATGTCCGCTCTCGGCTTCTCCACCGAGCAGGCAACACCTGAGACCATGAAGTTCATCGAAGCGTTCAAAGCCAAGCATAACGGCGAGCTTCCCGGTCTCTTCGACGCCCAGGGCTATGACGCGGTGATGCTGCTGGTCGACTCCATGAAGCGCGCCAACAGCGCCGATCCCAAAGTCTTCAAGGACGCACTCGCCAAGACCAAGGGCTTCGCCGGCGTTTCCGGCACCATCAGCATGCAGGCATCCCGCGAGCCGATCAAGAGCCCGCTGAGCCTGCTCGTGGTGAAGGACGGCAAGTTCGTCCTGAAGGCCAAAGTTCCGGTCAAAATGGACTAGGACTTACCTCGCATCGCGCAGTACCGGGCGGCCCCGTTTCGACGGGGCCGCCTTTTTTGATGCCGGAGTCAAAGACTGAGTAAGCCTCACCCTCCCCCAACCCCTCCCATCAAGGGAGGGGAGAATACCGAGCGGGAGATTGGTACTAATCAGCTTTTCTCTTGACAACCGGTGCCGGAAAAATTATATTCACGATGATTAAAGGGGAGTAGTTATCGGCCGGAGAAAAGGCCGACCCGGATTCCGTCAATACGGTCGAAAGACCCGGAACCGGGGCAGTTATCCTGTCAACAAGACCTTTATCCCGGCAGTCATGCCGAGGGTAAAGGTCTTTTTTAATTCAGGCAATCTAGGAGATCCGCAAATGCAATGGCTGACCGATCCGCAGGTATGGATGGCACTGGTAACGCTGAGCGCGCTGGAAATCGTGCTCGGGATCGACAACATCATCTTCATATCCATCCAGGCGAGCAAGCTGCCGCCCCATCAGCAGGAGAAAGCGAGACTCGTGGGCCTGGGCCTGGCCATGTTCATCCGCATAGCGCTCCTGTTTTCGCTTACCTGGCTCATGGGGCTCACCTCGCCGCTCTTCTCGATCATCGGCACCGAGATCTCCGGGCGTGACCTGATCCTCATCTGCGGCGGCCTGTTCCTGATCTGGAAAAGCACCATGGAGATTCACGAAAAGCTCGAAGGGGACGAGGTGGTCGCATCCGCCGGCGTCGGGACGACCTTTGGCGCCGTCATCGTGCAGATCCTGCTGCTGGACATCGTGTTCTCGCTCGATTCGATCATCACGGCACTCGGCATGGCGAGCCAGTTGGCCATAATGATTGCAGCGGTGGTCATCGCAGTGGGGTTCATGATGGTCTTTTCCGGCAAGATCAGCGCCTTCGTGGAGAAGCACCCGACCATCAAGATGCTCGCCTTGAGCTTTCTGCTGCTGATCGGCGTGGCGCTCATCGGCGACGGTTTCGACATGCACATACCGAAGGGGTACATCTATTTCGCCATGGCGTTCTCGGTGATGGTCGAGATGCTCAACCTGAGACTCAGGCGCGGCGCGCCGGTCAAGCTGCACGTGCCGCATCTGGAAGAGTCCGGTAAAAACTGAACGGGACCGTCGACCTCCGGGCCAGCCGGAGACGGTACAACTAAGGAGAATTGCGACATGAAGGGACATGCTCTCAGGGTATTCACCGTAATTGCTGCTGTGATGTTTTTGAGCCTTACCGTGCTTGAACTCAATGCCGAGGCCAGGGCCGGCGGAGGCCGATCTTTCGGCAGCCGCGGTGCGCGCAGCTACTCCAGGCAGGCAAGCCCTGCTCCCTACCAGAGTGCGCCGCGTCAGCAGTACGCTCCCGGCCAGCAGCAGGCGGGCGGCGGGTTCATGAGGAGTATGGCCGGCGGTTTGGCGGGAGGGATGCTGGGGAACATGCTGTTTAGCGGCATGGCCGGAGCCGGCGGCACGGGCGGCACTACGGGGGGCGGAGGCATCGGCCTTTTCGAGATTATCCTGCTGGCTGGTGGAGGCTACCTCATTTACCGGATGGTGGCAAAGAGAAGGGAGTAATCATCCGACTCTGACCTGACCGGTTCCAGCGCCCCCTCCCTTTACGGGAGGGGGTACCAATCAGTGCAACACCGTCGTGTACCGTTCCTCGCTCCAGCGGTGGGAGGGGGTGTCGGAATAAATTCGTCAAGTTGTTTGCTTTTTCTTTTGTGACCTAAGGGGCCGCCATGCGTAAAAACAGGATGATACTCATTCTGATAGCGATATCAGTCGTTTTGCCCTTTATTACCTACCTGCTGAATTTCTACACCGACTGGCTCTTTTTCGCCGAGACCGGATTCACGTCGGTCTTCATGACGACGATTTACGCGAAAACCGCAGCCGGGCTGCTCTTCGGTGCTCTGTTGTTCGTTTTCGTGCAACTGAACCTTCACTTCGCCAACAAAGCCCGCTTTCCCGTGTCGGGCCTCTTCATGGTGGGGGGCGGCAATTTCCGGGTCAGCAGGGACGAAGCTCTCCGCCTGCTCAGGCCGGTCAGCGTGCTGGTCACTTTCGTGTTGGCGCTGCTAGCGGGCAACTGGGGTACGCTGCGCTGGGAAGATCTGCTGCTTTTCACCAACAGGGTCGCTGTCGGAACTGTCGACCCTGTCATCGGCATGGATCTCGGCTTTTACCTGTTCAGCCTGCCGCTTATGGAGACACTCAAGGCGTTCGCTGCCTTCGTGGTTGCGGCGACGTTGCTTCTCTGCGCAGCGGTGTATTACGTGCGCGGCGGCATCACGCTGACCGATCGGGGCGCTGAGGTCGACGGCAGGGTCCGCGAGCATCTGGCCGTTCTGGTCGCCATCTTGGCCTGCGTGATCGCTGCCGGCTTTTATCTGGACAGCTTCAGGCTGCTCTTTTCCAATAACGGCTCATTTTCGGGGGCAGGGTACGTGGACGTCCACTCCCGGTTGCTGACCTACCGGGTGCTGACCTTCCTGACGCCGCTAGCCGGAGCTGCGCTCGCCGTCGCCATCTGGAAGGGCTCCTGGCGCCTGGCGCTGCTGCCTCCCGTCATCGTGGTCGCTTTGTACCTGATCGGCATCCGGGTCTATCCGGGCGTGCTCCAGAAATTCAAGGTGGCGCCCAACGAGTTGACCCTCGAGATGCCCTACATCGAGAACCACCTCAGGTTCACCCGTATGGGGTGGGATCTGGAAAAGATCGAGACGGTCCCCTTCGACGTCGATACCAGGCTTTCCGCGGCCGATATCGCCAACAACGACGCCACCATCAAGAACATCCGGCTCTGGGACCATGCCCCGCTATTAAAGACCTACAGTCAGCTGCAGCAGATCAGGACCTATTACAAGTTTCACGACGTGGACAACGACCGCTACCTGGTAAACGGCCAGTACTCCCAGGTCATGCTGTCGCCGCGCGAGCTTTCCTATGCCGATCTCCCCAGCAAAAACTGGATCAACGAGCGCCTGATCTTCACCCACGGTAACGGCATTACCTTCGGTCCGGTCAGCCGGATCAGCAAGGAAGGTCTGCCCGAGTTCTTCGTCAAGGACATCCCTGCGATAAGCCTCGCCGACATCAAGGTGACCAGGCCCGAGATCTATTACGGCGAGTTGTCCAACGACTACGTGGTGGTGAAGACCAAGGTTCCCGAGTTCAGCTATCCGACCGCGACCGGCAACATCAATACCACCTATGCAGGAAAGGGTGGGGTCGAGATCGACTCCATCTTGAAAAAGGCGCTCTTCGCGGCCAAATTCAAGACCGAGAAGATCCTGCTTTCCTCCGATATCACCGATCAAAGCCGCATCATCTACAACCGCAACATCAGCGAGCGGGTGCAGGCGATAGCGCCCTTCCTCCGCTTCGACGGCGATCCCTACATGGTGGTGGACCAGACCGGAAGGCTCAAATGGATCATCGACGCCTACACCTTTTCCGACCGTTTCCCCTATTCGAGGCCGGTCAAGGGTGGGATCAATTACATGCGCAACTCCGTTAAGGCAATGGTCGATGCCTATGACGGTACTGTGGGTTTCTATGTCAGCGATCCGCAGGATGTCCTGGTTACGGTCTACAGCCGGATCTATCCGGGTCTCTTCAAACCTATGGGCGCCATGCCGGACGACATGCGCAAGCACGTCCGCTACCCCGCCCAGTTTCTCCAGGTTCAGGCGGCCATGTTTTCCTCCTACCACATGACAGACCCCAAGGTCTTCTACAACAAGGAAAACCTCTGGCAGGTTCCGGCACTGGGCGAGAAGCCGATGGAGCCTTACTACACCATAATGAAACTGCCGGGCGAAAAGGTTGAGGAGTACATACTGCTGCTCCCCTTCACCCCTTCCAAGCGCGACAACCTGGCGGCCTGGCTCACGGCCCGCTGCGACGGAGACAATTACGGGAAGATCCTGGCCTATACCTTCCCGCGCGACCGGTTGATCTACGGCCCGAAACAGATCGATGCCCGCATCAACCAGGACTCCTTCATCTCGCAGCAGTTGACGCTCTGGAGCCAGCGCGGCTCTGAGGTAATCAGGGGAAGTCTGCTGGTGATCCCGATAGAGAAATCGCTGCTCTACGTGCAGCCGCTTTTCCTCGCCGCCGACAAGGCAGGTCTGCCCGAACTGAAGAGGGTGATTGTCGCCTTCGGGGATGAAGTGGTCATGGAGGAAAATCTGGAACTGGCCCTGCAGCGGCTCTTCGGTAGCAAGAAAGCGTCGGCTCCCGCCGCGTCTGCCGCGGTCGGTGCCGTCGGGTCGGATTCCAAAACAGCAGCCCCGGCCTCGCTAGCCAAGGAAGCCATGAGCATCCTCGAAAGAGCGACCAACCTGCAGCGTCAGGGGGATTGGGCCGGTTATGGAGAGCAATTGCGCAAGCTGGAGCAGGTTTTGAAGCGGATGGCTCAGTAGCGGCACAAACGGCCTCAGGGCCCGACATTCACAGGAGAAGGCACTACCACTATGAAGAGACTGATGATAGGACTTGCCGTAATGGCATTCGTCTGGGCGGTACAGGCCCAGGCTCAAGAAGGGGCTACCAGGCGGCAAGGCGTAACAGTGATAGCAGGATAACTCAAGCCGGTCTAAGGAGAAACGCTTATGAAATGTCCAGTCTGCACCACCGTAAATCTTGTCATGTCGGAACGTCAGGGGGTCGAGATAGATTATTGCCCGGATTGCCGCGGCGTCTGGCTTGACCGGGGGGAGCTGGACAAGATCATCCAGCGTGCCGCCCAGCAGGAGCCGCCGACTGCAGCGCCTCAGCAGACACCGCAGCCGCAGCAGTACGCACAAAAGCTGTATGCACAGCCGCAGCCGCAGCAGTACGCACAACAACATCACCATGGGCAGAAGCCGTATCGGAAGAAATCCTTTCTGGAAGAGTTGTTCGACTGATCGAAGTGGTTGGACCTGGTTCTTACAGCGGTGAGCCTGCTGACATTGGCGCAGCAGGCTTAACCACGGACCGGATTCTCAGAGAGTTCCGGTTCAAGAACTTGAGCGTGGCTGACGCGCGATACAGCAAGGAAGAGCCTAAGCGTCTGTTGAAAAGACCGAACGAAGGAATTATACTGCCACTATAAGAGAAATTCTCACGGTATGTTGTTTCCCCTGAATGGTTGCATGAGCCACTGGGGTAAGGAAGGCGATGTCCCCAATTATTGAGACACTGAAACAGGCCAGGCGGCTGGTTGTGTCGATTGTCGGTGTGACAATCCTCGGCATCGGCATTGTCATGATCGTGCTGCCTGGGCCGGCAATCGTCGTGATCCCCATCGGACTGGGTGTCCTTGCCACCGAGTTCGTCTGGGCCAGAAAGCTGCTCCACGATATCAGGAAACGCTTTCCCGTGCTGACGAAGGGTGATTGACGCCTCACGCCCTCCTGCGGAACCGTTTTACCCCCATCCTGTGAATCGCTCACCGCCCGAAAATCGTGGTGCTCTTGCTGCTGTGATCTGCATTCTCACTTGACTTTACTTATTCAACTGCCTTATGTTGGTCCCACCTAAATATGCGAAAAAAATCTCCTCTGAAATACTTTTCCTGGGTTCTCCTGGCGGTCATGCTGACCTCAATGTTGCATGGCGTTTGCGAAAATGCACATGCCACCCAGACGCGTCTTTCAGAAGCAAGAGACCACGCCTCTCAACCTGAAATGGCCTCATCCGATCAGTGTCCCTGCTGTCCACTTGAGCACAATAACGAATCGGATCTTTGCGACACCTGCATTAATTGTATCTGTCACGCATCCCTTACAGTGCACAGCTTTCGCCTGACTTATAACCCCGTCATACTGGACCTGAAAACCTCTGATCCTTTCAGTCATCTACCCGAAGTCTACCTTCCCAAATTCATACCCCCGCAAAACCTCGCCTGAATCGCGAAGGGAGTAGTTTGTCCCAAATCCGGCGGGCCATTCTATTATCCGATGTCGCAAAATTGCGATCAAATCTGTTCGCCGTCTATCCAGTTGAACCTGACCGATGTTGATTCTCGGCCCTGCTGACTGTTCCAATAAATCCTCATCGCCTATGAGTGGTTTTGGTGACAGCGCGCAGGGCAGGCCCCGCCCACCACAATCTCATCGGACGGTGGGTATGGCCCACGGCTAGCTGTTCGGCATTTCCAGTATGATTCCTATCCGCCTCCCACCGACAGGAGGGGGCAACCCTGGTCATACCACAGTCCCCTCTCACCGGTGGGAGAGGGATAGTGATAGGGGGAAAAGCTACTGAAGGAGGCTTACCCCTTATATCCAATAAGATCATCACTCATCGTTACACTGAATCAAGGAGGTCATTATTTTGGGAATATCTGTCTTTACAAGAGGGGCCGCGCTCCTTGTGCCGGGTGTGCTCTGTCTGTTGTCGTCAGCCCCGCAGCGGGCACAGGCAGAGCCGCTGGCATTGCAACAAGCAGTTCAATACTCGTTACAAAATAACAGCGACCTCGCATCTTTTCGTGAAGAAAAGGGCATCCGCGAGGCCGGCAAAACACGGGCGGGGCTTTTGCCCAATCCGACCCTCGAACTTGAGGGGGAGACCGGAGCCCTGACCGGCAACAGTTCGGAGAACAGCCTGTCGGTCGGCCTTTCGCAGGAATTTCTTCTCTCCGGGAAGCGGGAAAAGCGTGTCACCCTGGCTGAGCGGGAACTGGAGATGTACCGCTGGCAGTTGGCCGACCGGGAAAGGATGCTACGCGCGGAGGTAAAGAGCTCATTCTACGAAATGATGCTGGCAGATCAGCGGATCACCTTGGCGGATCATGCGGTAGCGCTCAACCGCCAACTTTTCGATGTCGCCAGGGAGCGGTTGGCTGCAGGAGATATTCCAGAACTCGAGATGAATCTGGTCAAGGTCGAGTTAGCCAGAAGCGAAGGCGCCAGGATTGAGGTCGCCGATACGCTTAACCGAAACCAGGCAAAACTTCGGACACTCATGGGGCTTGCCGTCGAAGAATCACCTGGATTCGTCGGGACTCTGCAAGCCGGTACCGCCATGAAGCTGGCGCTGGCCGATCTGAAACAGCTTGCTAAAGAGAGGCGGCCGGATCTGAAGGCGCTGGCGGCGGAAAAGGTGAGGGGGGATGCCGAAATCGCCCTGGCGCAAGCGGAGGGGATTCCCAACCTGACGGCGGGGCTGGCGCTGACCAGGGACACGACATCGATCGCGATCGGCGGGGTGGAGGGGAAGGACACGGCCTATAGCATAGGCGTCAGGCTGTCCATGCCGATCCCCGTGTTCGACAAGAACCAGGCGGGTGTTCAGGAAGCGCGGGCCAGGCAAAACGGCACCGGGAGCCGGTTGGCCGCTGCCGGGCAAGCGGTGGAGCGGGAGGTGGAAACCGCCTATGCGAGTTTCCTGAACGCCGACCGGGTGCTTTCTCTGTACCGCAGCGAAATTATCCCCCAGTTGGAAGAAAACCTTAAACTTACCCAGGAAGCCTATAGGCTGGGGGAGGTCGGCATTCTGCCCGTCTTCGAGGAACAGAGAAAGTTCTTCGAGGTAAACGACAGCTACCTCACAGCTCTTTATGGCCGGCAACTGGCCTTTTTGAAGCTCGAATCAGCTGTGGCAACAGATCTTACCGGAGGTGTGCAGTGAACAAGAAAGCAATCATCATCGGAGTCATACTGGCTGTTGCCCTGGGCGGCGGCTTCTTCTATCGATTCACCCAGCTCCAAAGCGGTGGCGGCGAGCATGCCGGGCACGCGGGCGAGGCCGGTCACAAGGACGAAAAGGGTGGCGGCCACGATGAGGAGAAGGAGCATAAGGAAGAGAAGGAAGGGCACGAAGGGCATGAAGGGGAGGGCGGGCACGGGGAAGTGGGCAGCGTGAAAATGGCCGTCGAGGTGCAAAAGGAAAACGGCGTGGTCGTAGCGGCGGTTAAAAAGCAGCGGCTGGACGGGGTGCTGAACGCCACCGGCAAGGTTGAGGCCAATGCGGACCGGATCGCCCACGTGTCGCCGCGCATCTCCGGCAAGATCGTCGCCGTCAGGGCCTCACTTGGCGACAGCGTCTCCGCGGGACAGACCCTGGCGACCCTGGACAGCGTCGAACTCGGCGAAGCCATCAGCCGCTTCAACCAGTCAAAAACAAGGCTCGCCCTGGCACAGTCGAGCATGGATCGGATCAAGGCTCTGGTGGAGAAGAAGATCGCTGCCCGCAAGGACATCCTCCAGGCCGAAACCGATTACAGACTGGCCCAGACCGAACTGCATGCTGACAAGGAGCGCCTGTCCCTGTACGGCGTCTCGGCCTCCGACCTCGCAGGGGGGAAACAGAAAAGGCCGCTCTTGCCGGTCCGTTCCCCTATCGGCGGCATCATCACCGAGAAGCACGCCATCGTCGGCGAACTCTCCGATCCCTCTAAAAGTCTCTACACGGTGGCCGACCTCTCGAAGGTCTGGGTGCTGGTGGACATCAACGAAAAGGACCTGGCCAAGGTGCATAAAGGACAGGCGGCAACGGTCAGCGTCGGCGCCTTTGCCGACCTGAAGCTCAGAGGCCGCATCACCTACATCGCGGACGTGGTTGACGAGGCCACTCACACGGTCAAGGCGCGCATAGAGGTCGCCAATCCGGGGCGCAAGCTGAAGCCTGAGATGTTTGCCGCCGTGGAGTTGGCGCTGCCGGCTGATGCGGCTGCGGTTCTTGCTCTGCCCGAAGATACCGTGCAGGATCTGGACGGCAAAAAGGTCGTCTTCGTTGCGGAAAATGAAGCTGAATTCGCGGCGCGCCAGGTACAGACAGGTCGGGCGGCAAACGGCATGGTCGAGATAGTTTCCGGTCTGAAGGAGGGGGAGCGCTATGCGGTCAAGGGAGCCTTCATTCTCAAGTCGGAGATTAAGTCGAGTGAAATCATCGACGAGCATGGCCACTGACCATGACGGTCGATCATCACTACACAACGAACTAACGGGGGCAGGCGCCGATGCTAGAAAAATTGATTGCATATACGCTGCGGCAGAAGGGAATGGTCATCTTCCTTTCGCTGCTGATTATTGCATTCGGATTGTACTCATATCTGAAATTGCCGATTGATGCTTTTCCGGATGTAACGAACATTCAGGTCGAAGTGGTAAGCCACGCAGATGGTCTGTCTGCCATAGAGATAGAAAGAAACGTCACCTACCCGATCGAGATGGCCATGCGCGGCCTGCCCGATATTGAGCAGATGCGCTCGGTGACCAAGTTCGGACTGTCCATTGTCACCATCGTATTCAAGGATGATGTGGATATCTATTTCGCCCGCCAGTTGGTGTTCGAGAGGTTGGCGGAGGCAAGGGAGAAGGTCCCCAAGGGTGTCGAGGTCGCCATGGGCCCCATTGGAACGGCGATGGGAGAGATCTACCAGTACACGCTCGAAGGAAAGATGCCGGAGGACCCGCGAGCCAAGGTTGCCTACCTGACAAACCTGAGGACCATCCAGGAGTGGATCGTCACCCCCCAGTTGAAAAGCGTTGCCGGAGTAAACGAGATGAACTCCTTCGGCGGCTATTTCAAACAGTACCAGGTGGTCGTGTCGCCGGAGAAGCTCTTGAAATACGCCATAACGGTGGATGATGTCTATGCTGCCATCGGCAACAACAACGAGAACGTAGGCGGCAACATCCTCGAGAGGGGCACGGACCAGTACATCGTCCGCGGCGTCGGGCTGATAAAGGATGTCGCAGACATAGAAAACATCGTCCTGAAATCCCAGGGCGGCACTCCGACCTATCTTCGCGACGTGGCACAGGTAAAGGTCGGCGAGGCTGTCCGCATGGGCGCCGCCATGAAAAACGGCAAGGATGAATGTGTGGGCGGCATCGTCATGATGCTGCGCGGTGAAAACAGCCGCGACGTGGTGCGCCGGGTAGCGGCAAAAGTCAAAGAGATGAACGAAAACAACGTCCTCCCGGAAGGAATCAAGCTGGTTCCTTATTACGACAGAAGCGACATCGTGAGGGCTAGCGTCAACACGGTAAACAAGGCGCTGATTGAGGGTTCACTGCTGGTTTTGATCGTGCTGTACCTGCTTTTGAACAGTTTCCGGGGCAGTTTCGTGGTTCTCATCGCCCTGCCGCTTTCGCTTTTTGCCACCTTCATCGTGATGAAGATGGTCGGCATCAGCGCAAACCTCATGTCCCTGGGCGGTCTGGCGATTTCCATCGGGATGATCATCGATACGACCATCATTCAGGTGGAAAACGTGCAGCGCCATTTAAGTGAGGAGGGCGGCCAGCATCCCAAGCTCTTTACCGTGCTCAAGGCCGTCATGGAGGTCAGAAAGCCGAGCATCTTCGGCGAGCTTATCATCGCGATAACCTTCATTCCCATCCTTTCACTGGAAGGTATCGAAGGCAAGATGTTCAGCCCGCTGGCCATAACTGTCGCGATCGCACTTCTTGCCTCGTTGTTCCTTTCCGTATTCGTCATCCCGGTTCTCTGCATCCTGTTTCTAAAGCCGCAGCAGGAAAAAGAGAGCTTCATCATGAAATATGCAACCAGGATCTATCTGCCGCTTCTCGAATACGCAATGAACAGAAAGCGGGTGGTGCTGAGTGTCGCGGGATTGTTCCTGGTCGCCTCGATCTTCTTGCTGACGCGCCTGGGAACGGAATTCATCCCGTCAATGGATGAAGGCTCGTTTGACATGGACGTCTCCATGCTACCCGGTGTTTCGCTTGCCAAGGCAATGGAAGTGAATCAGCTCGCTGCGCAAAAACTGCAGAAGTTCGACGAGCTGGACGTTGTGGTGTCGAGGACGGGACAGACGGGCGTGGCTCTTGATACCAGGGGGCCCGATAAAACCGGCTACGTCGGGATCTTCAAACCGAAGAGCGAATGGAAACGGGATATCTCGAAGGAAGAACTGACGAACCAGATGCGTGAATCTTTGGAATCGGTGGCTGGAGTCACCTTCGGATTCAGCCAGCCGATTCAGTGCAGAATCGATGAACTGGTCGCCGGAACGCGCGCGCAACTGATCGTCAAACTGTTTGGCGAAGATATCGACGTGCTCAGCCAGAAGTCGGCGGAGATAGCCAAGGTCCTCTCGACCGTGCGAGGGGGGACCGACCTCATGGCGGAAAAGGTTTCGGGGCAGCCCTACCTGACGGTCAACATCGACAGGTCCAAAATCGCGCGGTATGGCCTGAATATCAGCGACGTGCAGAAGGTAATCGAAATTGCGGTTGCCGGCAAGGCAGCATCGCAGCTCTACGAAGAGAACCGCAGTTTCGATATATCGGTCCGCCTTCCGGAAGAAAAGAGGAATTCCCTGGAAGCGATCAAGAATCTGATGATCACCACGAGAACCGGCATAAATGTTCCGCTCCAACAGCTGGCGCTGGTGGAGATGGTCGAAGGACCGGCCCAGATCAGTCGTCAGGACGGGGTGAGGAGGATCGGTGTCGAGATGAACATAACCGGCAGGGATATCGGTGGTTTTGTCGCCGAGGCAAAACAGAAGATCAAGGAAAAGGTCAAGTTGCCGGCCGGATACTATCTCACCTGGGGCGGACAGTTTGAGAATCAGCAGCGGGCGATGAACAAGCTGATGATCATCGGACCGGTGGCCATCGCGTTGATCCTTTTGCTGTTGTACGTCACCTTCAGGTCGATTCGCCTGGCGCTGCTGGTAATTTCCAACCTCCCCTTTGCCTTGATCGGCGGCGTATTCGCCCTTTTCATCTCGGGTCAATATCTGTCCGTTCCGGCGTCGGTAGGGTTCGTCGTCCTGTTCGGCGTTGCCGTCTTAAACGGCCTGGTCCTGGTGTCGCGCATCTCGCAACTGCGCGAGGAAGGGTTCGGCTTGCCGGAAGCCATCAAAAAAGGGAGCCTGGACCGGTTGCGCCCGGTGCTGATGACCGCATCAATATCCATTTTCAGTTTGATCCCCATGCTGCTTGCCGGCGGAGCGGGATCGGAAATTCAGAAACCGCTGGCAACGGTTGTTGTCGGGGGATTGGTAACCTCGACGCTTTTGACCTTGCTGATCATTCCTTCGGTATACAGCTGGTTTGAGAAGAGAGACACCAACGGGGAGATGTGATTCAAGCTGTTTCGTGAAAAGCTCACGACTAATTGCTTCCAGGAGAGTGCTATGAAAGAGATAAAAGCGATAATAAGGCCTTCAAAATTGTTGGAAGTAAGCGAAGAACTGCATGAGATTCAAGGGCTGCCTGGAGTGACTGTTTCCGAAATCAGAATTCTCGGTAAGGGGCGGGCGGATAGCACGGATGATAAAACCTTTAACGGGCTCGTTGAGTTTATCGCACGCATAAAACTCGAAGTCGTGGTAGCCGACGACAAAGTCGATGAAGTCGTCAACGTGATCCAGAAATATGCTCATACCGGCAATGCCGGGGACGGGAAGATATTCGTTTCTACCGTCGATGAAATAGTGAAGATTCGGACCAACGAGCGGGGCGAAGCGGCCGTCTAGCCGCTCAAAGGAGCTTATGGCATGAAGACAATATTCCTTTTGCTGATGATGTCACTGACAGTTTTAAGCGGCTGCGCCGAGAGCGCAACCCTGATAAGGGCAGGAAGCAACAGCATACGCAGCGACATCTTTCAGGAATTTTCAAGCGGCGGTTTAGTCCCCCAAGGTTATGCAGAACTGCGTGTCGTTTCTTCATTGAAGACCCACAAGCCCGGCATCTATCCGTTTGAGAAAAAAAACCACGGGACCCCCGAGTACAGGATGCTGGTCAACATCGATGGCCAGGCGGTACAGTTACAGGGCGATATGCAAAAGGAGCACATCGGGCCGAGCGGGCATCGGGCTCCCGAGGCCGGTGACGGAATTCGTTATCGTTTCAGCAAAACTCTCCGCCTCAAGGGAGGCACCCACAGGATTACCGTGGCCCTTCCCGGTGACCAACTCGCCATCGAACGTGAAGTCACCCTGTCGGACGGGAGCAGGAACACCCTTGTGCTGGAGCCGACCTACGGTGCATCCCCCGACAAGCAACGACCCGGGTTTTACGGAGTGACCAGCTTCAGGCAAGGGGTGAAAGGGTTGCGGCCCACCTTGAACGGCAAGGAGATTTAACCGGAGGTGGCCGACGTTTCTTGAAACAGTCGACCTTTCGTGTTTTTAGCTCCAATCAAAAGTTTAACTTTACTAAACAGGTCGAGCTGTTGTAAAGTGTCGCCGCTGTTGTGGCTACCGCGTTCATTAAGCGAGCGGCGAGGGTTGCGGCCACCCCGGCAATTTGGCCTGACCATTCCCGCCGAGCCGGTGCCTGTTTTATTTATCCGCGCGCTCCGGAAACCTGGATCTGCTGCAGTATGCCAGTCTGTTGCACAGTTTAAGCGGTTTATGGTATGCGTCTTCTTCGTGCGGCTGTTCTATTTAGACCGATAGCGGCTGGTGCGATGGCCAATTTGTCGTCACTGCCGCCTGTTTTTTTGTCTTACCGCCAGCATCGGGCGTTTTTCATAGCAGATAAATCCCCAGTCGGAAGGAAGTCGACATGTTCTTGCAACAACTGATAAACGGCGTGGCACTCGGAAGCGTATATGCGTTGATCGCATTGGGCTATACCATGGTTTACGGCATCATCACCCTGATCAACTTCGCCCACGGCGAGATCTTCATGGTCGGTGCCTTCATCGGGCTGCTTCTGGTCTCCTATTTCAAGGTGAACATCTTCGTCGCCATCATCGGCTCCATGATCTTCTGCATGATCATGGGGGTGCTGATCGAGTTGATCGCCTACCGCGCCCTGAGGAAATCGTCCCGCCTGTCGGCGCTCATCTCCGCCATCGGGGTCTCCATCTTCCTCTCCTCGCTGGCACTGATGGTCTTCGGCGCCGACGCCAAGGGCTTTCCGGACACGGCCTTCCCGGTGCAGCAGATCCATGTCGGCTCCGCCGACATCTCCACCTTGCAGCTTCTCATCATCGGCGTCTCGGCCTGCCTGATGCTCGGACTCGAGTTCATCGTGCAGAAGACCAAGATCGGCAAGGCGATGCGGGCCACCTCCGAGGACTACAACACCTCGGCGCTCATGGGGATCAACGTGAACCGCGTCATCTCCTTCACCTTCGCGCTCGGCTCCGCGCTGGCCGCGGCAGGCGGCGTGCTGGTCGGCGTCCTCTTCAACGCGGTCTCCTTCAACATGGGGCTCATGGCGGGCCTCAAGGCCTTCGCCGCGGCGGTCCTCGGGGGCATCGGCTCGATCCCGGGCGCCATGCTGGGGGGGCTATTGCTGGGGGTCTCGGAGGTGTTCGGGGTCGCCATCGGATACTCGTCCTACCGCGACGCCATAGCCTTTTCCATTCTCGTGCTCGTTCTCCTTGTCAAGCCTACCGGGCTGCTCGGACAAAAAATTACAAAGAAGGTGTAGATTCGATGGGAGATACCCTACAGAGTTTGGTAGCCTCGATTGACCCCTACCTCATGCAGATCCTCGTTAACGTCGGTATCGCCATCATCCTGGCGCTGGGGCTCAACGTGATCGTCGGCCTGACCGGGCAGTTGTCGCTGGGACACGCAGCATTCATGAGCATAGGCGCCTTCACCAGCGCCATGATCACCATCAAGACCGGGCTTCCCTTCAGCCTCAACCTGGCGGCGACCGGCGTGGTGACCGCGGTGGTCGCCGCCGTCATCGGCTTCCCCATCCTGAGGCTCACCGGCGATTACCTGGCGATCTGCACCCTGGGCTTCGCCGAGATCGTCAAGGTGTTCTTCCTGAACTTCGAGCCAACCAACAAGGCGCTCGGGCTCACCGTGCCGACCGCCAAGACGGTGATACCGATGCCGATCTACGTCTGGTTCGTCGTGCTCCTCTCCATCGTCGTGGTCACCTTCGTGCAGTCGTCGCGCTTCGGCCGCGCCCTCAAGGCGATCCGCGAGGACGAGATCGCCGCCGAGGCGATGGGGATCAACACCACCAGGTACAAGATCCAGGCCTTCGCGCTCGGCTCCTTCATGGCCGGCGTGGGGGGCGGGCTCTACGCGCACTTCCTGAGCTATATCAACCCCTCCGACTTCGGCTTCCTGAAATCGGTCGACATCCTGAGCATGGTCGTCCTGGGCGGCCTGGGGAGCGTGCCCGGAACGGTGATCGGCTCGTCCGTGCTCGCGTCGGCGCCGGAGTTTCTGCGCTTCATGTCCCAGTACCGGATGCTCGTTTACGGCGCGCTGCTGGTCTTTTTGATGGTGTTCCGCCCCAACGGGCTTTTGGGCGGGGTGAACTTCACCGAACTGCTGCTGCGCTCCATCGGCAGGAAGCCGGCCGGCAAGGGCATCAGGCAGAAATAAGACAAATAAACTCACCATAGCGAGAGAAACGCATGTCTATTCTTAAACTCGAAGACGTCACCATCCGCTTCGGCGGCCTGGTGGCGGTCGACAAGGTAAATCTGGCCGTAGAGAAGGGGACCATCATGTCCCTGATCGGGCCCAACGGTGCGGGGAAGAGCACCATGTTCAACCTGATAACGGGCATCTACACCCCGACCGAGGGGCGGATATCGTTCATGGACAAGACCATCGCCGGCAAGACCCCGTACCACATCGCGGCGGCCGGGATCGGGCGGACCTTCCAGAACATCAGGCTCTTCACGCAGCTCACCGTGCTGGAAAACGTGCTGATCGGCGCGCACACCAGGGGCACTTTCGACCTGACCGGCGCCATCCTCAAGTTCACCCCCTGGGTGCGCAAGCAGGAGAGGGAGCTGGAAGAGCTCGCCATCCGCTGCCTGAAGCAGGTCGATCTGACCCACAAGGCTTACGAACTGGCCGGAAACCTCCCCTACGGAGAGCAGCGCCGCCTCGAGATCGCACGCGCCCTCGCCATCCAGCCGCAGGTCATCCTGCTCGACGAGCCCGCAGCCGGCATGAACCCGCAGGAGAAGCAGGTCCTCTTGGAGATGGTCCAGGCCATCAGCAAGACCGGCGTCACCGTTTTCCTCGTCGAGCACGACATGAAGTTCGTCATGGGGATCTCGGATCGCATCGCCGTCCTCGATTACGGGGTGAAGATCGCCGAGGGGACCCCCGAGGAGATCCGCGCGAACCCCAAGGTGATCGAGGCGTATCTCGGCAAAGGAGCAGCGGGCCATGCTTAAGGTAGAGAACATCAGCGTGAACTACGGCGCCATCAAGGCGCTTCAGAACGTCTCCTTCCAGATCAACCAGGGCGAGATCGTGGCGCTCATCGGCGCCAACGGCGCGGGCAAGACCACCATCCTGAACACCATCTCCAACATCGTCCCGTCCGCCTCCGGGCGCGTGATCTACCTGGGCAAGGACGTCACCAAGGTTCAACCCCACGACATCGTGAAGCTCGGCATCTCGCAGGTCCCCGAGGGGCGCCGCGTCTTCGCCAAGATGAGCGTCCTGGAGAACCTGGAGATGGGCGCCTACACGCGCAACGACAACGAGATCGGCTCGGACATCGAGAAGATCTTCCAGCGCTTCCCGCGCCTGAACGAGCGCAAGAAGCAGCCTGCCAAGACCCTTTCCGGCGGTGAGCAGCAGATGCTCGCCATGGGCCGCGCGCTGATGTCGCGCCCCAAGCTTTTGCTTCTGGACGAACCTTCCATGGGACTTGCCCCCATGCTGGTCGAGCAGATCTTCGAGATCATCCAGGAGATCAACAAGAGCGGCACCACCATCTTGCTGGTCGAGCAGAATGCCAACATGGCGCTCTCCATCGCGCACCGCGCCTACGTGCTTGAGACCGGCGAGGTCGTCTTGCAGGGAGATGCCAAGGAGCTCGCCTCGAACCCCGAAGTGAGAAAGGCGTACCTTGGAGAGTAGCGTGCCGGTCGCGTCCACAACCAAGCCCTGGATCAACCCCTACCTGGCCATCCTGGTAGGGGTTTTTGCTGTCTCGTTCTCCTCCATCTTCGTGAGGCTGTGCACGGCGCCCCCGCTGGTCATCGCGGCCTACCGGCTCATATTCACCTTCTGTTTCCTGGCCCCCTTCGCCCTTTCCGGCGGCGCGCAGGCGCTGCGGGGCATGACGGCGAGACAGGTCTGGCTCTCTGGAGCCAGCGGCATCTTCCTGGCGCTGCATTTCGTCACCTGGTTCACCTCGCTCAAATACACCTCCATCGCCAGTTCCGTCGTCCTGGTCACCACCCAGCCGCTTTTCGTGGTGCTCGGTTCCCTGATCTTTTTCCGGGAGCGGGTGCCGCGCAAGGCGCTCTACGGCGGGCTGCTCGCCTTCATAGGGAGCCTGGTGATCGGTGCCACCGACTTTCAGCTCGGCGGCCGCGCCTTCGTCGGCGACCTTTTTGCCCTGTTCGCCGCCGTCATGGTCTCGGGTTATCTGCTGATCGGCAGGAAGCTCAGGGGTGACGTCGGGCTTTCCGGCTACACCTTCGTGACCTACGGCACCAGCTCGGTGGCACTTGCCTGCACCGCGCTGATCGCCGGGCTCCCGTTTTACCCCTATCCCGGCCGCGACTGGCTCCTCTTTGCGGCCCTGGCCCTGGTCTGCACCGTTCTCGGGCACACCGTTTTCAACTGGGTGCTCCGCTACGTGCAGGCCTCCGTGGTGTCGGTGAGCGTTTTGGGGGAGCCGCTGGGCGCGATCCTCTGGGCGGCCGTATTTCTCGGCGAGAATCCGACACCGCGCCAGGCGCTGGGAGGCGGGCTCATCTTCGCCGGGCTTTACCTCTTCACCAGGGTGGCGGCGCGCAGCGCCGGCTAGGGCGGGCTAGCCGATATCCCATTTAAATCAGGATGTTCGGAGGAATTTATGGACGCTACGTTGAGCGCAAGCGCGAAAAAGGTGCAGGACGCCCTGGCCGGTTTCGGCCTGGATTGCCGGGTGAAGGAGCTTTCCGAAAGCACCCGCACCGCCATTGAGGCGGCCAATGCCGTGGGGTGCGAGGTCGGCCAGATCGTGAAATCCCTCGTTTTCCGGGGCAAGACGAGCGGCGACGCCGTCTTCGTGGTGGCAAGCGGCGCCAACCGCGTCAACGAGAAGGCGCTGGCGGCAATCGTCGGGGAAAAGATCGACAAGGCAGATCCCGACTTCGTGCGCGAGCAGACCGGCTTCGCCATCGGCGGAGTCTCGCCCGTCGGGCACCCCGCTCTGCTGCACACCTACGTGGATGAGGACCTTTTGAACTACGAGGAGTTGTGGGCGGCCGCAGGCACCCCTCACGCGCTGTTCTCCCTCACCCCCGCGCAGCTCTGCCTGATAACCTCGGGCCAGGTCGTCTCGATCAAGAAATAGGTGTAGAGACGCATTGCCATGCGTCTCGTAATCAGACGCATTGCATGCGTCTCGTAATCAGACGCATTGCATGCGTCTCGTAATCAGACGCATTGCCATGCGTCTCTACGTAAGACGCATTAAGGAAGCGGACAAGTAATGGAAACAGTAAAGGCAGGCTCTGCCGATCGGCTCCCCCTTTATGGGAAGGGCTGGGGGAGGGCGTCCCGCTCCGGACAAGGGAGGCTGTGATTAAGTCAGAAACACTTCGAGATCCTACCATGGCAAAAGATCTGCAAAAACCCAATTACGACAGCGCAGAGGCCAGACGCCAGGGGGTGATTTACGGCCTTAGCGCCTACCTGTTCTGGGGCTTCTTCCCGGTCTATTTCAAGGCGGTTAAGCTCGTTGCGCCACTGGAGATGGTTTCGCACAGGATCGTCTGGTCCCTGGCCTTCCTGCTGATACTCATCACCTGGAAGGGCGCCTGGCGCAGCATGCTCAGCCTGCTTGCCAAGCCGAAATTCCTGGCCGCGCTTTTGGGTTCCACGCTGCTGATTGCAACAAACTGGCTGGTGTTCATCTACGCGGTGGGCGTTGGAGAGGTGCTGCAGTCGAGCCTCGGCTACTTCATCAACCCGCTGGTGAGTGTGCTGCTGGGGTTCGTATTTCTGCGCGAAAGGCTCGAGCGTGCCCAGTGGCTGAGCCTTTTGCTGGCCGCAGGGGGCGTGGTGTACCTGGCGATCCAGTACGGCGCCATGCCCTGGATTGCGCTGATTCTGGCCGCTTCATTCGGGTTGTATGGACTGATCAGGAAGTCGCTCCACGTCGAGCCGCTCCTGGGGCTCACCGTGGAAACCCTGCTGCTTGCCCCTTTCGCCCTGCTCTACATCGTTCAACAGCATGTAAGCGGCACCGGCATCTTCCTGGCGTCATCGACCAAGCTTGACCTGCTGATACCTATGTCGGGCATCATCACCGCCATACCGTTACTGCTTTTCGCCGCGGCTGCCAAGCGGCTGCGACTGGCGACCGTCGGCTTTCTTCAGTACATAACGCCCACCATGCACTTCCTGCTCGCCGTCCTTATCTACGGAGAGAGTTTCACCCATACCCACCTGATCAGCTTTCTCCTCATCTGGTCCGGCCTGGCCCTATACTCCCTGCACGCCTACCGTACCGTCAAAGCCTAGCGCGATATCCCGTCTTGCATAATCCATGCAGATATGCATAATGCTTCTTGTGCCACGACGGCAGGGGGTGGAGATGACTTTTCCCGAGAAAGACCAGGTTCCCAACCAGGACCTTGAAGAGATGTCGCGCCAGATGCGCGCCTTCCAGGAGCTGACCCGCGAACTGGACGCCATCATCGATTCTTCCTCCGACGGGCTCTGGATCTGCGATGCGGACGCCCGGGTGATCCGGATCAATCCGGCCTCGGAGCGCATCAACAACATCAAGGCTGCCGAGGTGGTAGGCAGGGATATGCGGGAACTCCTTGACCAGGGGTTCATCGACCGCTCGGCCGCACTGGAGGCGCTCACCACCCGCAGCGTGGTGAGCCAGCTGCAGAACAGGGAAGGGCGCAAACTCATCTCGACCGGAACGCCGGTGTTCGACGCCAACGGAGCGGTGATCCGGGTCGTGGTGAGCGAGCGGGACATCACCGAGATCGACAACCTGCAGCGCGAACTCGAAGAGCAGGAGGCCTTGCGGGACCAGTTCCGCTCGCACATGCTGGAGTTGCAGCAGGCCGATCTCGCCTCCAGGCGCGTCATCGCTCGCAGCCCGTCCATGGTCAACGCACTCAAACAGGCCCTGAAGGTGAGCGCCGTGCATGCCTCTGTGCTGATCCTGGGCGAGTCCGGCGTCGGCAAGGGCCTCATTGCCGATCTGATCCACAAGAACTCCAGCCGGGCCGACAAGCCGCTGATCGAGATAAACTGCGGTGCCATACCGGAGTCCCTGATAGAGTCGGAGCTTTTCGGCTATGAGAAGGGGGCCTTTACCGGGGCGCAGACGGGGGGCAAGCCGGGATACCTGGAACTTGCCGACGGCGGGATACTGTTCCTGGACGAGATTGCCGAATTGCCTCAGGCCGCACAGGTAAAGCTGCTGCGCTTTTTGGAGAACGGACGGGTGGTGCGGCTGGGAGGGACCAAGGCGAGAAATCTCGATGTGAGGATTCTGGCCGCGACCCATCGAGACCTGGACGAGATGGTGCAACAAGGGAGTTTCAGGCTGGACCTCTATTACCGGCTGAACGTGATACCGATCCAGGTGCCGGCCCTAAGGGACAGGAAAGACTGCATTCTCCCGCTGATCAGGCACTACATGGATTTTTTCGGCGCGCGCGATGCGCTGCGCAAGCGTCTTACCCGTGCCGCCTCCGACGCGCTTTTTGCCTATGGCTATCCCGGAAATGTCAGGCAATTGATGAATATCTGCGAGCGGTTGGTAGTCATGACCGAGGGCGATCTCATCGACCTCAAGGATCTGCCGGCCGAGATCGCGGCTGGCGCCGCAGAAAGTCCGGCACAGTTGTCCGCGTGGCCGGAGGAGACATCGCTGCAGCAGACCCTGGACAGCGTCGAGCGCGCCGTACTGCAAAAGGCGCTTGCCACTCACGGCAACCAGGTCCGGATGGCCGAGGCGCTGCGCGTGAACCAGTCCACCATCGCCCGGAAACTGAAGAAGCACGGGCTTGGCTGACGCCTTTTATGCAGCAGCGCATAATGCTCCTCCCGTTTCCCGCGAGACATCCCCGCTTCCGTCACTGCGGCCGGTCCCGCCTTCCATCCTTTCGAATATTCCCCCCCCGTGTGAACGGAACTAATGAGCTATAATATACTCGGTTCTAAGCGGCGGCAGGCTCACGCCAATCTGTTGTAAGTACAGTGAGTTAGCCTGGCACCGCGGTGTCGCTAAACTTGCGGCCGACATTAAGGCCCATGAGCCGTCGGAGGTCGGGGCTTTCGCGACGTCGACCCTTCTGCCGTCCTTTCCCCGGCGGCGGGCGAACTGGCATGTCTTGTGCTCTTCTTTATCGCGGTTATCATTATGCAATCCGCTAATTGCGGGGATAAGGAGCTCCAGATGAACAACAGCGAACTGAACAATCGAGTCGTAGCACGAGGCAAGGAATTCTTCTCCACCATCTCAGGCGAAAAACCCTCTCTTTTCAATAAAGGCGCCTGGATGGGCAAGGTGATGGACTGGTCCATGAAAAACGAGACCTTCAAGATCCAGATGTTTCGCTTTGTCGACGTCTTCCCGTCGCTTACCACCGGCAAACTGCTCACCGACCATATCAGGGAGTACTTCGGCGAGGAGAAGGATATGCCGCCGGTCCTCTCCACCGGCGCCAAGGTTGCCGGGATGCTCGGTTCCTTCGGAGGCGCCGTGCTGAACAAGGTGCTCACCACCAACATCCAGGAGATGGCCCGCCAGTTCATCGTCGGCGAGAACACCAGGGAAGCGATCAAGAACATGGAACGCCTGAGAAAGGACGGCTTCGCCTTCGTGGTCGACGTGCTCGGCGAGGCGACGCTCTCCGAGGCGGAAGCCGACATCTACATGAACACCTACCTGGAGCTTCTCGATTCGCTCAAGAAGGAGTACCGCGACTGGAAACCGCTCCCCGGCAAGGGAGGGGACGCCAACCTCGACTGGGGCCATGCACCTAAGGTGAACGTCGCCGTGAAGCCGACCGCGCTCTTCTGCCTGGCCAATCCCCAGGATTTCGAGGGCTCCGTGGTGGCCATCCTGAACCGCGTGCGCCGCATCGCGCAGAAAGTGATCGAACTGAACGGCTTTCTCTGCATCGACATGGAGAGCTACCGGCACAAGGACATCATCATCGAGGTGTACCGCAGGCTGAAGCTCGAGAACCGCGACTACCCGCACCTGGGGCTCGTGCTGCAGGCCTACCTCAAGGATACGGACAAGGACCTTGCCGATCTGCTGGTCTGGGCCAGGCAGAACCGGGTGCAGATCTCGGTCCGCCTGGTCAAGGGCGCCTACTGGGATTACGAGACCGTGAAGGCCAAGCAGAACGGCTGGGAGATCCCGGTCTGGACCATCAAGGCGGAGTCCGATGCGGCCTTCGAGCGCCAGGCGGCGATGATCCTGGAGGGGCACGATATCTGCCATTTCGCCTGCGCCTCGCACAACATCAGGACCATTTCCGCCGTGATGGAGCTGGCCCGTCAGTTGAACGTGCCTGACGAGCGCTACGAGTTCCAGGTCCTCTACGGCATGGCGGAGCCGGTTCGCAAGGGGATCCTGAAGGTTGCCGGCCGCATCCGTCTCTACTGCCCGTACGGCGACATGGTCCCCGGCATGGGCTACCTGGTGCGGCGCCTCCTGGAGAACACGGCCAACGAGTCCTTCCTGCGCCAGAGCTTCGCCGAGGACGCCCAGATCGAGAAGCTCCTCGAGGACCCGGCAGTCACCGTCGAGCGCGAGCGCGCGGCACGCGCCCTGAAACAGAAAGCCGAGACGAAGGGCTCCGGAGGCCTCAGCGCCTTCGACAACGAGGCCATGGTCGATTTCACCAGGGCCGACCACCGCGCCGAGTTCCCGAAGCAGATCGCCGAGGTGCGCAGGCAACTGGGGCGCAACTACCCGCTCTTTGTGAACGGCAAGGAGGTGAAGACCTCGGACACCATCCCCTCCGTCAATCCCGCCAAGCCGTCCGAGGTGGTCGGCGTCATCTGCCAGGCCGGCACCAAGGAGGTCGGCGACGCCATCGCCGCCGCCAAGGGCGCCTTCCCCGCCTGGCGCGACACCGATCCCAAGGTCCGGGCCGAGTACCTGTTGAAGGCTGCCGCCATAGCCCGCAGGAGGGCCTTCGAGCTTTGCGCCTGGCAGGTGCTGGAGATCGGCAAGCAGTGGGATCAGGCCTACGGCGACGTAACCGAGGCGATCGACTTCCTGGAATACTACGCACGGGAGATGATCGCGCTGGGACAGCCGCGCCGGGTCGGACACGCGCCGGGCGAGCTGAACCACTACTTCTACGAGCCCAAGGGGGTTGCGGCCGTCATCGCACCCTGGAACTTCCCGCTGGCCATAAGCCTCGGCATGGTCTCGGCCGCCATCGTCTCCGGGAACTGCGTGGTTTTCAAGCCCTCCGGCCTCACCTCGGTGATCGGCTGGCACATCGTGGAGCTGTTCCGCGAGGCGGGGCTCCCAAGCGGCGTCTTCAACTACACCCCGGGGCGCGGCAGCGTGATGGGGGACTTCCTGGTCGACAGCCCGGACGTCAGCCTGATCGCCTTCACCGGCTCCATGGAGGTCGGCCTGCGCATCATCGACCGCGCCGCCAAGGTGCACCCGGGCCAGCAGAACGTGAAGAAGATCGTCTGCGAGATGGGAGGCAAGAACGCCATCATCATCGATGACGACGCGGACCTCGACGAGGCCGTGCCGCACGTCCTCTATTCGGCCTTCGGCTTCCAGGGACAGAAGTGCTCCGCCTGCTCCAGGGTGATCGTGCTCGACGCCGTGTACGACAAGTTCGTGGAGCGCCTGGTCTCCATGGCGCAGGCCACCCTGGTAGGCCCCTCCGAGGACCCGGCCAACTACATGGGGGCCGTGGCCGACGACAAGGCGATGCAGACGATCCTTGAGTACGCGCAGATCGGCAAGAGGGAAGGGGGGCTGTTGTACGAGAGCACGGTGCCAAAAGACGGCGGCTACTACGTGCCGATGACCATCATCGGCGGCATCAAGCCCGAGCACCGGATCGCGCAGGAGGAGATCTTCGGACCGGTCCTAGCCGTGATGCGCGCGAAGGACTTCGACCAGGCCATAGCCTGGGCCAATTCGACCAGGTTCGCCCTGACCGGCGGCGTCTTCTCGAGAAGCCCCGAGCACCTGCAGCAGGCGCGCAGGGAGTTCAGGGTCGGCAACCTCTATCTGAACCGCAACAACACCGGCGCGCTGGTCGGACGCCAGCCCTTCGGCGGCTCCAAGATGTCCGGGGTCGGCACCAAGGCGGGGGGGCCGGATTACCTGCTGCACTTCATGGACCCGCGGGTGGTCACGGAAAACACCATGCGGCGAGGCTTCGCACCGGTGGAGGCCGATGACGACTGGGTCGCTTGACCCCATCCCCACCCCGACCCTCCCCTTGAAGGGGAGGGAGATTTATCCGACCTCGAAGGGGAGGGAGATTTATCCGACCTCGAAGGGGAGGGCGACCCCTTCGAGGAGACGGCCCGATTCGCCAAAACGGCTGCACTGAAAGCCGTGTCCATTGGAAGATACAGTGCCCCGTACTGCTCCTCAAGACCCTGGAGTGGTGCGGGGCACTGCTTTTTTCCGGGTTCAAAATTAGAACGACGCTTTTTCCTGCGCCGGGCCTTTCAAACCGGGATGCTGACGCTTTTTTTCCTTGATTTATATAGGGATTTGGCATAATCTACCGAGGTCGTAAGATAATTTTAATTTAATGTTCGGGGGGAATATGCTAAAACAAGCGGGAACGTCCAAGTTTCAGATAGATCTGCGTCGTCATCTGCGTGGTCAGAACATCTGCGACAATCTCATCCACCTCATCTGCGAAATTGCCGAAGCGAGCAAGTACGTGATCAACGCGGTTCGCACCGGCGATCTGGGCGTCGCCGGTACCTCGAACCTGTACGGCGAGGAGCAGCTTGCCCTCGACGTGCTCTCCGACCGGATCATGCGCAAGCGGCTGATCCACTCGGGCGTCGTCTGCAACATAGCATCCGAAGAGATGGACGAGATCTACCAGTGCCAGGCCGATGCGGACGGGCTCTACTCGGTCGCCTACGATCCGCTCGACGGCTCCTCCCTGGTCGACGTGAACCTCGCGGTCGGCACCATCGTCTCCATCTACTCCGGGTGCGACCTGCTGCAGCCGGGACGCAACCAGGTTGCCGCCATGTACATCCTGTACGGACCGAGGGTCTCCATGGTCTACACGGTGGGCGACGGGGTCCACGAGTTCACCATGAACAACCTGATGGAGTTCACGCTCACCCGCGAGAACATCAAGATGCAGCCCGAGGGGAACATCTACGCGCCGGGCGGGCTCAGGAACAAGTACAACCCCGGTGACGAGAAGTTCATCCGCCACCTGGAGGCGAAGGGTTGCAAGCTGCGCTACTCGGGCGGCTTCGTGCCGGACATCAACCAGGTCCTGATGAAAGGGAAGGGGCTCTTCATGTACCCCGCGCTGAGCGGCTCGCCCAAGGGGAAATTGCGCGTCCTCTTTGAATTGAACCCGATGGCTTTCATCATCGAGCACGCCGGTGGTGCCGCAAGCAACGGCTCTATCCCGATCCTGGATATAAAGCCCGAATCGCTCGATGAGAGGGCGCCAATCTACATAGGCTGCAGCGAGGATGTCAAGCAGGCGATGACCTTTGTCAACGGCAAGTGATTGTTGTAGTATGGTTGTATTCAGCAATTGGCGAAGTTTTTTGTTAAAGTTGTCCCGATAGCTGTCGATAGTAATTAAATCAGTTATCCTTCAGAGGTAGGTATGGAAACAGCAAAGCGTACCCAGCGGCTGTGCAGCGAGATACAGCTCTTCGACTTGTGTGACCTTGACTACTGCAACCAGAAGCAGGGGCGCTACTGCACCAAGGCGGACGTCCTGGAGAAGTTCGAGGCGATCAAGGAGGAGGACGAGCGTGCTCCTGAGCAGTATCTGTCCGAGGAACTCGACGATGACGAGGAGTCGGAGGAACCGGGTTTCGATGAAGCATATGACGACGATGACGACGGCTACGGCGACGACGAGCCTTAGTCGCCGTTAAATCATGAGCATCCGCACCGGGAGAACCGCTTCTTAACAGGCGGTTCTTTTGGTATAAACGACAGCATCTCTGATCTTTCTCGGTTTCGGCACGGCTGAGACCGGTTTACAATACGCCAGCGAGGGGGCAGACGAATGACCGCAAAATTGCTCATTTTGGATGATGATCACGACATCCTGCTCATGCTTAAGTCGATCTTCGCCGGTGAGGAGTTCGAGCTCTTTCTGGAAAGTGACGGCGAGTCCGCGCTGAGGCGTGTGGTCGCGGACCGGCCCAATGTGGCGATCATGGACATCAGCATGCCGCAGAAGTCCGGGCTCGAGGTGCTCAAGGAGGCGAAGAAGATCGATCCCGGCCTGGCCGTCATCATGGCGACCGGCTACAAGACGACCCAGAACGCCATCGAGGCGATGAAGTTCGGCGCCTTCGACTACGTCACCAAGCCCTTTGACATGAACAAGCTCAAGACGGCGGTCAAAAAGGCCGTGGAGTGCAACCTCTTGAGCAGGAAGGTGCGCTACACCAAGGAGCGCGCCCAGGTCGAGGAGGATCTCACCGAGGACCTTATGATCGGCTCATCTCCGGAGATGATCGAGATCTGGAAGATGGTCGGAACGGTGGCGGACTCCGATGCCACGGTGCTGATCCAGGGGGAGTCGGGAACCGGCAAGGAGCTTCTGGCGCGGGCCATATACAACAACTCCAAGAGGAAAAACCGTCCCTTCCTGGCGGTGAACTGCGCGGCGCTCCCCGAGGCGCTTTTGGAATCGGAGCTGTTCGGGCACGAGAAGGGCGCCTTCACCGACGCGCATTCCAGGCGCATCGGCAAGTTCGAGCAGTGCAACGGCGGGACCATCTTCCTGGACGAGATCGGCGAGATGAGTCCGGCCAACCAGGGTAAATTCCTGCGCGTCCTGGAGAACCAGGAGTTCGAGCGGGTCGGCGGCAACGAGACCATCAAGGTCGATGTCAGGGTGATCTCGGCCACCAACAAGAGCCTTTTGACCAGCGTCAAGGAGAAGAGCTTCAGGATGGACCTCTTCTACCGCCTGCGCGTGGTGAACTTCTTTCTGCCGCCGCTTCGTGACCGGGTGGAGGATATCCCGCTGCTGGTCGATCTCTTCGTCAGGAAATTCTCCAGGAAGTACGGCAAGAACATCAAGGGCGTGGCCCCCGAGACCATGGCGCTCTTGACCGGCCACCCCTTCGAGGGGAACATCAGGGAACTCAAGAACGTCATCAACTCGGCGACCGTCTTTTGCCGCGGCGACATCCTGGTGCCCGGCGACTTCGAGTCCTTCCTGAAGGCGAAGACCGGCTTCAAGGAGGTCGACCTGGAGGCGGCGGGGGACGACTACTACGAGGTGTTCTGGAGCATGCTGGAGCCGGTGTTCGACGGGATCTGCCAGAGGAACAAGGGTGCGATCTACGAGAGCGTCAACATGGGGCTGGAGAAGGCGCTGATCCACATGGCGATGGAGAAGAGCAACAACAACCAGGTCTTTGCCGCCAAGCTCCTGGGCATCAGCCGCAACACGCTCAGGGACCGGCTGGAGCGCTACCGTATCGGCACCGCCGAGCCGGCATAGGCCGGAAAAACAGCCCCGGCAATAACAAAATATCCCTCAGGCTGGAAACCCTTAAAACGGTTTAGCCACAAAAAGGCACAAAATACACAAAAACTTCTAGTTCTTGAACTGGAATCACCCCCTGAAGGGTGGAGCGTTAGCCCTCGCTGGCCGCTCTTTTTGTGAATTTTGTGCCTTTTTGTGGCAAAAAAGGGGCTTTGTTACAATAGCCGTTTCCCGGCTGCCGCCTCCCAGGACTCCTTCGGTATGCGCAGAAAGACCTCCACGAGCTTGGGATCGAACTGCTGACCGCTGCAGCGCACCGCCTCGTCGAGCACCGCCTGGAAGCTCAAGGCCTTGCGGTAGGGGCGGTCGGAGGTCATGGCGTCCAGCGTGTCGACCAGGGCGAAGATCCTCGCGCTGACCGGGATCGCTTCCCCCTTGAGCCCGTTCGGGTACCCGGCCCCGTCATAGCGCTCGTGGTGCGCCAGCACCAGGTCCGCGGCACCCTCGAAATACCTGATGCCGTTGAGGATCTCATAGCCGACGGCCGGATGCTGCCTCATGATCTCCCATTCCGCCGCGTCGAGCTTCGCCGGCTTCAAGAGGATATTGTCGGAGACCCCGATCTTGCCGATATCGTGCAAGAGCGCCCCCTTGGCCAGGATGGAGCGCCCACGCTCGTCGATTCCCGCCGCCTCGGCCAGATGGCGCGCGTAGGCCATCACCCGTTCGGAATGGGAGCCGACCTCCTTCTCCCTGGCATCCAGCGCCCTGATCAGCGCAGCGAGCGTGTGTTCGTAGGCGAGGTTGATCTCACCCATAACGGTCCGTATCACCTCGGTCTGCTCGCGCACCTTGTGCTCCAGGTTGGCCTGGTACTCCCGGTTCTCCAGGATCAGCCTGCGCTTGTCCAGGGTGTTCTTCACCGTCAAGAGCACCCGGTCCAGGTTGAACGGCTTGGTGATGTAGTCCTCGGCGCCGAAGTGGATGCAGGAGAGTGCGGTGTCCATGTCGTTCATCGCCGTGATCATCAGCACCGTGGTGTCCGGGGTCATCTGCTTGATATCCTTGAGCAGCTCGATCCCGGAGCGCCCGGGCATCATGATGTCCAGGAGGGCCAGATCGAGCTTGTGGCTGTTGATGATCTCCAGCCCCTCCTCGGCGCTTGCCGCCTGATAACAGGTGAAGCCCTCCCTGGATAGCGTGATGTTGATCAGCTCGCGAATCATTTCTTCGTCGTCTGCTATGAGGATGTTCCCTGTCAATTGCTACCTCCTGAAGGCGCTCCCGTTTTCCCTTGTTGCCCTGCCCCGGATAGGGTCTCCCAGACCTTTTTGATCAGCGTGTCGCTGGTGAACGGCTTGGGCAGAAACTGCACTCCCTTTTCCAGAATGTTGCCGAAACTCAGCTTGTTGTCCGTGTGCCCAGACATGAAGAGGACCTTCAGCCGCGGATTCTTCCGTGTCAGGAGTTCCGCCAGGGTAGGCCCGCTCATAAAAGGCATCACCACGTCGGTCAGGAGCATGTCGATCTGATCGCCGTGCTCCTCGAAGAGCGTCACGCCATGTTCGGGGTCCGTCGTCTCCAGCACGTTGAAGCCCCGCTTCCTGAGCGTGTGCACCACCAGGTTCAGCACCCCCGGCTCGTCCTCGACGACCAGGACGGTCTGCGAACCTTGCAGCTGTTCATCGACCGGCTGCCTGTTGAGCGCCTCGGCCGGCTGGAAGACGCGGGGGAGGTAGATGTTGAAGCGCGCCCCCTGTCCCGGCTCGCTGATCACCTCGATGTAGCCGCCGCTTTGCTTCACGATGCCGTACACGGTGGCAAGCCCAAGCCCGGTGCCGCGTCCCATCTCCTTGGTGGTGAAGAACGGCTCGAACAGGCGCCGCTTCACCTCCTCGGTCATCCCCTGGCCCTGGTCGCTCACCGCTATCCGCACGTAGCTCCCCGCAATGGCACCGGGGTGGCGCAGCGTGAACGGCTCGTCGATCTCGCAGTTCGCGGTCTCTATGGTGATCCCTCCGCCGGTCTCCGAGGCGTCGCGGGCGTTCACCACCAGGTTCATGACGACCTGCTCGAACTGGCCGGGATCGATCTTGATCTGGCCGAGGTCATCGCTAAGCCTCGTTTCCAGGAGGATATTCTCGCCGATCAGCCTAGTCAGCATCTTTTCCACCGCTCTCACCTGGTGGTTCATGTCGAGCACCTTGGGCTCCAGCATCTGCCGCCTGCTGAAGCTGAGAAGCTGCCGGGTCAGATCGGCCGCCCGCTCCCCGGCGCGCAGGATCTGCTCGGCCTCCTTGCACATGGTGGAGCCGCTCTCCAGGGACCTGATGAGGAGCGTGCTGTAGCCGTTGATCACGGTGAGCAGGTTGTTGAAGTCGTGGGCGACGCCACCGGCCAGCTGGCCGACCGCCTCCATCTTCTGCACCTGCCTCAGCTGCTCGATGGCCTGCCTGCGCTCGGTGATGTCCTCTTTCACCCCGACGAAGTGGGTGATCTTCCCCTCGGAGTTCTTCACGGCCGAGATGGATGCGCTCTCCCAGAACAGCTCGCCGCACTTCTTCTTGTTCTGGAGCTCGCCGTGCCATTCGCGGCCCGAGCTGATGGTCTGCCAGAGATCGCGGTAGAACTCGCCGTCCATGGTCCCGGACTTGAGAAGCGACGTGCTTTGCCCGACCAGCTCCCGCTCCATGTACCCGGAGACCTCGACGAACTTCGGGTTGACGTATTCGATCTTCCCCTGCAGGTCGGTGATCACCACCGAGACCGGGCTCTGCTCGACGGCGCGCCAGAGCTTGCTCAGCTCGGCCTCGGCGCGCTTTCGCTCCGTTATGTCCAGGAGCGTGCCGATGACCGCGGGGTTGCCGTTTAGCTGGGTCCTGGTGCCGCTCACCTCCAGGTCGATGACCGACTGGTCGGAGCGCCTGCCGCTGAAAAAGAAATGCAGGCTCTCGCACTGCTCCCGGAGCGGACGCAGGAACTGGGTGATCACCCTGATCTGGTCGTCCCGGGTCACCAGGTCGACCAGGGTCTTCGACTCGACGAGCTGTTCCGGACGGTAGCCGAAGGTCTCGGCGAACTTCGGGTTCACGTAGCTGAAGATGTCGTCCTGCAGCAGGAAAATGCCGACCAGCGACTGCTCAACCAGGCTCTGGAAGCGCGCTTCGGTAGCGCTGAGCGCGTCTTCGGCCATCCTCCGCTCGCGGCGCACCACCGCCTCGTTAAGCTCCCTCTTGATGGCGGGCACCAGCCGGGAGAGCCTGTCCTTGAGCAGGTAGTCGTGCGCACCGGCGCGCATCGCCTCGACGGCGGCATCCTCGCCCATCTGCCCGGAGACCATGATGAAGGGGAGGTCTATGCCGCTTTCGTGCAGGATCTGCAGGGCGGACAGCCCGCTGAACTTGGGCATCACGTAGTCGGAGATGATGAGGTGCCAGCCACCCTTTTCCAGCGCGGCCTCCATCTCCTGCGCCGTCTCGACGCGGTCGTAGCTGGCAAAGAAGTCGCTCTGCAGCTGACGGACGATCAGTGCCGCGTCGTTTGGCGAGTCATCAACGATCAGGATGCGCAGTGCGTGTTTCATCGGTAGCCGGTCCCTGAGTGGTCAATTTCGTTGAGCATCACGTTGCCGGCGCCGCCGGGCATGCTCGCGGCGCGCTCCGCGCTCAAATGGTTTTCAGTAACTGCTTATCGGTTCATGACATCATATGTTTAGCTAAATCGGCGTAAAAGTGCAAGAAAAACACAGCGCTTCATTTCAGTAACCCATTTCCGCACTACTAATAAGGCGCGGATTGTGCTATGAATCCTAGAAGCCGCAACACGTAACCCAAAGGAAAATCTCTGGGGCATCATCGCCCTCGGCAGGGGCCGATCTTCTCTGCGCCCCCGGTTTTGCACGGTCAGGGATCTTGCATGTTCATAAACGACGAAACCCAAAAGCAGGTGCTTCCGGTAATAGCGAAGTCGGCCGTGGCCCCCTCGACCGACACCCAGCAGCGCGCCGGAGCGCTCCTGCAGCTGAACCCCGGGCAGCAGGTGAAGGCGGAGATCATCGCCAACCTCCCCAACAGCCTCTACCTTGCCAGGATCGCCGGCGAGATGTACAAGCTGGAGATCCCCCTCAACGTCCAGCCCGGCGAGACCATGGAGATGACCTTCGTGGCGGCCGAGCCGCGCCTCACCTTCCAGGTGCTGCGCCCGGAGGGGGGCGGGGAGACGGTACGCCTGAGCTCCATGGGGAAGTGGCTGGCAGGCGTGGTTCAGGACGCCCAGTCGCCTGAACCGCTGCAGGAGACCCTGCTGGACCACCCGGCTCAGGGTACCTCTTTGCTTGCGGCCAGGCTCAGGTCGGCGCTGACCCAGTCCGGCCACTTCTACGAGGCGCACCTGGCCAGGTGGGCCGCGGGAGGGCTGCAGCTCTCTGAAATTCTCAAGGAGCCGCAGGGAAGGCTTTCCCGCGCCGCTTGCGGGGCAGGCGCTCCCGAGGGGGACGCGGCAAGAGCCGAGGCGGGGTTTGCCGACAGCCGCACGCTGCCGCTCATCAGGGAGCAGCTGCTGCTTTTGAATTCGGGCGTCTTGGCCTGGAAGGGCGAAGCCTGGCCGGGGCAGCAGATGGAACTTGCCGTAACGGAGCGGGAGGCGCAACAGGGAGAAGCGCGCATCGAGGCGAATCTGTCGCTGCAACTGCCGCATCTGGGGGGCGTCGAGGCGAAACTGCGCTTCGGGGCCGATGGGCTTTCGGTGGAATTTGTCTGCGAGCGGCCGGGCTCTACGGCGCTCTTGAAAATGGAGGGGGAGGGGCTTAGGTCCGCGCTCGCCTCCTCGGGGCTGCACCTGAACAAACTGGCGGCTAAAGATGGCGAAACGTTCGAGTGATATGAAGCGGGCCGTTGCCATGACCTACGGATCCGAGGACGGCGCTCCGCGCGTCGTTGCCAAGGGGAGCGGCGTCTGCGCCGAGGCGATCATCTCGCTGGCCCGGGAGCATGGCGTCTACGTGCACCAGTCGCCCGAGCTGGTGAGCCTCTTGATGCAGGTCGATCTGGACAACGAGATCCCGCCGGAGCTGTACCAGGCGGTGGCGGAGATCCTTGCCTGGCTCTACTCCATGGATCAGGGCATCTCCGGCAGCCATGACAGGGGCTCTTCCATCAGGTAGTCCGCGTCGCCGACCGTGACCGTATCCGAGTCCAGGCCGGGGACGGGCGGCAGGATGACCTTGTAAGGCATCCGGCCCATCTCCTCCGGGATTCCTCCCGTTTTCCTCGCATGTCCCCCCCCGGCGATCACCACCATGACGGTTCCCGGATGCCGCGCCAGGTAATCGCCGATGCGGCGCGCCATCACCCGGTTTCTCAATAACTGCGCCTCGCACAGAAAGCGGAAGGCGTCCCCTTTTTTGCCGTGCATCGAGTAGGAGGAGCTGATCAGCTCGAGGAAGGCGTCGCTCGCGGTAGCATCGATCCCGGCTGGAATCAGGCTGAGCTCCGCTTCGCTCAGGGAGGCGAAACCGACCCGTGAAACCCTCTGCACCACGGTACGCGGCGGGTTCAGGGCGACGACGGGGATCCTGTTGTCGCGGGCGAAAAGCAGGATGTCCTGGTAAAGCCCCCAGGAGATGTACTTCCAGTTCGATTCGAACACCTTCCTGATGGCGAATTCGGGGACCTTTCCCGCGCTCCAGGCGTCCAGCGCCTTTTGGCTGAAATCTTCGAACATCTCCATGCCGATGGCCAGCGGCTTCCCCTGTGCCTGGAGCGCTTTCAGGATGTCGAGTTGCAGCCTGTGGTGCGACGGCGCATCGTGGCGCTCCCCTGCGAACACGAGGGGGGTGTCTCGAAGCTCTCCGATCATGGTTGCCACGTCGATGACCTCGCGGTTTTCCACGCGCATGACGCTGTTTATCGAGCAGCCTGCAAGGGGGATGGTTGTGGCGAAGGTGACGACGGCCAGCAGCAAGGCTCTGAGCGGAAAGGGTTTTTGCATGACAGCAGTTATAGCAGAGATGGCCGGATACTGGAAGCGGAGAAACCCGGGGAGCGCAACGGGGAAAGCGGCACCCTGGAGCTGCCTTGATCGCCCGGCAATGCCGCTATTGCAGTGTGGATGGGGGGCGCAAGAGACTGCAAAAGAGAAGGCGGACGGGGGTTTGCGAGGGGGGCGGACTGGAGCTAGCTGATCCGGACCGTTCTTCCCGCCACGCTCAGGCGCCGTTCAACAAACATCCTGATCGCCTCGGGGTAGATGCGGTGTTCTTCTTTCTGTATCCGCGCCGAAAGGGTCTCTTCGGTGTCTCCTGGCAAAAGCGCAACCGCCGCCTGAAGGATGATCGGCCCGGTATCGGTGCCCGGATCGACGAAATGCACCGTGCAGCCGGCGACCTTCACCCCGTAGTCCAGGGCCTGCCGCTGGGCGTGCAGCCCGGGGAAGGCGGGGAGCAGGGCGGGATGGATGTTCATCACCGCGTTGGGAAAGGCCTCCAAAAGCACCGGGGTGATGATGCGCATGAAGCCCGCCATCGCCACAAGTTCCACGCCGAATTCGCGCAGCGTTGCCACCAGCGCCTCGTCGTAGGCCTCTCGTCCGGCATAGGCGCGGTGGTCGAGATACAAGGCCGGTATCCCGGCGTTTTGCGCCCGCTCCAGCGCATAGGCGTCGGCCCTGTTGCTGATCACGCAGACCACGCGGGCGTTCAGCGGACCGGCCGCGCAGGCATCGATGATGGACTGCAGGTTGGTGCCGCTTCCCGAAACCAGTACGCCTATGTTGACTGTTTTATCCATAGCGCCGCGGGGAGCTCTAGACGAGCTCCACGCACTCCTTGCCGGCCTCGCACTTCACGACCTCGCCGATGTGGAAGGCCGTTTCGTTGAGACCCGTGAGCCTGATCATCACGTCTTCCGCCTCGCGCTCCGGCACGGCGAGCACCATGCCGATGCCGCAGTTGAAGGTCCTGAACATCTCGGTCTCGTCTATGTTGCCGCCTTTTTGGATCAGCTGGAAAATCTCCGGAATCTGCCAGCTGTCCTTGCGGACCACCGCCTTGCAGCCGTTGGGGAGCACCCTGGGGATGTTCTCCAGCAGGCCGCCGCCGGTGATGTGGGCCAGGCCGCTGATGTTGAAGTCCCGCAGCAGGTTCATGACCGAACGGACGTAGATGCGCGTCGGGGTCAGCAGTTCGTCGGCGACGCTCTTGCCGAGTCCGGGAATCTCGTCGTCTATGCCGAGCCCCATGTGCTCGAGGATGACCTTGCGGGCCAGAGAGAAGCCGTTGCTGTGCAGGCCGCTGGAGCTCAGGCCGATCAGGTGGTTGCCGACCGTGATGGAGGAGCCGTCGATGATCTTCTCGCGCTCGACCACGCCGACCGCGAAGCCGGCCATGTCGTACTCCTCACCGGTGTAAAAGCCGGGCATCTCTGCCGTCTCGCCGCCGATCAGGGCGCACCCCGCCTGGATGCAGCCGTCGGAGACACCCTTGATGATGGAGGCGGCCTTCTCGGGGTCGAGCTTGGCGGTCGCCAGGTAGTCGAGGAAGAACAGCGGCTCGGCGCCCTGGACGATGATGTCGTTCACGCACATGGCGACCAGGTCGATGCCGATCGTGTCGTGGCGGTTGGCCATGAAGGCGAGCTTCAGCTTGGTGCCGACCCCGTCGGTACCGGACACCAGAACCGGATGCTTGTATTTCCCCATGTTCAATGAGAAAAGCCCGCCGAAACCACCGATGTCGGCCAGTACTTCGGGACGTGAAGTCGCTTTGACCAGCGGCTTGATCATCTTGACGAATGTATTGCCTGCATCTATGTCTACGCCAGCGTCTTTGTATGTGATTTTAGTCTCGCCCAAGGGAAAACCTCCGATAAATTAAAGACGAAATCTAGCGCATATCCCCGAAAAAGTCAAAGTGAAAAAAATGTTTACTTCCCCCTGGCGTTTGCATATCATACCCGGCGGTGCCGGATCTTCATGAAAAAATAACCCTGCGTCCCATGCGCGAGGAGGACCTTGAGGCGGTACTCGAGATCGAGTCGGCCTCTTTTTCGCGTCCCTGGACCAGGCGCCATTTTCTGGATGAGATGGCTTCGGAGTTCGGCTGCCCGACGGTGGCAGTCATACCCGACGGGACCGTCGCCGGCTATCTCTGCCTGCAGCAGGTGCTCGACGAGGCCGAGATCCTGGATGTCGCCGTGAATCCCGCCCTGCGCGGCAGGGGCATCGGCCGGATGCTGGTGCTGAGCGCGCTCGCCGCCGCCCGTGACAGAGGCGCCGTGACCGTCTCCCTGGAGGTGCGGCTCGGCAACGACGAGGCGATCGCCCTGTATCAGCGGCTGGGATTCAGCGAGATCGGCAGACGCAGGCAATACTACTCCAATGGCGAAGACGCTATCCTGATGCAATATCGGACCGAAGATTCTCAAAACCGATCCCTTTTATCAATTTTCCCGAAACGACAGAGGAGTGCGATGCAGTTCAAATCAATGGTAGTCTCGAACGTGGAGCTCTCGCCCGGCTATTTCCGGATGAGGATGACGGCGCCCAACGATCTGCTCTCGGCGGCACCGGGGCAGTTCCTGATGCTCAAGGTGAGCGACGCCATAGATCCGCTCTTGCGCCGCCCCTTCGGATTTTTCGATGTCGGGACCTTCTCGGCGGAGTATGCCGGTGGCGGTACCCAGTGCTACTGCGAGATCCTCTACAAGGTGGTCGGCAAGGGGACCAGGATGCTCTCCGCGCTGCACCACGGCGACCTGCTCGACCTCTTGGCGCCGCTGGGCAAGGCGTTCGATCTTGGGCCCCCGGGTGAGGAGAAGATACTGGTCGGCGGTGGCGTGGGGCTCGCGCCGCTTTATTACCTGGCCAAGGAACTGGTGGCCCGCGGCGACAAGGTGCGCCTTTTTGCCGGCGGCAGGAACCGCGACGACATCCTGTGCATCACCGAGTTCGAAAGGCTGGGGGTCGAGAGCTACGTCTCCACCGACGACGGCACCCTGGGCGAGAGCGGCCTGGTGACCCAGGTGCTGGAGCGCCACCTAGCCTCCGCGGGCATGCGCATCTTCGCCTGCGGCCCGACCCCGATGCTCAAAGCGGTAGCCCTGATGGCGCATGGCCACCAGGTCCCCTGCCAGGTCTCCATGGAGGCCTACATGGCATGCGGGGTCGGTGCCTGCCTGGGCTGCGTCATGAAAGGGGCCAACCATTCCGATGACACCCCCGATTACCGCTGCGTCTGCAAGGACGGTCCCGTCTTCGACAGCTTTGAACTGCAATGGAGTTAGTCATGCAAAAACCTGACATGTCCGTGGAACTTGCCGGGATCAAGATGCGCAACCCGGTCATGACCGCTTCCGGGACCTTCGGCTACGGCGCCGAGTTCGGCGACTATATGAACCTCGAGAGCATCGGTGCCATGATCACCAAGGGACTCTCGCTCAAGCCCAAGGCGGGTAACCCGACGCCGCGCATCGTGGAGACGCCCGGCGGCATGCTGAACGCCATCGGTTTGCAAAACGTCGGCGTGGACGCCTTCATCTCCCAGAAGCTCCCCTATCTGAGCCGGGTGGCAACCCCCGTGATCGTGAACCTGTACGGCAACACGCTGGAGGAGTACGGCGAGGTGGCAAGCCGGCTCGACTCCCTGGACGGCGTCGCCGGCATCGAGGTGAACATCTCCTGCCCCAACGTGAAGCAAGGCGGCATCGTCTTCGGCACCGACCCGCTGGCGGCCCAGGAGGTGGTGCGCCTGGTGAAGAGGAGCACCTCCAAGCCGGTCATCGTGAAGCTTTCGCCCAACGTGACCGACGTGGTGCTGATGGCCAAGGCGTGCGCCGACGCCGGGGCCGATGCGCTTTCGCTGATCAACACCCTGACCGGGATGGCGATCGACCTGGACCGGCGCCGCCCGATCCTGGCCAACGTCACCGGCGGACTTTCCGGCCCCGCCATCAAGCCGGTGGCGCTCAGGATGGTCTGGCAGGTGGCGAGAAACGTGCGGCTGCCCATCATCGGGATCGGCGGCATCATGAACGCGCGCGACGCCCTGGAGTTCATCCTGGCCGGCGCCACCGCGGTGCAGGTCGGCACGGCGAGCTTCCTCGACCCCTCCGCCGCCCAGACCATCGCCAGGGAAATGGAGCAGTACCTGGTCGACAACCGGATACCGTCCATCGCTTCCATGATCGGCGCGCTCGAGGTCTGATGGAAACCTGGGAGAAAAGCCTGGCGAAAAGTATCACCAGCCCGGAGGAGCTTTCCGGGCTTTTTCGTCTTCAGACCCCGGCGCTCTCCGGGGTCGTGGCCCGCTACCCGATGCGGATCACCCCCTATTATCTGGGACTGATCGTCGAGCCCGGCGACGCCATCTGGCGCCAGTGCGTGCCGGATCCGGCAGAGCTGGAAGACCTCTCCCAGTCCCCCGATCCGCTGGACGAGGAGCGCCTGTCGCCGGTAGCCGGTCTGATCCACCGCTATCCGGACCGCGTGGTCTGGATCGTCTCGTCGGCCTGCGCCGTCTACTGCCGGTTCTGCATGAGAAAGAGGGGGGTGGGGTGCCGGGGCATGGTGTCGGCTGCGCGGGACGAAGCGATCGCCTATATCGCCTCCCGGCCCGCGATCCGGGACGTCATTCTCTCCGGCGGCGATCCGCTGCTATTGCCGGACGACCAGATCGACGCCATCCTGACCTCGCTGCGCAGGATCCCGCACGTGGAGATCGTCAGGATCGGCACCCGCGTGCCGGTAACGCTCCCCGAGAGGATCACGACGAAGCTGGTGCGGATGCTCAAGCGGCACCAGCCGCTCTACGTCAACACCCACTTCAACCATCCGCGAGAGATCACCCCGGACTCCGCCAAGGCGTGCTCAAGGCTCGCCGATGCCGGCATTCCGCTGGGGAACCAGACCGTGCTGCTCAAGGGGGTGAACGACGACCCGCAGGTGATGCGCACCCTGATGCAGCGGCTGCTCGCCATCCGTGTGCGCCCCTATTACATCCACCAGATGGACCTGGTCAAGGGGACCGCACACTTCAGGACCCGCGTCGCCCGGGGGGTGGCGGTCCTGGAGGCGCTGCGCGGCCACACCTCCGGTCTCGCCGTGCCCCATTACGTGATCGACCTGCCGGGTGGCAAGGGGAAGGTGGAGGTGACCTCCGGCCGCCTGACCGAAGACGGCTCCCGGCTCAGGCTCGCCAACTATCTGGGGGAAGAGATCGAGTATCTGGATGTAACGTGAGCGCGTGAGCCCGGATGTCGCCGTGATGACGTCTTTGGTCGACATCTGACGCAAGCGGCAGACGGTCACCCCGCTTTTTGTCTCCGCAGCCGCCTTGTCTCTCTTCCCGCCATGCCGATGCGCATCCCTCAGGTCCCGGACTCCCTCCCGCCGTTAATTTTTTTCGCATCCGTCGGCACATGATTTTACGGTATACTAATGGCTGTTTCCGGAGGTGCCCTAGGCAAAGGAGGCGAAATGAGGAGAGTTTCCGTTGAAGAGGATGTCGTGAAAGACAAGCCGGTGGTGGCGGATGTCAGCCCGATCTGTGCCCTGTGCGGTGCCGAGCTTGAGGCGGATGAGGAGAGCGGCGAATACCGGTGCCCTATCTGCGACACGGAAGAGGGACAATGACAAAAGCGAAAGGGTGAAGCTTTCCGCAGCGAAGTTATTACCCCGGCCCGAGTGACTGCGGCCGGCAGCAACGGCCCGGGAGTCGACGCGGGCCAAAAGGAGGTGCGCCATGCCGGGAAAACTGGAGGGGGACCGACTGGAGTTGAGGGATCTGCTCATCGAGCAGAAACGGAGACTCTGGAACGAGTTGAGGGAGGAGATCTTCACCCGGACCGGCGAGGAACTGGCGACCCAATACGACATCCCTCAGGATCTGGGGGAGAAGAGCCTTCTCGATCTCCTCTCCGATGCGGGGCTCGCCATCGCGGACGTCAGGCGCAGCCAGCTGACCCAGCTGGAGGAGGCGCAGAGGCGCCTTGAGATGGGAACCTACGGCAGGTGCGAGGGGTGCGGCGAGGTCATCGATATTCAGAGGCTCAGGCTGGTCCCGTGCACCGCATACTGCGTCGATTGCCAGCGGCAACAGGAAGGTCCGTCAAAGCCCCCGGGCACTACGCTTTGAAAGCAGGTGCCGGGCGCTCGGGGCTTGCAACAGAGACGATTTTTGTAGCGGCACCCCTTGCGGGTGCCCACCCCCGGGGAGACGAAAGGCAACCCACCTCTAAAGCAGCGCGTCTATCGCGTCAAAATCCAAGTACTGCTCGGCGTTCGCCATGATCCAGTTCAACTTCTCCTGATCCTCGTAGGTGATCTTCGCCACGTCATCGGAGAGCGCCGTGAATACCTCGGCGGTGGTCTCCTCGACCCGGATGTAGGGGATGTTGCTGTCGTGCAGGATCTGCTGGCTGATCTCGGAGACCGGTCCGTGACCGGCTATCACCAGGCCCGCTATCTTTTCCTGGTAGGCCGGGATGTGGTAGAGGGAGGAGAGGGTCACGATCAGTTCGTCCCTGGAACTGGTGACGATCATCAGGGTCGAGTCGAGCAGTCCGTCGATCACCCGCTGCGAGGAGGCGGCACCGAGCTGGATGTTGTGAATGATGCGGCTCTTTTCGCCCATGTCGCCCTGCAGCGGCAGGTCAAACAGCTTGGATATGTGGCTCAGCGTGGGATTGGCCAGAATCGGGGAGTAGTTGAACCCGTCCACCACCTTCACGTTCATGGGGTCGAACGCCTGTTTCAGGTACTTCCTGGTGACATCCTTCTTGCCCGGCAGCAGCTTGTTGACGATGATGCCCCTGACATCGGCCCCCTCGCGCTGGTAAAGTGCCAGGTTCAGGTGCACCGCATCGATCACCTTGCCGATACCGCTCTCGGTCACGATCATCACCGGCGCGTCGATCAGTTTGGCCACCTTTGCGTTGTTAAGGCCGATCACGGACCCTACGCCGCCGTGCCCCGCCCCCTCTATGATCAGGAAATCGTACTTTAGCTCCAACTCCCGGACGGCCTCCAGGATGCAGTCGGTGAGGGAGAGATCGTCCAGCTTTCCGGCCAGGTAGTCCTTGGTGAAATCCCTGTGCAGCGCGACGGGGGACATCAGGGCGATGTCCTCTTCCATGCCGAAAGCCTTGGCCATCAGCAGCGCATCCATGTCGACCATGAAATCGTCATAGAGAAGAACCTTGGGGCCGAAAGGCTTCACGAAACCGACCCTGTTGTACTTCTTTCTGGCCTGGTGCATGAGCGATATGCTGATGGTCGTCTTGCCGCAGTTTTGCCCGGTCGCCGCCACAAAGATCTTCTTCGCCATTTGAGCTCCCCTCGTTGGAATGGCGTATGTTTACACAACGGACGGCGCGGCGTCAAGTAAGTTCAGGCAAACTTCAAAAGGAGCATGGAGATGTCGTCTTTAAAGGCGCAGGCACCGGTAAAGGCGCGCACGGCGCAAAGCACCGCGGCGATCACCTCGGCTGCCGGTGCCCGGTGCTGTGCGGCCAGGACCTGCCGCAGCCGCTCGGTCCCGAACAGCTCGCCCCGGGGCCCCTCCGCCTCGAAAATGCCGTCCGTGTAGAGCAGCAGCAGGTCGCCCGGTTGGATCTGCAGGGCCGGTTCCTCGAAGTTCACCCCCCTTTGCACCCCGAGCACCAGCCCCTCGGCATCGAGTTCGAGGAACGTGCCGCTTAAGGGGCGATATAACAGGGGAGGGGGATGCCCGGCGTTGGTGTAGCGCAGCCTGCCGGTCGCCGTGTTGTAGCTCAGGTAGGACATGGTGATGAAGAGCTCGGCGCGGCTTAGGTCTTCATGAAGCAGTTCGTTCAGCGCAGAGACGATCTCCGCGGGGCGTTGCAGCGACTCGATCTGGGCGCGCAGCACGCTGCGGGTCTCCACCATGATCAGCGCGGCCCCCACGCTGTGGCCGGAGACGTCGGCGATCACCATGCTGAGCTCGTCGCCGCGCAGGAAGATATCGTAGTAATCGCCGCCGATATGGGTGGCCGGGACGCAGAGCCCGGCGCAGTCGATGCCGGCTACGGTGGGAGGGGAGGGGGGGAGCAGCGAGAGCTGGATCTGCTTGGCGATTTCCATCTCCTTGACCATGCTGGCGTTTTGCAAAAGCGCCTGTTCGGCGAGCTTGCGCTGCGTGATGTCCTGCTTGATGCAGATGAAGTGCTTGATGCGGCCCCACTGGTCGGTTACCGGCGTTATGGTCTGCTCCTCCGGGTAGAGGGTGCCGTCTTTGCGCCGGTTCACCATCTCGCCCTGCCAGACCTCTCCCGCCGTTATCGTCTCCCTGAGCTGCCGGTAGAACCCCGGTTCGTGCAGTTCCGATTTCAGGAAGCTCAGATCCCTGTGCACCGCTTCCTCCAGCGCGTAGCCGGTCATCCTGGTGAATGCCTGGTTCACCCAGATCACGAGCCCCTCGCCGCTGGTGATGACGATGGCGTTTGCCGCCGCCTCCAGCGCGGCACTTTGCAGCCTGAGCGATTCCTCGGCGCGCTTTCTCAGCGTGATGTCGGAGATCAGGCCGTCGTAGCCGATCAGGTCCCCATGCTCGCTGTAGCGAGGCACGATGGTGTTGATGACCCAGCGTATGGAGCCGTCCTTGTGGCGGATCCTGTGCTCCAGGGAGGGGATGTCCTTGCCGGCCCGGATGTCGTCGGTGAGGCTGGTGACGGCGGCGCGGTCCTCCTCGTAGATCATCTGGTACCAGAGAAACGGGTTGTTTATGTACTCCTCGTGGCTGTAGCCGGTCACCGACAGGCAGCCGGGACCGTGGGATGTCTTGATCGCGGCGCCGTCCTTGACGGTCACCGTGTAGATGTAGTCGGTAACGGCGTCGACGAGCCTCTTGTAGCGCCGCTCGCTCCTTAACAGGGCGGCCTCGGCTTCGCGCTTCTTGCGCCGAACCTCGGCCTCCTGCATCTCCCGCTCTATGGCGGGGACCAGACGCGAGATGTTCCCCTTGATCAGGTAGTCGTTGGCCCCCTCCTTCATCGCGTTCACCGCGGTGTCCTCGCCGATCTTGCCGGAGACGATGATGAAGGGGAGGTCCAGGCCGCTTTTTCGGACCAGCCTGAGCGCCTCCAGGCCGCTGAAGCCGGGGAGCACGTAGTCGGAGATCACCAGGTCCCAGACCTCTTCCAGGAGGGCCTGGCGCATGGTCTCGACCGTCTCGATCCGCTTGAATACGGGGCTGTAGTCGCCACGGCGCAACTCGAAGACCAAAAGCAGCGCGTCGTCCTCGGAATCTTCCACAATCAGCACGCGAAGCGGCTTGCCCATGAATGCGCCTTATTCGGTATCGGGAGTGGAGCTGCCACGGACCGCCCCGGTTGCACGGCCGGGAGCGCGTGAAACCAAAGGGTTGAGGGGCGGGATGACCGACGGGTGAAGCGGTAGTAGTATAGCATAGTTTTGCAGCGGCTCCAGGCGGGTGAAGCCGCGGGCGGGGGAGTCCTAATTAAGGCAACTGGGCCGACGCCGCCATCCTGAAGTCGTTGAGCCACCCCTCGAATATGACGACCTTTTCGCTGCCGAACCTGAGCAGGTCGCAGCGCACCTGGTCGACGCTCTTCTCAAGCTCAAGTGCGCCGGTTTTCTTGGAATAGAAGAGGTCGGCCAGGGCGACGATGCGCTCGCAAAAGCTTACCGGCGACATCTCCCGTGGCGGAAGCGGCAGACCCTGGAGTGCGATGTCGCCTGCGGTGAGACCGACCCCTATGTGGCGCTCGCACACCAGCGCATGACGCGGCAGCCCTTCCGCCTCGAGGATCTCGCGGCCGATGATGCCGTGGCAGATGTAGGGTGCGGGCCCGAAGCAGTGCAGTTTGGGGGCGTGGATCCCCGAGACGCCGATGTCGTGCAAGAGGGCCGCCTCCTCGATGAAGCGCAGGTCGAGCTCGGCGGCGTTGGCAGCGCTCCCGGCGATGGCCAACGCCTTGTCCGCCACCATCCGGCTGTGCCGGTACACGATGTCGAAGGCGGCTTGGTTGCCGCTGAAATGCTTTTCCAGTAGTGCCATGGGGGTCAAGGGTGCCTCCTGTCGGTCCGCAAGGGGGGATCGTCCTAGATTATGACGTTTTCGGATCCGATGCAACCGGTTTACGCCGACTGCCCCTGGAGCGGCCGGGCCGGCCAGCCCCGGGGTGGACGGGGGTCCGTTTTAATGGTTTGTTCAATTTAATCAATAAACAGTAGTTGAATATCGGTTGGAGAATGTATATGATGTGAAACCTTTAAATAAACTTCGCTTCCCTGGTGGTGCCCATGACGAGCCAATCGGCGACGCAACAACAGATACTGCTGGTAGACGACGAACCGGGGATACTGACGGAGGTCTCGCTGCTTTTGACCCTTAGCGGCATCTCCGAGGTGGCCACCCTGGCCGACAGCCGCGAGGTGCTGCCGTATCTGGCCGGGCAGCCGGTGAGCGCGATGATCCTCGACTGGGTCATGCCTCACGTTACCGGGGGGGAGCTGTTGCAAAGCCTCACGGCCGACTACCCCCAGTTGCCGGTGATCGTGATGACGGCCATGGGGGACGTCGAGACGGCCGTCAAATGCATGCAGCAGGGGGCCTTCGACTTCCTGACCAAGCCCGTGGACCCGAACCGGCTGGTGGCCAGCGTGAAAAAGGCGCTCCAGGTGAGCGAACTGGGCCACCAGAACAAGATCCTCAAGGACTACCTGCTGGCGGACCGGCTGGGAGACCCGGACGCCTTCGCCGGCATAGTGACCAACTCGAAGAAGATGCGCGGCATCTTCCAGTACATAGAGGCGATCTCGTCGTCGCGCCAGCCCGTGCTGATCACCGGCGAAACCGGGGTGGGCAAGGAACTGATCGCGCGCGCCGTGCACAAGGTCTCCGGCGTCCCCGGCCCCTTTATCTCGCTGAACGCGGCGGGGCTCGACGACTTCGAGTTCTCCGACACGCTGTTCGGGCACAGGAAGGGGGCCTTCACCGGAGCGGACAGCAAGCGCGACGGCCTGATCAGTGCGGCTGCCGGGGGGACGCTGTTTCTGGACGAGATCGGCGACCTGAGCCTCGCCTCGCAGATCAAGCTGCTGCGCCTTTTGCAGGAGCGGGAGTACTACCGGATCGGTTCCGACCTGCTGCTAAAAAGCGACGCGCGCGTGGTCGCCGCATCCAACATGGACTTCACGGCGCTGCGCGCCGCCGGGAAATTCAGAAACGACCTCTACTTCCGTCTCTGCGCCCACGAATTCCGGGTCCCCCCGCTGCGGGAGAGGCTAGAGGACGTGGGGCCGCTGGTCGATTTCTTCGTGCAGAGCTTCGCCCGGCAGCAGGTGAAACCGACCCCCTCGGTCGCGCCGGGGCTGGTCGCCTCCCTGGAGCAGTGCAGCTTCCCCGGCAACGTGCGCGAACTCTACAACCTCGTGCATCACGCGGTGACCTGCAACGAAAGCGGCACGCTCGACGCCTCCGATTTCGACGGGTTGAAGCTCGCGCCGGCCAGGGCGCCACAGCGGCCGCTGCAGGGGAGTGAGGCGGCCGATCCTCTGTTTGCCGTGTTCGGGAAGTTTCCGACGGTGCTGCAGGTCGAGGAGTATCTCATAGGGGAGGCGATGAAGCGCACCAACGGCAACCAGACCGCGGCGGCGGAACTGCTCGGGCTGGCCCGTCCCACCCTGAACAAGAGGTTGAAGCAGGAACGTTGGTAGACGGCGTTCCCGAAGCCCCTTCAGCGCCCGGTCCGGTGCGGGGCGCCCTGGGCCTGGGGGGAGGCCATGTTCTGCAGGATGAAGGTCTCAAGCGTTGCGTCCAGAAAATCCCGCCTGCAATCCACCTCGGAGAGCCCCTTTCCCTGCAGCAGGTTCATGAACCGGCAGCCGCCGAAGCAGATGGGGAGGTAGGGGCAGTCGAGGCAGTCGTCGTTTTGCCAGTTGCCGATGCCGTGCGACCTGGCGTAGTCGGTGATCCCGTCTGCCAGGGTGCCGATGCTGAAGCCTTGCCAGCCCATGAAGGCCGGGCACTTGTAGAGCGAGCCGTCGCAGTTCACCACCATGTTGTCGGCAAGTTCGACGATGCAGGCGGAGACGGAGGGCCCGCCGGTGGCAAAGCCGCGGCTCATGATCTCCTGGCGCAGGTAGGGGGAGGCCTCGATGAGCCACGGCTCTGCGGAGCCGGCGCATCCGGCGCCTTTCTCGGCGCACCCCGCCTTGGGGGTCACCGGGGTGAACATGACCTGCGAGAGCTTGTCCGGGGTGATGCCGCGCTCGACCAGCTCGTCGAGCAGCCGGGGGAAGGAGCGGTAGTTTTCCCGGTAGAAGTTTCCTCCCAGCGCAACCGGGACGATGTCGCAGATGGCGGCCATGTTGTCGACGATGGCGTCGAAGCTCCCGGAGCCCGAGGCGTAGGGACGCTGCCGGTCGTGGATATCGCGCGGGCCGTCCAGGGTGAACCGGGCACCCCTCAGGCCGAGCGGGACCAGCCTGAGGGCCGTTTCCCGGTTCAGGAGCGTGCCGTTTGTCACCAGCGCGAAGCCGTAGCGTACCTTGTGCCGCTCGGCCGCTGCCAGAAGCGGCAGTGAAATGGCGCGGATCAGCTCTTCGGACAGAAGCGGCTCGCCGCCGTAAAAGGTGACGAAAAGATCCTTCCCCTGCGAGATCCGGTCCCGCACCAGGTTCTCCACGAGCAGCTGCGCCGTCGCCTGGGACATGTAGTGCTCCCCCCTGAAGTTCTCCTCGTAGCAATAAATGCAGTCGAGGTTGCAGTCCAGGTTCAGCACCACGATCACGTCGAACCTGCGGCTTTTCGCGTTCAGGCGCTCCAGCATGGAGCGCATCTGCTCCCTCTCCGCGTCCAGGTCGGGCACCAGCATCCCCAGCAGGCTCAGGGTCTCGCCGTCGGGACCGAGGTCGCCGCCTGCCTGGGCGGTCCTGAGGGTTGCCCCGGAAACGAGGACCGTCGAGGTGCGCTGCGTGGAGAAAAGCAGGAATTGATCCGGGCGGGTTCTGGAGGGATATACTTTTAAATAGCGCGATAGCTGCATCTGGCAGGTGACCTCGTACTCAATGGAAAGTCCTTTCTCTTAAAAGCGGGCGCCCCTGCCTTCGGGGGCGCCCGACTGTTCGAGGAGGCTATAACACAGTAGTCCGGACAACAGGAGCTAAAATCCGGTGAACCAGACCAGGGTCGTCCAGCAGCAAGACACTGCGTCGGTTGATTCCGTATCTTTGCCCTCATCGATGACAACGAGCCCTTCAGTGACTTCAGCCATGACACTACCTCCTTTTTCCGTCGAAAATTTGCTGGACTTAATGTCCAGGATGTGATACGGTAACACGCATCTTTGAGCTTTACAATAAAAAATATTTAATTTTATGACAGAAAGAGGGGTTTTTTTGAGAGCAACGGAAACAAAACCACTCCTGTCGGCTCTGCCCGGGATTTGGGTGGCCCTCTGGGTCTTCCTTTGCTTATCGCTCTTCGCCGCACCGGCGCGCGGCGAAGAGGACGACCTGCGCTCGCTGGAGCTTTACAACGGCGAAGCGGTCGATGTCGTCTCCGCTGACCGCTCCCCTCGGCCCGCCTCGCAGACGGCGGAGAACATAACGGTGGTGACGGCGAGCGAAATAGCGGCGCTCAACGCCCACACCCTGACGGACGTCCTTTACACGATCACCGGCGTCCAGATCGAGATGCTCCGCACCCCCGGCGTCATCGCCAACGTGGAGGTCCAGGGGAGCAAATTCAACCACATCCTGGTCCTGATCGACAACGTCCCCATCAACATCCTGGCCGAGAACGTGGCCGACATCAGCTCGGTGCCGGTGCAGATGATCGAGCGCATCGAAATCGTCAAGGGGGCGGCCTCCTCCTCCTGGGGGAGCGCGCTGGGCGGCGTCATCAACGTGATAACCAAGTCCCCCGACTCGGAGCGCCGCATCGGCGGCCTCGTTTCCGGCTCCTACGGCAAGCGGGAGACCGTGGACGGGCGCGCCGAACTGAGCGGCACCTTGCATCGCTTCGGCTATTACCTAAGCGGCGGCAGGTTGCACTCCGACGGCCTGGTCCCGGGCAACCAGGTCGACCTCAATTCCTTCTACGGAAAGCTCCTGTACGACCTGCCGGCACGCGGTTCGCTGAGCCTGACCACCGGTCTTAGCTACGGCAAAAGCGGACAGATGGCCGTTGACATCTTCAGCTCCGACCAGGATATCCGGCAGCAGACCTCCACGCTCTCCCTGCAGCAGCCGCTCTCCGACCATCTCAGCATCCAGGCGATGCTGAGGTCCAGGCAGAGCAGGCTGATCATCTCCCAGAGCATCGATGCACCGGCCCCCTTCGGCGGCGAGTTCGTCAACAGGACCGAGGAGTCCGCCAACGGGGCGAGCGTGATGGTCTCCTGGCTGGATGAGCTGCAGAGGATCGTGGCCGGCATCGATTACGACCACGTAAAGGCGCAGGTGAGCCAGCCGCTGATAGCGGCGGACACGCTGAACCGCAGCGCCGACCGCGCCGGGTTCTACCTCAACGACACCTTCACGCTGGGAGCCTTCGCCCTCACACCCAGCGCGCGCATCGACCATACCGGCTCCGGGGGCGACCTGTTCAGCCCGAGCCTGGGCATCACCTACGCTCTCACCGAGAACAGCGTGCTGCGCGGCTACACGGCCAGGGGGTACAGCATCACCTCCCTGAACCGCACGAGTTCCACGGAGAACGTCTGGACCTCCCAGGTCGGTTTCGAGTCAGCCGACATCCCGTATCTCTGGTTGAAAGGGACCCTGTTTCGCAACGACACCTGGGACGTGGGTGTCCCCAACCCCGACGGCTCCCGCACGCTGGTCAAGCGGAGTCAGCTGAAGCAGGGGTATGAGCTCGAGGTGAAGACCACCCCGCTTCTCGGCACCTCGCTCTCGCTGGGCTACACCTACATACATGCAACCGACGCCGACACCGGCGCCGTCCTCTATGGCGTTCCCCGGCACACGCTCAATCTCGGGATCAAATACGAAGATCGCCGCTATCTGCGCGCGCTTTTGAACGCGCATTACCTCGACTGGAACGTGGCCGCAAACGATGCGAACAGCGACTACAGCGACGTCATCTGGGACCTGCACCTGAGCAAGACCGTCAGCTACTCGGAGCACGGCTCCGTCGAGCTGTTCCTCTCCGTCAGGAACCTGTTCAACGGCAGCCAGTACCTGTATCCGTTCGTGAACCCCCGTCGCTGGGGTGAAGTGGGTGTCAGATGCGCATTCTGAGCACCCTCTTCATCTGCGCTTTAATGCTGGTTGCGGTCCCCGCCCTGGCCTACGACGCCCTGGTGCTGCAGTCGCTGCGCGAGAAGGGGTACGACGAGGCTGTCAGAGGGGTCCGGCGCGAATGCCGGGCCAGCATGAGGACCCTGGTTCTCTCCGATTATGCGGAGGCGGACCTTACCCGCATCATGCGCGAGGAACACCCGAAACTCGTGATCGCGGTCGGCGACCGCGCCCTGGAGGTGGCCGAGACGCTGCGCGGCACCCCGGTGCTCTACATGATGGCGCTCAACCCCAAACCCCGTCAGAACGTGACCGGGGTCGGTATGCTGCTCGATCCCTCCAGGTATCTTGCCGTCTTCAACAGCTTGGGCTCCAAACGGGTCGGCGTGGTGTACGACCCCAGGCGCAGCGGCGCCTACCTGAAAAGGGCCCAGTTCGCGGCGCGCAGAAGCGGCATCGACCTGGTGCTGCGCGAGGTGCACGCCCCCAAGGAGACCCCTTCCATGCTGGAATCGCTCAGGGGTAAGGTCGACGCGCTCTGGATGCTTCCCGATCTCACCGCCGTCTCGCCCGTGTCGACGGAGGCGTATTTCCTGTTCTCCCAGGGCGAAGGGGTGCCGGTGGTAACCTTCGCCGACGTATACCTCAGCATGGGGGGGGCCGTGGCGCTCGGTATCGACCGCTTCGACATCGGCCGCCAGTTGGGCGAGATGGCCCAGAGCGTGCTGGAGGGAACCCCGGTCGAGGGGATAGCCGCCCAGGCGCCGCGCCGGGCCATGACCCGGTCCAATGACGGCGTGCTGCGCCGGCTGAAGGCCATATTCGGCGCAGGGACGTGAAAAAGACCTGGCGCTTCTCCAGATACCGCAACAGTTTCCGCTTTCGTCTCTACTTCATCTTCACCGGGACCATAGCTTTTCTCACCGCCGCGTTCGCCTCCTTCTACGTCGTCACCGAGATCAAGGGGTACCGGAGCACCCTGGAGCGCGAGGGGAGGCTTTTGGCCACCATACTCTCCCAAAACGCGAGGCTGCCGCTTTTCGCCGAGAACCAGGAAGCGCTCTCGCTTTTGGCCGGCGCCACGGCCCGCTACCCTTCGGTCCTCTTCGTCTCCATCAGCAACACGGAAGGCCGGGTTCTCACCTCGGTGGGAGACGACAAGAAGCTCGAAGAGGGGGGCATCGAGATGTCCGTCCCGGTGACCTCGCCGGGGCCCGTACTCTCTCCGGAGGCGGTGCTCCTCGGGCATCTGCCTGTTGAGGAGGAGAGGGTGATCGGTCGGGTGCATCTGCATCTGGATACCTCCGGGGCGAGGGCGCGTTTGAACAGTCTGGTGGTCGCCTCGATCGCCATCGCCACGCTTTTTTGGATACTGGTCTCTTTGCTGTGCTACCAGGTCCTGAAGCGGGTTACCTCGTCGTTCAACATGCTTATGGCCGGCATCGAGGAGATCGGTTCGGGAAAGCTGTCGGCCCGGGTGGAACTGGACGGCAACGACGAACTGGACCGCGCGGCCAACGCCATCAACGCCATGGCAGCCTCTCTAGAGCTGCGTGATCTCGAGAACCTCTCTCTGCAGGAGGAGCTGCTGAAAGCGATGCGGCTCGAGGTGCAGGAGGAGAAGAAGCGGGTCATGGCGCGCCTGATCCACACCAACAAGATGACCTCGCTTGGGCTGCTGCTCTCCAGCATGGCCCACGAGATCAACAACCCCAACGCCTCGATCCGCTTCTCGGGGCACAATATCGCCAAGATCTGGGAAGATGTTGTGCCGCTTCTGGACGGTATCTGGCGCGAGGAGGGGGAGTTCTACCTGGCCGGCGTGCCGTATCAGACGGCGCGCGGGGCACTGGCCCAGAACGCGGCGAACATCGTGGAAAATTCCGAGCGCATCGCCCGGGTGGTCCAAGGGCTCAGGGATTACGGCGTGGGCGGCAGCGTGAATACCCGCCCCAGCATGGAGATCAACAGCACCGTCTCCGCCGCCCTCTCCGTTTTGGCCTGCCAGATGAAACAGGACGTGCAGCTGAAGACCTCCCTGGGCACCGACATCCCCGCCATCGCCGGCAACCAGCAGCAGATCGAGCAGGTGCTGATCAACCTCATCCTGAACGCCATGCAGGCACTTCCGGACGGGCGGGGCCAGGTGCTCCTGACCACCAGCTACGACAGTGCCGCCGCCGAGGTGGCGGTCGAGGTGCAGGACAACGGCACCGGCATCAGCCCGGACATGATCGACCGCCTTTTCGAGCCCTTCTTCTCCACCAAGCTCGACAAAGGGGGGAGCGGGCTTGGTCTGTACATTTCGCAGTACATCGTGGCCGAGCGCGGCGGCCGCTTGCAGCTCTCTTCCCGGCCGGGCAAGGGGACCCTGGCCCGGGTGGTGCTGCCGGTCGAGCAGCACGCGCCTCAGCGGCCCGATTGCTGATCGCCCCCAAGGACAGCCAGCATCCCTCCTATTCTTTTCATCAGATCGGCCAGGGCATCCGCCTCGACGTTCCCCTTGCAGATATGTCGCATCTGGTTCAATAGTCCCTCAAATACCTCCTCGCCGCAGGATCCGTACATGATCTCCGTCGATAGTGCGTCGTTTAGCAGTAATCGTTTCATCTGGATGAGCTGTATCTCCACCCGCAGCTTCTTTATGGTCGGCATGTCGCTTTGCTTTAACAGCTGCAGGCATTGGTTTATGATGCTGTAATGCTGGTCCATGACGTTACGCCCTCCAGGAATATCGAAAGTCATCCATTGCATGTCACCTTATATCCAATTACCGTGCCAGCCTGAGACAGGGGGGAACCCCCCGGATATTTTCGGCTTTTGAGGCGGTGTCTGCCGGGATCCCACGGCTTGAGGGTGTGAATAATTTTACGGCTCGCAACTTTTCGGCGGCAAAAGCGTCGATGTTTCGGGTAGATGCCGCCCTGTTGTAAAGAAATGAACAGTTCCTTTTTTTACAGTCGGACGGCCAGGGGGACCGGAATCTGGGAGATGGAAGGGCCCGGACGGGCAGGGGTGCAGGTCTCCCGCCTGCGGCGCAGGCGGGGGCGGAGTGCGGAGTGCGGAGTGCGGATCGGGGGGGGGGAAGGCGCTGCGCGAGCCGGCTAGGTCGGGTAGCCGGCCAGGCACTTGCGCACCTTGCTGGTTATCTCGATCGGCGAGAACGGTTTGAGTATGTAGCCGTCGGCACCGGCCTCCGCCGTCAACCGGCGCATCTCCTCGTCGCTTTTTGAGGAGAGCAGCAGGATCGGGATGTCCCTGCTCATCTCGTTCTCCTTGAGGATCTTCGCCTTCTCGTTGCCGTCGAGCATCGGCATCATGATGTCCATGATGATCAGGTCCGGTCTGTTCTTGGAAAAGATGTACCGGTTGGCCTCGATGCCGTTGGTTGCAGTCTGCACCTGGTAGCCGGCATCCGTCAGTGCGTCCTTTGCCATTGCCAGCACCAGTTCGCTATCGTCAATGATAAGTATGTTCTTTGGCAACGCTCTTCTCCTTGTTGTGTGTTTGGAAAATGGGTCAACCGTTCCGTGTCCGGCCCGGGGCGCGGCTCCCAGGTCACGGCAGACGGTCTAGCTTGCGGTGAACAGTTTCCTGATGGCGTCAGGGATGCTGTCCAGCGGTAGTATCCGGTCGACGGCGTTCAGCTTGATCGCCTCCTTGGGCATGCCGAAGACGGCGCAGCTCGGCTCGTCCTGGACCAGGGTGGTACCTCCCCGCTCCTTGATGCGCAACATCCCCTGGGCGCCGTCCCTCCCCATGCCGGTCAGAAGCACCGCCACCACCTGCTCGCAGGGTGCCTGCGCCAGGGAGGTGAAAAAGACGTCGATGGAAGGGCGGCAGCAGTTGACCGGGGGGAGGTCTTTCAGCCTGATCCTGCCGTCGGAGACGGTGAGGTGGCAGGATCCCGGGGCCACCACCACCTCCCCCGGGCCGTATTTCGCGCCGTCCACGGCGAGCCGCACCGAGATGGCGCATTCGCGGTCCAGCCAGGTGGCAAACCCGTCGGCAAACCCGTCGGCTATGTGCTGCACGACGAAGACGGTGGCCGGGAAATCGGCCGTGAGCGTCTTCAACAGGCTCATCACCGCCTTGGGTCCGCCCGTCGAGGCGCCGATGGCGAGCAGGTTGGGGCACGGCCCTGCCGACCTGATCTCGGTTGCGGACGGGACCCTCGCCTTGCGGCGGGGATGCCGGATCACCCTGATGCCCGACAAAAGCCTCACCTTTTCCAGCAGCCGGCAGGAGAAGTCCTCCAGCGCCCAGCTGTCGTTTACGGCGGGCTTTTCCATGACGTCCAGCGCTCCGCGCCTGATGGCGTTGAAGGCGCGGCTCACCTCCGTCGCCTCCACGGCCGCAGAGAGCACCAAGACGGGGGTGGGGGTGGCGGCCATGATCTCCTCGATGGCCACCAGGCCGTCCATCACCGGCATGACCAGGTCCATGATCACCAGGTCCGGCTTCAGGATCTGTGTGAGCTCCACCGCGGCGCGGCCGTTGTCGGCGCAGCCGATCACCCTGATGTCCGGGCTCTGGTGCAAAAGGTCTGTCAGCACCTGGCGCACCAGCATCGAATCGTCTGCAAGTAGGATGTTGATCATGGTAACCCGATTCAGCTTGATAAAGTCCGTGCCGGACCGGCGGGCCGGCCCCATGCGCCGGCCGCCTCGGCCGTCATCCTATCAGCGTCTGCACCGTTTCCAGGAGCAGCCCCTGGTCGAAGGCGCCTTTCACGATGTAGGCCTGGGCGCCCGACTCCAGCGCCTGCCGCTTGTCCTCGTCCCGGGACAGCGAGGAAACCACGATGATCGGCGTTTCGCGGTACTCTCCGGTGCCGCGCAGGTTCCGGGTCAGCTGGAAGCCGTCGATCCCCGGCATCTCCACGTCGGTGATCACCAGGTCGAACCGGGTGAGCAGCACCTTCTCCATGGCGTCCTCCCCGGAGACGGCCGTCTGCACCTGGTAGCCGTGGGCAACGAGGATGCTCTGCTCCATGGTGCGGGTGGTTATCGAGTCGTCGACCACCAGGACCCGCCCCCGGCCGCTGCCGGCATCTTCCTGGGCGCGGCGCAGGCTCGGCTGCACGGTCCCGGCGCTGGAGGCGAACAGGTCCGCAACGTTCAGTATCAGCGCGGGATTGCCGTCCCCTAGGATGGTGGCGCCGAACACGTAGGTCACCTCCCTGAACTGCCCCCCCAGCCCCTTGACAACCACCTCGGAATTGCCCAGGTGCGCGTCCACCGTGCAGGCGATGCGTTGGTCGCAGTGCTTCAGCACCAGGGCGGCCATGCCGGCCGCGCCGCTTTCGGGCAGCTGCGGCAGCCCCAGCATCCGTGACAGGCTGTAGAGCGGGGTGGTCGCGCCCCGGACCTTGATCGCCTCCCTGGTTCCCAGCGTCATGATATCCGGGTCGCGCACCTTGACGATCTCCTGCACGTAGTTGATCGGGATGGCGAAGGTCTCGCCGCCGCTTTGCACGACGAGCGCCTCGATGACCGAAAGGGTGAGCGGCAGCTGCAGCGCGAACTCGGCATAGCTCCCGATTTCGCTTGTCAGGGTCAGGTTCCCCTTGACCCGCTCGAGGTTCTTCTTCACCACGTCCATCCCGACGCCCCGCCCCGCGACGTCGGTCACCGTCTCGGCCGTCGTGAACCCGGGCCTGAGCGTCAGGTAGAGCGCCTCCTCGTCGCTTAGCGTATCCGCCTCGCGCTGGTCGATGATGCCGCGCGACACGGCGGCCGCCCTGATGCGCGCCGGATCCATGCCCCGGCCGTCATCCCTTATCTCGACCATGACGGAGCTCCCTTCGTGGCGCGCCGTGATGCGGATCGACCCCTGGCTCCCCTTGCCGGCCGCGGCCCGCTCCTTGGGGGTCTCGATGCCGTGGCAGACCGCGTTGGTCAAAAGATGGATCAGCATCGGCTTCAGCCCCTCCAGGAGGACGCGGTCCATTTCGATCGAGGCGCCGATCAGCTCGAGCCTTGCCTCCTTGCCGAGCTTTTGCGACAGGTCGCGCACCAGCCTCTCGAACCCGTCCGTGATGCTCCTAAGCGGCAGCATCCTGAGCCCCATCGCCTTTTGGTGCAGCTCCTGGATCAGGTAGTCGAGGTAGAGCACGTCCTCCTCCAGATCGCCCCGGAACTCGCCCAAAAGGGCGGCCGTGGCGGGATCCGGGCAGGCGGCTATCTCCTTGAGACGGGAGAGCTTCGCCTCCAGCCTCTTCTTGTTGATGATCATCTCGCCGATCAGGTTCACCAGCGCGTCCAGCGTCTTCACGTTGGCCCGCACCGTATCGTTCATCTGCTGGGCGCCGCCTTCCCGGTTCTCCTCCGGGATGCTCCGGCCGATCTCGCCGCGCTGGTACTCGGCTATGAACTGCTCGACATCGAGGTTGGGGGCCTCCCCCTTGGAGAGGGCGGAGGTGATCAGGGCGACCGCGTCGGCCCCTTTCAAAAGGAGATCGATGGCGGCGGGGTCGACGGCGCGGCTCCCCTGTTCCATCCCCTTTAACTGCTCCTCCATGATGTGGGTGATGGCGCTGATCTCGGCAAGGCCGACCATGCGGGCCGAACCCTTCAGCGTGTGCGCGTTTCTGAGCAGCTCGTGCAACAGCCCGGTCCGGGTCGGGTTCTTTTCCAGCACCAGGAGCCCGCTTTGCAGCGAGGCGAGATGTTCCTCGGCCTCGCGGCAGAAAATCTCGATGTATCTACTCGACATCTATGCCTCTTTCTCGGTGATGTCCCGCAGCCTTTCGGCGAGCTCCAGGATCTCCGCGATCGCCTTCTCCGTCTCGTTCGCGCTCAGGGCCACCTGCTGCGCCACGTCGCGCACCTCGGACATGGTCTCGGCCATCTGTTCGCAGGCGGAGGTCTGCTGCTGGGTGGAGAGGGTTATCTCCTTGGCTGTGCGGGAGGTCTCCTGCGCCGTCGCCATGATGGAGGCGAAGGAGAACTGCACCTTGTCCACCAGGCAGGAGGCCGAGTCGACCGCCTTGGTCCCCTCCTCGGTCACCATGATGGTGTTGTTGGTGGCGCGCTGGATCTCGCCGATCAGCCCCTTGATCTGCCGGGTCGCCTCGACGGTGCGGTCCGCGAGCCTCTTCACCTCCTGCGCCACGATGGCGAAGCGCTTGCCGGCCTCTCCAGCGCCCGCGGCCTCGATGGCGGCGTTCAGCGCGAGCAGGTTGGTCTGGTCGCTGATCTCGTCGATGATCTCGACGATCCCCCCGATCTTCTGGCTGTTGTCGCCCAGTTCCACCATGCTTTTGGCGATGCTCTGCACCTGGATGCGCACCTTGCCCATCCCGTCGATGGCGTTCACCACGTCGCCGCGGCCGTCGTTGCCGTTTCGGGTGGTGTCCTCGGCGACCGCCTCCACGGACCTGGCGTTTGCCGTGATCATCTTGGCCGTTATGGCGATCTCCTCGGAGGTGGTGGTCACCTCCTGGACCGCACTCGCCTGCTGGGTGGCGCCCGAGGCCTGCTGGGCGCTGATCGCCATCATCTCGTTGGCCGCGCTGGAGAGCTGGATCACCGCATCCTTGACCGAGGCGATCAGCCGGCCGCTCCTGCCGATCTCATCCTTCAGGTCCTTGACGATCACCGTGGTCATCACGTTGAAGGCCTGGGCCAGGGCGCCGATCTCGTCGTTGCTTTCCACCGGGACCGTCTCGTCCAGGTTGCCGCCGCTGATGCGGTCCGCCGCCGCGGTCAGCTTGAGCAGCGGGCGGACCGCGCGGCTCACCACAAGCAGGATGGTGGCGCTCGAGATGACCAGCATGAGCAGCATGCTCCAGATGATCTGGTTTCTCAGCTCGTCCCCCTTCTGCTCGGTCTTCAGCATGGAGAAGCCGATCCGGTAGCCGCCCCAGTGCTTGCCCGCCACGTAGACCGGCACCGAGAGATCCCACATCTTCTCGCCGGTGTCGCGCTGGTAGACCTGCTTTAGAAACGGCTGCTGGTTGCGGGCAGCGGCGAGCCCCACCTCGTCGTTGAACATGCGCTTGGTCCGGTTGCCCGTTTTGTCCTTCTCCTTGTCGCCGGTAAGCGGCGCCGAGTACCTGCCGTTGTGGGTGGGGAGGTAGCCGTTTCGGTCCACCAGCACGGCGAAAACCACCTGATCGTCCTTCAGGAACTCGTCCTCCAGATCCTGGATGGCGCCGTCGGTGAACCTGTCGAACTGGGTATGGTATTTTTGCGGCTCCGTGTTGGGGATCGGGACGTAGTTCGTGTCGAAGATCTGCTCGGTGCTCAGCTTGCCGCTGGAAAGCGCCTCGGTCAGGATCCGCTCCATCGACTTGGCGCCGGTCTGGGCCAGGATCCTCCCCTTGGAGAGGAGCTCCTGCTCCATGTTGGCCCGGCGCGAGCGCACGAAGTAGACAGAAAAGGCGGTCATGATGACGACCATGACCATGATCAGGATGCTGACGATCTTTACCGAGAGTTTATTCGACATGTGGATCCCGTCCTTGTTGCGTCGTTAGGTGATGTTGGTACCTCTGTCCCGGTCGCAGCGGCTGCGCCCGCCAAGCGGCCGCAGCCGCCTTACGGCTCGCCCACCATGATCTCCGGCGAGGCGAGCAGCGCCTCGATGTCGAGCAGGATGATAGCCCCCTGCTCTTCGTTGAAATGGCCCCGGATGAATTCGCGGCGTCCCTCCGACCCCCCCGCCATCGCGGGCTCGAAGCTCTCGAAGGAGAGTCCCTGCACCCCCAGCGCCGCCTCGGCCAGGATCCCGGTGGCGAAGCTGTCCGACCTCACCACCAGGATGCGGCCGGCGGCACCGATCTGAGGCTGCGGCAGGCCGAGCATGGGGCGGATGTCCATGGCGGCGGTGATCTCGCCGCGCAGGTTGAAGATGCCGGCGATGAGGCTTTGCACGGCCGGCACCCGGACCAGCTTGGGGACCCGGATCACCTCGCAGGCGTACTGCGTCTCGAAGGCGTAGCGCGCCCCCCCCAGGACGAAGACCAGGCACTCCACGAGTTCCTGCGCGGCAGACTGCTCCTCGGCCAGCCCCTGCCAGTATTCCTCCCGCATCTGGCTCAGGATGGTGCGGATGTCATACGCCTCGTCTTTTGCAACGGTCATCGTTTTATCTCCTGTTTCCAGCTCACCCCATGGGAAGGCCGGGCGCATGATCATGCGCCCCTGCCAAAGGGTTGGTCGGGCGAATTATGCGCACCCGGGGGCCGCCGTGGGGCGGCGTGACCCGGTCAATCCGGACCCGTCTCCAGGTCAGGCGACCTTCGCCAGCGCGTTTTGCAGCTGTACCATGCAGACCGCGCGGGTAAGGCCGCCGGAAAAGGGGATGGTACCGTTGTCGTCGTGCCTGGCCAGGATCCTTATGCTGTTTCTGATCTCGCGCGCCGCTTCCCGCACCCGGCCAAGCCTCAGGTGCAGCCGGCCCATGTGATAGCGCGGCATGATGAAGTCGTGATCCAGAAGCAGCGCCTTTCGGTATTCCTGGGCCGCCTCGGCCAGGCGGTCGTTAGCGTCGAGCACCACACCCCTGAGAAAGTAGGCCTCGGGAAGCAGGTCGTTCAGCTCGATGGCGCGGCTGCAGCTGTCCAGCGCCTCCTGGAAAAGCCCCTTCCCCGCCAGGATGAACCCCATGAGGATCAGCGCGCCCGTTTCCTCCGGGCAGTCGGTCACCGTTTCCAGCAGTTCATAGGCCGCGTCGAACTCCTCGGCGTCGTAGAGCCGGCGCGCCGCATCGAGGCGCTCCGCGGGGCCGGCGGCCTGCACCGGCGGCGACCAGGGGGGAAGCGGCAGCGGAGCCGGTTGCGGCTCGGGTCGCGTCCCCTGCGCGGGGGGCGTGGTCGCCGTGCGCGCGCGGGCAGCCGGGGGCGCCGGTGAGCGCTCCGCGCGGGAGGCCCCGGTGCGCAAACGGCTCTTCACGTAGTAGAAGCTGTTATCCTGGCGCCGGATCTCCAGGTCCGGGGAGCGGGTGAGCAGCGTCTCCGCATGTCCCAGGAACAGCTGGCCGGAGGGTTTCAGCGCTGCGGCAAAGCTTCCCACCATGGATACGGCCTGCTCCGGAGAAAAGTAGATCAGGACGTTGCGGCAGAATATGGCGTCCAGCCCGTGGAGCTGCGGGTGGACGGCGGCACTCTCCGGGGACGAAAGGTTCAGATGGGAAAATTCCACCAGCCGCTTCACGTCGTCGTGGATGATGAAGCTCTCCCCGACCTGGTCGAAGTAGCGCCTCTGGTGGTGCTCACCGGTTATCCTCATGGACCAGGGGGTGTAGACCCCCTCGCGCGCCCGTTTCAGGGAGCGGTTGTTGATGTCCGTCGCGATCACCTTCACGTCGCGCTCCTGCCAGTCCGGCAGCGCCTCCATGATGCTGATGGCGATCGAGTACGGCTCCTCTCCGGTTGAGCACCCCGCGGACCAGATGCGGATCGGTTCGGGCGAATGGGCGTAGCGAGCCGTCAGCCGTTCCTTGAGCGCGTCGAAATGTGATGGATAGCGGAAGAAGTAGGTCTCGCCTACGGTCAGAAATTGCAGCAGCTTCTGGAGCTCGTGCCGGTCTTCGCCGTGCCTTTTGAGGTAGGCCAGGTACTCGGTGCAGCTGTCGATACGCAGGGCAGACATGCGTTTGGCCAGCCCGCGGTCCAGGGCCGCGCGGTTGCGCGATTCGAAGTGCAGGCCGGTGCAGGAAAGGATATAAGCGGAAAATACCAGGTATTGCCGGTCGCTCAGTGCCAAATGGCGTCCAGCCTGCGCCTGTCTTCCGGCGATAGCCGCGACGTCGTCCAGAAGCCGCTTTACATCGAGCGGTTTCGGTATGAAGTCGAAGACGTGCAGCAGTTCCGCCTCGAGCCTGCGGCACTCGGAAATGACGATGACCGGGATGTTGCGCGTCCCTTCCGGGGCATGAACCCGCTGCTCGACGGCAAGGGCGGCGACTTTGGCCTGCTCCACCGCAACCACCAGCAGGTCCGGCTTTTCCAGCCTGATGGCTTGCTGCGACTGCCTCCCATCGGTGACGGATGTCGCTTGGTGACCCGCAACGGTGAGCAACTCGCACAGGTAGTCGGCAAACAATCCGTTATCGCTGATGACGAGGACCTGCAGTGACAAAGGCACTCCTTCTTCGGCGCGGCCGACCGCCCCGGGCCAACCGTCGCAAGGGGCGAAGCGCGGCATGTCTCGTGGCAGTCAGTTGAGAAAAATAGAACAAGAATCTTTTAACGCTGATTGGAATAATTCCGTAGTTTCAGTACGTGAGAGGATACTATTGATTTGGCAGCCTTGGGTCAACTAAAATTAATCTCATTATCTATAATGATGTTTGTATTTTTAACTATTTGTCGAATCTGCGGTCGGCGCAAAGGGAGCAACGCGGGGTGATTGCTGCTGTTATGAAGCGGGAGAAGTTGCATTGTCGTGAAGTGATGTTAAAAATATGTAATCTTTTGCGGCGCTGAAGTTTTGCCCGTTGTTTCTGTTTGTGGAACTTCCAACTGACGGCGGGATCGTGATCGATCCGGGGCCGGCCTGACGCTGACTGCTGCAGGTCGGTCACCGGCACCACGATACAGGGAGCGAAAATGAACGTATTGCTCATAGCAGGCGCGCGGCCCAATTTTATGAAGATCTCTCCGATCTATCGGGCTTCCCTTCACCACAGTTCGGTTCGCTGCGGCATCGTCCATACCGGTCAGCATTATGATCACGAGATGTCCCGCACCTTTTTTGAGGAGCTGGACATCCCTCAACCCCGTTACGCGCTCAATGTCGGCTCGGGGAGTCATGCCGGGCAGACGGCGAAGATCATGATCGCCTTCGAGGAGGTCTGCAGGCAGGAGACGCCCGACCTGGTGATGGTGGTGGGGGATGTCAATTCCACCCTTGCCTGCAGCATCGTGGCGAAGAAGTGCGGCATCGCGGTGGCCCATGTGGAGGCGGGTCTGCGCAGCTTCGACCTGGCCATGCCCGAAGAGATCAACCGCATGGTGACCGATGCCATTTCGGATTACTTCTTCGTCACCGAGCAGAGCGGCGTCGACAACCTGCTTCGGGAAGGGAAGCTGCGGGAAAGCATCCATGCGGTGGGCCATGTCATGGTGGACAATCTGCTTTATCAGGTGGAGCGGCTCGCTCGCCAGGACCTGACGGCCCTGGCGAGCTTCTCGTTGAAGCCAGCGGCGGAACCGTACCTCTTTCTCACCCTGCACCGGCCTTCCAACGTCGACTCGCGGGAAAACTTCCGTAACATAGCGGCCGCCCTCAACCAGCTGGCGCTGCGCAGGAAGATCGTTTTCCCGGTCCACCCGCGTACCAGGAAGATGATGGAGTCCTTCGAGATCCGGCTGTCCGAAAAGGTGATCTTGCTGCCGCCGCTTGGCTACCGCGACGCGCTTTATCTCTGGAAGGATGCCGAGGTGGTGCTGACCGACAGCGGGGGGCTGCAGGAGGAGACGACCGCGCTCGGCGTTCCCTGCGTGACCATCCGGGACAACACCGAGCGTCCCGTCACGGTGGCGATGGGCACCAACATCCTCGCGGGGACCTCGACCGAGGCGATCCTGGCTGCCTACCCGGAGAGTCTTGCCAAGCGGGCAACGGCGCAGGTGCCTCCGCTTTGGGACGGCAGGGCCTCCGAGCGGATCTGGCAGGTGCTGGTGTAGCGGGACTTAAGGCGGGGAACGTCACGGCTTTGCCAGCGGAATCAGCAATAACGGCACCCGGCTGAAACTGCAGACCCGGTGCGCCACGCTCCCTTCCCAGAAGGCCGTCATCCCGGTTTTACCATGGGTCGCCACGACGGTCAGGTCGACGCTGCTGACGTTGGCCGCATCCGCGATCATCTCTGCAGGATCCCCTCGCAGTACATGCCCGCTGGCCGCAAATCCCTCCCCGCGAAGTTTTTCCGTCTCGGTCCCGATGAACTCCTGGGCATCCTTGTCCGCCATTTCGAGGATTTTGGCTGCGGTGGCGGGGAACATGCGGCCGGAAACCTTGGCACCTCCGGCCAGGGAGCCGAAACGGGGAACCACGATCGCCAGGTGCAGGGCGGCCTGGCAGGCCTTGGCGATCTCCTTTGCGACCGGGAGGGCCTTGGCGTGGTCGGGGTCGCCGTCCAGTGGAACGAGTATGTTGCGGCAGCAAAAGGGCGGGGCGCCCCCCTGCTGGTCGGGATGGGTAATGAGAACCGGAAGCGAGCCCAGACCGATCACCTTCTGGGCGATGCTGCCCAGGAACAGGTGCAGCGATTTGCCGCGGCCGTGGGAGCACATGATGATCAGGTCGTGCTTCAATTCGTCCGCGTGTGCCACGATGCTCCCGGCCACGTTGTCCACTTCCGTTTCATGAACATGGAAGTCGACCACGATCTCTTTGCCGAAGGCCCGCCGGGACAGCTCGCTCAGGTAAGCGAACGCCTCTCGTGCATTCTTCAGATGGGACTGGCCATGTACTTCACTGGGGGCGTTGCGCTCCACGACGTGCATGAGCGTGACACGGCTGGCGAATTTTTCCGCCAAAAGGGAAGCGGCCGGCAGTGCCGCTTCCGCCATTTTGGAGCCGTCCAACGGTATCAGGAGATGTCTGAACATGTGGTTCACCCTGTGATGAGAGTTTTATAGAGCAGGTAGACGTTCAGCGCGACGATGATCGCCGCGATCAGGCCTGCCAGCATGGTGGTGACGCGCCTGTTGACCAGGTCTCCCATGATGTCGCGGCGGCTGGTGAACATCACCAACGGTATGATGGCAAAAGGGAGTCCGAAACTGAGCACCACCTGGCTTATGACCAGGGTGCGGGTCGGATCGAGCCCCATCAGGATGACGGCCATGGCCGGGGTCATGGTCACCACCCGCCTGATCCAGATCGGTATGTGGCGCTTGAGAAAGCCCTGCATGATCACTTGTCCCGCGCTGGTCCCGACGGCCGAGGACGACAGCCCCGAGACCAGAAGCGACAGCCCGAAGATCCACTTGGCGGAGCTCCCCAATAGCGGCTCCAGGGTGCGGTGGGCCTCTTCGAGGGAGGCGATATGGGTGAGTCCCGTCTTGTAGAAAGTCGCAGCCGCCATGATCAGCATGGCCGCATTGACGAAGCTTGCGATCCCCATGGCGATGACCACATCCACGATCTCGAAGTGGTACAGGCTCTGCAGGCGGGCCTTGTCCCTGACCACGATGCGCCCCTGGGTCAGGGCTGAATGCAGAAAGATCGCGTGCGGCATGACCGTCGCTCCGAGTATGCCCGAGGCCAAAAGGACGCTTTCGGCACCCGAGAACTGCGGCACGAAGGCGTGGTAGGCGATCTGCCCCCAGTCGGGCTTGACGATGAATGTCTCGACCAGGTAGCAGATGGCGATCACCCCGACCATGGCGGAGATGACCGCCTCCAGCGGCCGGAAGCCGAAGCGCTCCAGAGCCAGGATCAGCAGCGTCACGATGGCGGTCAGAACGGCACCGGCAAAAAGCGGTACTCCCAAAAGCAGCTGGAACCCCAGGGCCGCCCCGAGGAACTCCGCCAGATCCGTCGCCATGGCCACCAGTTCCATCAAGACCCACATGGCATAGGTCACCGGCCTGGGGAAGTTCTCGCGGCACTGTTCGGCCAGGTTCTTGCCGCTGGCGATACCGAGTTTGGCCGACAGGGTCTGGATCAGCATCGCCATCAGGTTGCTGGTCACGATGACCCAGACCAGCATGTAGCCGAACTGCGCGCCTCCCTGGATGTTGGTGGCAAAGTTGCCCGGGTCCACATAGGCGACGCTGGCTATGAAGGCCGGCCCCAGAAACGGCATCAGTCTGGTGAGGCGGTTCCTGCGCGTCTTGCCGCCGAGAACCTCCAGGGCGTCGGCAACGGTCTTGAAATCGGAAGAACCCTGGACTTCCTGGCTGGATTTCTCGCTCATCATGAAGTTCTTTCCTAACCTTAGGGGGTGGCTGTCCCGGCACGTCCCAGGCGTCGTTGGCACCGGCTGCATGACAAACTATACAGGGACTGGGCGCTACGGATCAAGAGGCATATCATTAAAGGAGTTTAGCTCATCATTCATGTTAAACCAGTACCAAAACGCGAGCTGCGCCATTTGCATGCAGCTCCCTTTTTTGGGTGCCTGGGCGGACCGGCCCCTTGGCGGGACTCAAGGCTCCATCGTCAGCTGCCTGCGGACGGGATACGCCGGTAGGAACTGTACAGCTGCCTCAAATTTGGCAGGGCGGGAAGAGAGCATGGATCAGCCTGAACCCGCATGGTATCAGGCTTTGCAGCTGCTGGCCGCCTGACGCCCTCCAGTCGAGAGCGAAATGCGTGCCGAAGTTATGCTGCTGGCGGGAGGGGGGTGCGGGGGAGAAAGGATGTTTTCTGAGGAATATGCTACCCGGACTGTCGAATATTCTCTATAATGCAACTCCGGTCCGATGGAAAACAGCGCAATTTCGGCGGCTTGTCAGTTGGCACGGCCGATGCTAGGAGTAACTCCCCGGTAACTGGACGGTAGCAACATCGACGGCAATACATAATTTAGCGGTCCTGAATGAGAAAAATATTACTCTTGGGTGGAGTTCTTTTATCCGCCGCAGTCATCTGGTTCGCCGTGAGCAATTACTTCAGCGCCCGCCCGGTCGCCGAGGAAAATCTGCGCGGCCTCGCCTTGTCTCTTACCGCTGCCATTGCAAATACCGCCCTCCATGATCCCTCCCTGCGCAGTCTCGGCACCTTGCAGACCCGGGATATCGCCTTTTTCGCCCTGGTTGATGGCAAGGGACGCTACCTTTTCCACACCAACCAGGATCTGATCGGAACGGCTCTCGACGGGACCGTCCCCCTGGCGACGCTGCGGGATGGGGCAACGTCGGATCTGCGGGTCACGCTGCGCACCGGGGAGAACGCCTATGAATTCAACGCTCCCATCTATCTGCCGGGCAAAACGCTCGCCCTGCGGCTGACGCTCCACACCCACCGTGCCGACACCGTTATCCGCCGGGCCCGCCTCAACATGACGGTTCTCTTCGCCCTGCTGGCCGCGGGATGGACGCTGGCGCTTTCTCTTAATCGCTTTACCCGGCGGGAAGAACAGCACAAGCTGGCAATGGCCCGGCGCGAGGCTTTGGCGCAGTTGGGCGAGATGGGGGCCACGCTGGCCCACGAAATCAGAAATCCTCTGGCAGGAATCAAGGGATATGCCCAGCTGATCGATAAGAGACCCCGGGACGAGCGAAACAGCGGCTTCGCCCGACGCATCGTGGCCGAAGCCCAGCGCATGGAGACGCTGGTCAGCGACCTTCTTGCCTATGCCAGGATGAGCCGGGATCCGATCTCTGCGGTGAACCTTGGCAAGGTCATTTCCCGGTCAGCCGAGCTGCTTCGCCATGAGGCGCAGACGCGTCATCTGCAAATCGCCGAAGAGTGCCCCGAAGATCTGCAGGTAAAAGGAAACGGTGACAGCCTGGGACAGGTGCTGCTCAACCTGGGCAAGAACGCCATCCAGGCCATGTCCGACGGCGGCAGCCTGCGGATCGCGGCGGTTGCCGGCGGCGACCGGGTTGTCATCACGGTGAGCGATACCGGCGCCGGTATCAGTCCCGAAGACATGCCGAAAATCTTCGAGCCTTTCTTCACCACCAAGGCCAAGGGGACCGGGTTGGGACTGGCGCTGTGCAGGAAAATTGTCCAAGAGCATGGTGGCAGCATCGAAGTGCTAAGCGCCGTCGGGGAGGGAACGTCCGTCATCGTGACCCTCCCGGCACGCCGCAATCCTCAAGGCGGGAGTTGATCATGAAGGGACGGATTCTGGTAGTTGAAGACGATGAGACTTTCCGAAGCCTTTTGCAGACCATCCTGGAGGATGATGCCTACGAGGTGGTGACCGCGGCCGACGGAGTCGAGGGGCTGACCCGGCTGCGCAGGGAGAGCTTCGATCTCGTGGTGACCGACCTGAAGATGCCCGGCAAGACGGGCCTGGAAATGTTTCGCGAGACGAGGTCGGACCCGAATCCGCCGCTGTTCGTCTTCGTAACGGCCTTCGGCAGGGTGGAGGAGGCGGTCTGCGCCATGAAGGAGGGTGCCGTCGATTTTCTCACCAAGCCGCTGGAAAATCCCGATGTGCTGCTGGCCCTGGTGCACCGGGCCCTCGAAGGGGAGGGGCGCACCCGCGTGTATCTCGGGCTGAAGGAGGCAGAGGCTGCCGGACTGCCGCCCGAGGAGCTGATTTTCGCCGGGGAGGCGATGCAGGCCTTGCGCAGGATGGTGCACCAAGTCGCCTCCACCACAGCCAACGTGATGGTTTACGGCGAAAGTGGCACCGGAAAGGAACTGGTGGCCAAGACCATCCATCTGCTGAGCCCCAGGGGACGCGCCGGCTTTGTGCCTCTCAACTGTGCGGCCATTCCCGAGAACCTGCTGGAAAGCGAACTGTTCGGCCATGAAAAGGGGGCCTTCACCGGGGCGGTCCAGGCGCGACAAGGCAAATTCGAACTGGCCAAGGGAGGCACGATCTTCCTGGATGAAATCGGCGAAATGCCGCTGGCGCTGCAGGCGAAGCTGCTGCGCGTCCTGCAGGAGAGGGTGTTCGAACGGGTGGGCGGCACCAAGGAGATAAAGGCGGATGTCAGGGTGATCGCCGCCACCAACCGCAACCTGCAGCAGGAGGTGGCGACCCGCAGGTTTCGCGAGGATCTCTTTTACCGGCTGAGCGTCTTTCCGCTCCAGCTTCCCCCCCTGAGGGACCGGGTCGATGCTCTCCCGCTGTTCGTCGAGTACTTCCTGCAGCGCTTTAGCCGGCAGGTCGGCAAGAAGCCCATGGGGGTCGAACCGGCCGCCCTGAAAGCGATGCGGAGCTACCGCTGGCCGGGCAATGTCCGGGAACTGCAAAATGTCATGGAACGTGCCGTGATCCTCGCGCAGGACCTCGTCCGGTGCGGAAATCTTCCGGATGACCTGCTGCGCGGCTCGCTGCCGGAACCCGGAGACGGCAGGGACCTGCTGAAATCGGTGGAAAGGGAGATGATCGTCAAGGCCCTGCGCAAGCACGGGGGGAACAGGCGATTGGCCGCGACGGAGATGGGCGTTTCGCGCCGGACGCTGCAGTACAAGCTGAAGGAATTCGACCTGCTGGACGAAGAGTGACGGTGGTGCAAAACCGTTCCCTGCAGGTGCAATCATTTGCACCAAAAACTGCCCGGTAGGTTGCGCCCCGCAAAGCGGACTCCCGTAAAAACCCATAGTTGTGACGTTGTACGGCTATGGCACGGGTCGTGTATTACCTCCTGCTTGATATCTCAACCGATCTGGAGCGATTTGTGGTGACTACTTCGACACGCCTTTTACCCGTCATCATTTGCGCAATCATCCTCAACTGCGCACAGGCCGGCACCGCCTTCGCAGGGTTCTTCGGCAGCGACGAGCAAAAAAGCGGCCTGGATTTTAACCGCGGCTATGACGTCAACACGGTAAGCACCATCTCTGGCCGGGTGAGCTCACTGCCGCATCCCGGAGAGAAGGACAACGTCTTAATTGAAATCAAAAGTGGCGGCGAGACCCTGAACATCAGCGTGGGGCCTGGCTCTTACTGGGAAAAGAATGGCCTCGCCGTCAAGTTGAACGACGAGCTTTCCGTCAAGGGATCGAAGGCACAGGGCAAGGACGGGAAATCGTACCTGCTCGCGCAGAAGCTCGTGAACCGCAGTACCGGGGCGCAACTGGATCTGCGCAACGACAAGGGCGAGGGAGTCTGGTCCGGGAAAAACCAGAGCAGCATGAAATCGGAAGGAACTGCCGGCAGCATGAGAAACCAGGGCGGCAGCATGATGCGCAGCGGTGACGGCGGCATGATGCGCAGCGGTGGCGGCGGCATGATGCGCAGCGGTGGTGGCGGCATGATGCGGCGCTGATGAGAAAATTGACCCCGACGCACAGGAGCACGGTCTTGAAAATATGGATTACGGCAGGTTGCCTCCTGGCCCTCGCCTCAACCCTGCTATTTCCCCGAGTCGTCCGGGCGGAGCAATATCACTATTCAATTGCACTGGGGTTTGAATTCAGCTCCGGGAAATATGGCGGCGCTATTCGGACCGACTCCGTTTATGCTCCGCTTACCATAATCGCCACTCCGACCGACCGCCTTGGCCTGTCCCTGGAAATCCCTTTCGTGTACCAAAGTAACGGTAACGTGCTTGCCGGTATCGCCAAGGGAGGCATGCAGTCGAACAGGACCATGATGCGACAGGCGGCCGGAGCGGGCGGCATGTCCGGTCCCATGGGCGACATGTCTTCATCGTCTTCATCGGTCGGTCGTCGGTCGAGCAGCGGGCTGGGAGACATAACGCTCAAAGGTGGCTACCTGTTGGTCGTCGAGAAGGAGTCGGTGCCCCAGCTTCGTGCCACGGTCTCGGTCAAATTCCCCACGGCCGACGAGGGGAGTTCTCTGGGAACCGGAGAGTTCGACGAAGGCGTTGCCCTGGAAATCTCCAAGTGGTTCGGCAAATGGAACCCGTTCGCCGAAACAGGTTATGTCGTGCAGGGGAAGAGTGCGCAACTTCCTCTGAGAAACTACCTGGCTTACAACGCCGGTGTAGGGTATCAGGTCGCCGGGAATTTCCGTCCCCTGTTACTCGTCAAAGGCGCCACTTCGCCGGCTGACGGGACAGGGAGCCTCCTTGAGGCACGGCTCAAGCTGAAATACCTGGCAACCGAGCGCACCGGTGTCGAGGGATACCTGGCCAAAGGGATAACCACCAATAGCCCCGACTACGGCTGCGGGCTGTCGATATACTACGATTTCTGACATGCAGCAACAAAAGGAGAGTAAACAATGAAAAATCGCACGGCTATCATCGCAGCATCCCTTACCGTCGGCCTGATCGCCGGGTGCGGCGGCGCAAGCACGCCGGCGACCCCGGCCAAAGTCTCGGGAGCAGTAGCCGACGGATACCTGGTGGGCGCAACCGTCTTCCTGGACAAGAACGACAACTACCGCTTGGACGAAGGGGAACCGTCAACGACGACAGATGACTCTGGCGCCTACACCTTGAACGTCGACCCCGCCGACCTGGGGAACTATCCGATCGTCGCGCTGGCCATCAAGGGGGTGACCGTCGACAAGGACACCAACCTGCCGGTCCAGCACAGCTATCTGCTCAGCATGCCCAAAGAGAGCGTCAACGGCACGGTCAGCAGCAACTTCATAAGTCCGATGTCCACCCAGATCCGTGAGCTGATGGCGACGGAGACGTACACCATGCAGCAGGCCATGGACGAGATGCGCAGGCAACTCGGCCTGCCGAGCGATGTAAACGTCATGGGCAATTACATGATGGATCCCGACAGCGCAAATTCCCGGGATATGCACACCGCAGCACAGAACATGGCCGGGCTGATGGGGAGCCAGATGGCGCAGGTGATGAGCGGCAGCGGACCGACCGCCAACGTCGATGTCAATCGTTACCGCGGCATGATGGGTGCCATCTTCACCAACATGTCGTCGCTCAGGGGGACCAACCCCAACTCCTCCGCCGACATGTCCAATATGATGAGCAACATGACGGCGGATCTCCGGAACATGGCACCCGGCCAGCCGTTTCGCAACATGTCCAGCGCCTTCCGGGGAGGGATGATGAGCGGGGGCGCAGGAGGCGGCACCAGAGGCGGCATGGGATCCGGTACCGGAACCTCGGGCGGCTCCATGATGTAGCTCCCTGCGGCGGAAAATTTTGAAAAGATGAGGGGCCCGCTTCGTTTCGTGCGAAGTGGGTCCCTTTTTTTTGGCCGCAGCGGCCCAAAGACCGGCTCCGGTCGCCTGGGCTCGCCGGTGACGACAAAACCATCTCCTCGTATGCGGACCGGCGGCGCAGCCTCGCTTGGGACCCTCCCGAGGGGGTATAACTTCCGTTATTCCCATGATCAAGGTTATACCTGCCGCAACTCTTCGTTTTATCGACGTTATCTTCCTGTCGTCCCCATTCCCCGCTACAAAGGTTATACCTCTTCGCCAGGGTCTAAATTTCACAAAACAGCGTTACTGATTTGAAGATCAATGGCTTACGCCGCCCTGTGCCGTCTTGGCATTTGGATTGCTATATTGGCGTTATATTCCACTCAATCCGGATCATAACGAGGGTTATTTTCATGCGCAAAACGCAAGGGAAGGAAGCAGCCACCACCACCGGCACGACCGGTACCCGTCTGCTCGGAAAGATAGGCAGTATCATCGGGGCCGGCCGCGACCGGGCCGAGGAGAACCTCGACTGGCTGCGCCAGGAGATGCACCCGTACTTTTTCTCGGCCATGCAGGAGGAACCGGCGGCGCTGGCCGCCCTGGCCACCGGCCTGCAGGGGCTGGGGGAGAACCGCCGCCTGCAGCTCGCCGACCGGGAGAAGGGGCTGATCCTCGCCTGTCTGAATCATCCGGGCTCCCTGTACGATACGCTCAGGACGCTCCCTGAGCGCGACATCTCCTTCGCCTACTTCGCCCACTCCAAGGCGAAGGTGCCGGGGCTCGCCCGCGAGCTGGAGATCCAGCGCTTCGAGTTCGACCGCAAGCATAGCGCCGAGATCGAGGCGGCAGGCGAGGCCAGGATCCCCGCCGTTTTGAAGCGCGAGGTGGCCGGGGCGCTCAGGGCGAAATACCCGCAGTTCCAGCTGAAGGAGCTGGACCGGCTGCTCGGCATCCTCTGGCTCAACAACGAGAATTACCTGCGCCTCTCCCCGGCGCACCGGGTGGCGCAACTGGTCTGGCTCTTCGCAAAGGGGAGCGCCAGCGGCGGCCTGTTTCTGGACGTCGAGGATGCGGACCAGTTCGGGGAGTCGCGGGTGCTGTTCGCCGTGGGCAACCCGCCGCAAAAGAATTTCCTGCAGCAGACCATGGAGGTCTTCAACCGCCTGGAGATCGGCGTGCGCCGCGCCTACTGCCTCACCATCACCAACGGCACGCATCCCTACTTCCTCGGTACCTTCTTCGTCAAGAGACGCGACGGGCTTCCCCTGGAGAAGGAGAACGGCCTCTTCTGCAGGCTGCAGCAGGAGCTCTACGCCACCCAGATGCTGGCGACCCACTCCCCTTTGTACCGGGAACTGGTGACCAGCGGCATCACCAACGGCGAGGACGCGGCGCTTCTGAACGCCATGATCTGCTTTTGCCACACCAACCTGGCCCACAACCAGCCGGACCGCTTCGGCCGCGACGACGTGCAGGGGGCCTTCCTCTCCCATCCGGAGATCGCACTGCAGCTGTTGAAGCTGTTCCGCACCAGGTTCAACCCGGCTCTGCAGGGGCGGGAGGAGCTGTACCAGGAGCGGCTCACGCGGGCCACGCGCGCCATCGAGCAGTACAACACGGGACACCGCTACCTGGACGAGGTGCGCCGCGCCATCTTCCGGTGCGCCCTGCTGTTCATCCGACACACCCTGAAGACCAACTTCTTCGTGCTGGCCAAGCAGGCCCTCGCCTTCCGCCTGAGCCCCGACTACCTGGCCGAGCTCGGGCAGGAGTTCACCGCCGATCTCCCCAAGGCGACTCCCTTTCGGGTCACCTTCTTCTTCGGGCGCCACGGAGCGGGCTACCACGTCGGCTTCTCCGACATCGCCCGGGGCGGCTGGCGCACCATCATCGCCCGCAGCCGCGACGACTACACCACGAGCGCCAACACGCTTTTGCGCGAGGTCTACGTGCTGGCCAACACCCAGCACCTGAAGAACAAGGACATCTACGAGGGGGGCTCCAAGATGGTGGTGGTGCTGGACGCCTCCGACCTGAAGGGCCCGGAGCGCGATCTGGAGACCTGGCGCCTGTACAAGCTCCAGTACGGGTTCATCAACGCCTTTCTCGACATCTTCGTCACCACTTGCGGCCGGGCCCGCGACCCCCGGGTGCTCGACTACTACGGCGAGGACGAGCCGATCGAGCTCGGTCCCGACGAGAACATGCACGACTCCATGGTCGAGGCGATCGCCCGTCTTTCGGTGCGGCGCGGCTATCTGCTCGGGATCGGCATCATCTCCAGCAAGGAGGTCGGCATCAACCACAAGGAGTACGGCGTCACCTCCACCGGGGTTGTGAAGTTCGCCGAGATCACCATGGGGGAGCTGGGCATCGACATGCGGCGCGATCCGTTCTCCGTCAAGTTCACGGGAGGACCCAACGGCGACGTGGCCGGCAACGCCATGCGCATCATCCTGGAGCGCTCGCCGCTGGCTCAAATAAGGCTGATCCTGGACGGGACCGCGGCGCTCTTCGACCCGGCCGGGGCGCACCGGGAGGAACTGGGGCGGCTCGTCATGGCGAGCGACCTGGATGCCTTCGACCCGGCCCGGCTCAACCCGGGCGGCTTCCTGCTCTACCGCAGCCAGCGGCGCACGGAGGGGTTGAAGGAACTGTACCGGAAGGTGGTCATGAGGCCGGACGGTCTCGATGAACAGTGGGTCTCCCTGGATGAGTTTTCCCGGGAGTACAACGACTTGGTGTTCTCGGTCCAGGCCGATCTGTTCATTCCGGCCGGAGGGAGGCCCGAGACCATCGACAAGGACAACTGGCCCCGATTCTTCGCCGCGAACGGCTACCCGAGCGCCCAGGTAATCATCGAGGGGGCGAATTCGTTCATCACCCCCGAGGCGCGCGAGCAGCTGCAGCGGCGCGGCGTGCTCATCATGCGCGACGCCTCCGCCAACAAGTGCGGCGTCATCTCCTCGTCCTACGAGATCATCGCCAACCTGCTCCTGACGGAAAAGGAGTTCCTCGAGGTGAAGGAGCGCTACGTCGCCGACGTCATCGAGATCCTGGAGAAGAGGGCGGGGGACGAGGCCAGGCTCATCCTCAGGCGCGGGCAGGAGCCGGGGTGCAACAAGCTCTACACGGAGATCTCCGACGGCATCAGCACGGAGATCAACGGCCTCTACGCCAGGCTGTTCAAGTTCTTCCAGGGGCGACCCCAGCTCTGCCTGCAGCCGCTCTTTCGCCGGGTGATACTGAACCATCTCCCCAGGCTTTTGAACGAAACCCCTCAGTACCAGCGGCGCCTGAAGAGCCTGCCGGCCAAGTACCTGTTCGCCATCCTGGCGGCGGAGATCGCCTCGTCGCTTGTGTACCGCGGGGACCAGGACGCCGACTTCGAGGAGATGGTGCGGGGGCACATCCTGCGCAATTTTTAGCAGCCTGACCGGCCCTCCCTCCTCCCTGGCGGGGGAGGGGGCCTTGGAACAACGAACCCAGCGGCATGCATAGCATCATTTATATGAGAAAAGGAGCATCAGATGATCCAGTTTCACGGCGTCCACAAGTGGTTCAAGAAACTTCACGTATTAAACGGCATAGATCTCCAGGTCAAGCAGGGGGAGGTGGTCGTGGTCTGCGGCCCCTCGGGGTCGGGTAAGTCGACCCTGATCAGGACCATCAACCAGCTGGAGCCGATCAACGAGGGGCGGCTGACGGTGGACGGCATGGACCTCTGCTGCAAGAAGACCGACCTGAACAAGCTGCGCGCCGAGGTCGGCTTCGTGTTCCAGCAGTTCAACCTCTACCCGCACCTCTCGGTCTTGAACAACATCACCCTGGCGCCGACCAAGATCCGGAAGACCCCGAAGAGGGAGGCCGAGGAGCAGGCCATGCAGCTTTTGGAGCGGGTCGGCCTGGCCGTGAAGCGCGACGCCTATCCCACCCAGCTCTCCGGGGGGCAGCAGCAGCGCGTGGCCATCGCCCGCGCCCTGGCCATGAAGCCGCGCATCATGCTGTTCGACGAGCCGACCTCCGCGCTCGACCCGGAGATGATCGGGGAGGTGCTGACCGTCATGCAGGATCTGGCCAAAAGCGGCATGACCATGATCGTCGTGACCCACGAGATGGGGTTCGCCCGCGAGGTGGCGCACCGGGTGGTCTTCATGGACCACGGAGTGGTGCTGGAGGAGGCGAAGCCCGAGGAGTTCTTCCTCAACCCGCAGCACGACCGCGCCAAGCAGTTCCTGAAGCAGCTGCTGTCGCCCATGCATTAAAGGCGTTCACCATTCACCCTTCACCTTTCACCTTTCACCTTTCACCGATTTTAAGGAGATGCAAAATGAAAAGACTGGCAACTGTTTTGATGGGAATCGCTCTCGTTGGCTCGTTCGCAAAGGGGGCGCTCGCCGCGGCGCCTGCCGACACCCTGACCCAGGTGAAGAAAAACCGGGTGCTGGTGGCAGGCGTCAAGGACTCGCTCCCTCCCTTTGGCTACGTGGACGAAAAGAGCCGCGAGATCGTGGGCTATGACATCGACTTCGTCAAGGCGATCGCCAAGAGGCTCGGCGTCAAGCTGGAACTCAAGCCGGTCACCTCGGCCTCGCGCATGCCGCAGCTGACAGAAGGGAACATCGACATCATCGCCGCCACCATGACCAAGAATCCGGAGCGGGCCAAGCAGATCGGCTTCAGCCACACCTACTTCGCCACCGGGCAGAAGTTCATCGCCAGGAAGGGGAGCGTCAGGAACGTGATGGACCTCGCCGGCAAGAAGATCGGCACGGCGAAGGGCTCCACCTCGGAGCAGAACGTGAAGAAGGAGCTCCCCTCCGCAACGGTGCTTGCCTTTGACGACTACCCGCAGGCGTTCCTCGCACTGCAGCAGGGCAAGGTAGCCGCCGTGACGACGGACGAGGCGATCCTGGCCGGCATCCTCGCCAAGGCGCCCAACAAGTCGCAGTTCGAGATCCCGAACGTCCAGATCTCCAACGAGCCGTACGGCCTCGGCATGCGCAAGGATGACGCGAGGTTCATCGCCTTCGTCAACAAGACGGTGCTTGAGATGGAGAAAAGCGGCGAGGCGAAGCGGATTTTCGAGAAGTGGTTCGGTCCGAGCACCGCCTTTCACCTGCAGCGCACCTTCAAGATCGTGGCCGACAAATAGCAAAACGGGTCAAAGGGACGGTTAACAGCAAAAAAAATTCGGAACCTGAAGGATTTAGTTGACTTTTTTGATAGAACGTTTTAATTCGAACTTTGTTTTATTTATATTGAACAACCGATGGAGAGTTTTCCGTGCTCAAATACAACTTTGATTGGTCGATCGTCACCTCAGGCAAATACTACGAATGGCTCGTCTCCGGGCTGAAGATCACCCTGGAGCTCTCGGCCATCGGCATCGTCGGCGCCTTCATCCTGGGGCTCATCATCGCGGTGCTCAAGATGAGCCATTTCCGCCCGCTGCGCTGGCTCGCCTCCGCCTACCTGGAATTTTTCCGCAACACGCCGCTTTTGATCCAGATCTTCTTCTGGTACTTCGGCTCCTACAAGATACTTCCGACGGCGGTGAACGACTGGCTGAACAGCACCAACTTCGAGTTCGCCGCCGCCGTCATCGCCCTTACCATCTACACCTCGGCCTTCATCGCCGAGGACATCCGCTCCGGCATCCTCTCCATTCCCAAGGAACAGATGGAGGCGGCCCGCAGCGCCGGATTTTCCTTCCTCCGTTCCATGCAGTACATCATCCTGCCGCAGGCTGTGCGCATCACGGTGCCGCCGCTCGTGAACCAGTTCCTGAACCTGGCGAAGAACTCCTCGCTCGCCATGACCATCGGCGTCATGGAGCTCACCTACCAGGCCCGCCAGGTGGAGAGCTATACCTTCAAGGGGTTCGAGGCCTTCACCGCGGCAACGCTCGTCTATCTCGTGCTGTCCGTCTCGATCACGGCGCTCATGGACCTCTACAACAAACGGGTGCTGAACCCGCACCGGGCCTAAAGGCGCGCCTTTCGGGTTGAGACGCATTGCCATGCGTCTCAACCGACGGCGCACCTGAGAAACGCACGACGGTTGAGACGAAATGGCAATGGTAGAGACGCATTGCCATGCGTCTCTACCGACGGCGCACCTGAGAAACGCACGACGGTTGAGACGAAACGGCAATGGTAGAGACGCATTGCCATGCGTCTCCCACGCAATGGAGAAACAAAATGGACGGAATGAATTTCCAGGTTATATATGACAACTTCACCTACTTCATGATCGGACGCTACCCCAACGGCCCGATGGGCGGGCTCGGGCTCACCCTCTACCTCGCCGTGGTGTCGTGCATCCTTTCCACCTTCGGGGGGCTGGTCCTAGGCCTTTTGAGCCTCTCCCGCATAGCGGCGATACGCTACCCGGTCAACCTGCTCATCAACACGGTGCGCGGCCTGCCGCTGCTCATGGTGATCTTCTGGATGTACTTCCTGCTGCCGGCGCTCCTGGGAACGACGGTCCCGGAAAGCCAGACGGTCATCATGGGGCTCACCATCTTCACCTCCGCCTACATGTCGCAGATCGTCCGGGCCGGCATCGAGGGGATCCCCAAGGGGCAGGTGGAGGCCGCCATCTCCACCGGGCTCAAGCACTGGCAGGCCATGCTCTACATCGTGCTCCCCCAGGGGATGCGCAACATGATCCCCTCTTTCGTGAACCAGTTCGTCTCGCTCATCAAGGACACCTCGCTCGCCTTCATCGTCGGGGTCTCGGAACTGACCCATGTCGGGACTCAGATCAACAACCGGACCATGGCCTTTCCGACCGAGATCTTCATCTTCATCGCGGCGGTCTACTTCGTGCTCTGCTTCAGCTTCACGTCATTTTCCCGCTGGTTGGAGGCAAGGCTCGTCTGGCGCAAGGCGATGTAACCGGATACGGCCGGCCTGCAGCGCGCCAAGTCGCCCCACCCGCGTCATAGGACAATTTAACAAGGAGTCGGCATGAACATCCACGAGTACCAGGCGAAGGCGATTTTGAGGGAGTTCGGCGTGCCCGTTCCCGACGGGCACGTCTGTTACAACGGCGCCAGCGCCCGGGAATGGGCCAAACGGCTGGGCGAGGGGCCCTGGGTCGTCAAGGCGCAGATCCACGCCGGCGGACGCGGCAAGGGGGGCGGCGTGAAACTGGCACGCTCCGCCGACGAGGTGCGCGACACGGCCCGCGAGATGCTCGGCATGACGCTCAGGACGCACCAGACCGGGCCGGAGGGGAAGGTGGTGACGCGGGTGCTGGTGGAAAACGGCTGCAACATCGCCCGCGAGCTGTACGTGAGCCTGGTGGTGGACCGCGGCAGCTCGAAGGTGACGCTCATGGCTTCCACCGAGGGGGGGATGGATATCGAGGAGGTCGCCGCGCAGACGCCCGAGAAGATCTTCACTGCGACGGTCGACCCCCTGGTGGGGCTCACCCCCTTCCAGTGCCGCCAGGTAGCCTTCAGCCTCGGCTTAAGCGGCAAGCTGGTGGGGAAGGGGGTCTCGGTGCTGCAGGGGCTCTACAAGACCTTCATCGCCTGCGACTGCTCGCTGCTGGAGATCAACCCGCTGGTGGTCACCGCCGAGGAGAACCTGCTGGCGCTGGACGCCAAGTTCGGTTTCGACGACAACGCCGTGTTCCGCCACCCCAAGCTCTCCGACATGCGCGACTACGACGAGGAGGACCCCAACGAGGTCGAGGCGTCGCAGCACGACCTCTCCTACATCTCGCTTGCCGGCAACATCGGCTGCCTGGTGAACGGCGCCGGCCTCGCCATGGCGACCATGGACATCATCAAGCACTACGGCGGCGACCCGGCCAACTTCCTGGACGTGGGGGGCGGGGCCACCATCGAGCGGGTCACCGAGGCCTTCAAGATCATCCTCTCGGACAAGAACGTAAAGGGGATCCTGGTCAACATCTTCGGCGGCATCATGAAGTGCGACATCATCGCCACGGGGGTCGTGGAAGCGGCCAAGCAGGTGTCCCTGAACGTGCCGCTGGTGGTGCGGCTGGAAGGGACCAACGTCGCCCGGGGCAAGGAAATCCTGGCGGAAAGCGGCCTCGACATCGTGGCCGCCGACGGCATGGCCGATGCCGCGCAGAAGATCGTCCGTGCCGTGAAAGGAGCGAACCTATGAGCATTCTGATCCATAAAGAGACCAGGGTCATCACCCAGGGGATCACCGGCGCCACCGGCCTGTTCCATGCGCAGGGCGCCCGCGAGTACGGCACGCAGATGGTGGGCGGGGTGACCCCAGGCAAAGGGGGGACGGTCATCGACGGCTTTCCCGTCTACGACACGGTCCGGGAGGCGGTGACCAGGACCGGCGCGACCGCCTCGGTCATCTACGTCCCGCCGCCGTTCGCCGCCGACTCCATCATGGAGGCGGTGGACGCCGGCCTGGAACTGGTCTGCTGCATCACCGAGGGGATCCCGGTGCTGGACATGGTCAAGGTGAAGCAGTACATGAAGGGGAAAAAGACCCGTCTCATCGGCCCCAACTGTCCCGGCGTCATCACCCCCGGGGCGTGCAAGATCGGCATCATGCCGGGTTACATCCACAAGCCGGGCAAGGTAGGGGTGGTGTCGCGTTCCGGCACCCTGACCTACGAGGCGGTCTGGCAGCTCACCTGCCTGGGCCTTGGGCAGTCCACCTGCGTCGGCATCGGCGGCGACCCGGTGAACGGCACCAACCACCTCGACGTGCTGCGGCTCTTCGAGGCGGACCCGGACACCGAGGCGGTCATCATGATCGGGGAGATCGGAGGCAGCTCCGAGGAGGAGGGGGCCTACTTCGTCAAGGAGCATATGACGAAGCCCGTGGCGGCCTACATCGCCGGGGTCACCGCCCCTGCCGGCAAGCGGATGGGGCATGCGGGGGCGATCATCTCCGGCGGCCGTGGGACGGCAACGGAAAAGGTGGCGGTGCTCAGGGAGTGCGGCATCTCGGTGGCGGCGAGCCCCGCCGAGATGGCGCAGGCGCTCTTGAAGGTCTACAAGCCTTAAAAAGGCAAACGGGGGAAAACTAGGTATGAGCAAAAGAATGGACGCACTCGAATATCATTCCAGGGGGCGCAAGGGGAAGATAGAGGTCACCTCCACCAAGCCGTGCCTGACGGCGGCCGACCTGGCGCTCGCCTATTCCCCGGGGGTGGCGGAGCCGTGCCTGGCGATCCAGCAAAACCCCAAGGACGCCTACCACTACACGGCCAAGGGGAACCTGGTCGCGGTGGTCTCCAACGGCACGGCGGTCCTGGGACTCGGGAACCTGGGCGCCCTGGCCTCCAAGCCGGTCATGGAGGGGAAGGGGGTCCTCTTCAAGCGCTTCGCCGACATCGACGTCTTCGACATCGAGCTGGACACGGTGGACCCCGACGAGATCATCAGGACCTGCCAGCTCATGGAGCCGACCTTCGGCGGCATCAACCTGGAGGACATCAAGGCGCCGGAGTGCTTCTACATCGAGGAGACCCTCAAAAAGACCATGAACATCCCGGTCTTCCACGATGATCAGCACGGTACCGCCATCATCGCGTCGGCCGCCCTGATCAACGCCCTGATGCTGGTGGGCAAGAACATCGAGGAGATCCGCATCGTGGTGAACGGGGCCGGCGCTTCCGCCAACTCCTGCGCCAAGCTCGCCATCGCCCTGGGGGTGAAACCGCACAACATGATCATGTGCGATACCAAGGGGGTCATCTACCGGGGGCGCGTCGAGGGGATGAACCCCTACAAGGAACTGTTCGCCGCCGATACCCACTTGCGCACCCTGGAGGAGGCGGCGGCAGGGGCCGACGTGCTGTTCGGACTGTCGGCCAAGGGGGCCTTCACCCAGAAGATGGTGGCCGGCATGGCCAAAAATCCGGTCATCTTCGCCATGGCCAACCCTGATCCGGAAATCACCCCGGAGCAGGCCCACGCGGTGCGCGGGGACGTCATGATCGCCACCGGCCGCTCCGATTATCCCAACCAGGTCAACAACGTGCTCGGCTTTCCCTTCATCTTCCGCGGCGCCCTGGATGTGCGCGCCACCTGCATCAACGAGCAGATGAAACTGGCGGCCGTGCATGCCCTGGCCAAGCTGGCCCGGGAGGAGTGCCCCGACTCGGTAGCCAAGGCCTACGGCAACGTCAAGTTTGTCTTCGGACGCGACTACATCATCCCCAAGCCGTTCGACCCGCGCGTGCTCCTGCACGTGGCCCCCGCCATCGCCCAGGCGGCCATGGACTCGGGCGTCGCCCGTCAGGCCATCTTCGACATGGAAAAGTACGTCGAGCATCTGGAGAGGACGCAGGGTAAATCCAAAGAGATCATGCGCATGATCATCAACAAGGCGAAGAGCGATCCCAAGTCCATCGTCTTCCCCGAAGGGGACAACGAGAAGATCCTCAGGGCAGCCAGGGAACTGGTGGAGGAGGGGATCGCCAAGCCGGTGCTGATCGGGGACCGGCAAAAGATCCTGGACAAGATGGCGGAGCTTGGGATCGAACTCGACCTGGAGATCGTCGATCCCGCCCGGTCGGACCGGACCCAGGCCTATGCCGAGGAGCTCTACCGGCTGCGGCAGCGCAAGGGGCTCACCCTGTCCGAATCCCAGCGCCTGTTGCGCCGCAAATCGCGCACCCACTTCGGGGCCATGATGGTCCGGATGGGGGACGTCGACGCCCTCCTGGGCGGCATCGACACCCACTACCCGGAAACGATCCGCCCCGCGCTGGAGGTGGTCCGCAAGCGGCAGGGGCTCTCCAGCGTGCACGGCCTCTACATGATGGTCTCCAAGAAGGATGTCTATTTCCTGGCCGACACCACCGTCACCATCGACCCGAGCGCCGAGGAACTGGCGGAAACGGCCATCCTCGCCGCCGAGACGGTGCGCATGCTCGACATAGAGCCGCGGGTCGCCATGCTCTCCTTCTCCAACTTCGGCTCGGTGAAGCACCCCCAGACCGACAAGGTCAGGCGCGCCGTGGAGATCGTCAAGGAGCGCGCGCCGCAACTGATCATCGACGGCGAGATGCAGGCCGATACCGCCGTGGTCCCGGAGCTTTTGGGAGGGTTCGTCTTCTCCAAGCTGAAGAACAGCGCCAACATACTGATCTTTCCGGATCTCAACTCCGGCAACATCTGCTACAAGCTTTTGCATCACCTGGGGGGGACCGAGGCGATCGGCCCGATCCTGATGGGGATGGACAAGCCGGTCCACGTGCTGCAGCGCGGAGACAGCGTGGACGACATCATCAAGATGGCGGCCATCGCGGTGGTCGACGCTCAGAACAAGTAACGAAAGCGAAAGTGGCCCCTTGCGCCTCCCCGTGGGGGGGAGCAAGGGGCCACTTGTCCGACTGCCTGACCTGCCGCTGCCTCTGTTGGCGAATCGCTGCCGGGGCCGGCCGGCTACCCCGGCTGGGACGACGGCAGAGCCAGCACGCGCTGAATCTCGCTGGACAGGCTGTTCAGGATGAACGGCTTCTGGATGAAACCCCAAAGTCCCGCCCCCCTCATGCGTGAGGAAACCTCCTCCCTGCTGTAGCCGCTGGCAAGCAGCACCTTTACGTCCGGATCGATCTTTCTCAGCTCCTGGAAGGTGGTGATGCCGTCCATCCCGGGCATGCTCTGGTCGAGCAGCACCAGGCCGATCAGCTCCCTGTGCTCCTGGAACAGGCAGAGCGCCTCCTCGCCGTTGGCCGCCACCAGCGTTTCGAAGCCCAGGGCCTCCATCATGTCCACACAGACCCCCCGTATGATCTCCTCATCGTCGACGACCAGCACCACGCCGGGATGATGGCAGTTGGCGGCCTGGTTGCCGCCGGCGGCCGCGCCGCCCGCCGTCACCGGTTCCTGTACCTGGTTCGCGATGGGGAACAGCACCGACATGGAGGTGCCGACCTCCGGTTTGCTCTTGACCAGAAAGGCACCCTTGTGGGCGTGCATGATGCCGAGCACGGCCGACATGCCGAGGCCCCGGCCGGTGAACTTGGTGGTGAAGAACGGATCGAACAGCTTTTGCATCGTCTCCTCGTTCATGCCGCAGCCGTTGTCCCGGACCTCCATGTAGACGTAGCTTCCCGGAGCCAGCTTTTCCTGCAGCCGGCTTGCGTTCAGGGTCGACCGATCGAAGCTGCGCACGCCGGTGGCCAGGGTGACCGTACCGCTCTCCTCGCCGACCGCCTCGGAGGCGTTGGTGATCAGGTTCATCACCACCTGCTGCAGTTGACCGGCATCGGCCAGGATCGGCGGCAGGGCGTGATCGAGCCGCAGGTCGAGCCTGACCGACTTGGAGATCGCCGCCGACAGCATGTCGGCGTTCTGCTCGACCAGCTCGGTCAGGTTGAGCTCCTTGATGATAAAACTCCCCTTGCCGGAGTAGGCCAGCATCATGCCGGTCAGCCTGGCGGCCTGCTTGGCCGCGTTGATCGCGTGGTTGATGCTCTTGCAGGCGCTCTCGTCGCGCGGCAGTTTCATCTGGGCCAGATCGAGGTGGCCCAGTATCGCCTGCAGCAGGTTGTTGAAGTCGTGGGCTATGCCGCCGGACAGCACCCCGAGGCTCTCCAGTTTCTGCGAGTGCAGCAGCCGGCGCTCCAGGTTCAGGCGCTCGGTCTCGGCCTTTTTCAGCTCGGTGATGTCGTGGGCGATGCCCAGCACGCCGATGAGGTTCCCTTCGGCATCGCACATGGGGGTTTTGATGGTGTTCAGCAGGGCGTGATGACCGTCGGCGGCGAAGGTGACCCATTCCTCGTTGCTGCTCGGCCTGCCGGCCTCCATGGCGATCCGGTCATGCTCGCGAAAGAAGTCGGCGAGCTCCCGGTCGACGAAGTCGTAGTCGGTCTTGCCGACGATGTCGGCCTCCTTGGCACCGAAGAAGCGCTCGAACATCGGGTTGCAGGATAGATAGACGCCGTCGGCGTCCTTCAGCCAGACCAGGTCGGGGATGGTCTGCACCAGGGTGCGCAGACGGGCCTCATTCTCGGACAGGCAGCGGCTCGCCTGCTTGCGCTCGGTGATGTCGAGGATGGCGCCGATCAGCCCGCTTACCTCACCGTCCATGCCGGTGAAGGTGGCCTTGTGGAAGACCACATCGCGTAGCGCGCCCTGGGCGTTTTTAACCTGGGACTCGTATACCTGGGTCCCCGGGTGCTGGAAGACCTCCAGATCCTTCGCGTGATAGAGCTCGGCCAACTCCCTGGGGGCCACGTCGAACACGCTCTTGCCGATCAGCTCCTCCTGGGTCAGGCCGTAAAACTCCTCGAAGGAGCTGTTGACGCCGAGGAAGTACCCCTCCCGATCCTTGTAGAAAATCGGTACAGGGATGGCGTTCATCAGGGAGGCTATGAAAGCGGTGTTGCCCTGGAGGGTCTCCAGGCTGCTCTTCAACTGCGCCGTTTTGGTCTCCACTTTCTTGCGCAGGGTGCGATTCCAGGTGAGAAAGACGAGCAGAAGCAGGGCCAGGCTACCCGCAATGATCGTGAAATACTGCAGCGGGAGGCCGAGGTCGCGATACGCTGTGGAGCCGTACCATTTGGTATCTATTTGCTCCAGTTCCTTAGCCGAGATCAGACGAAAGCCGGCTTCGACCTGCTGCAGCAGTGCGCCGTTGCCTTTCTTCACGGCGCGGTGAAAACTGCCGATGTGGAGGGGTGCGGATGCCTTGTAGCGGTCGATGATGCCGAACTTGTAGAGATAGTAGAGGGCTGGAGGCTTATCCACCACGAAAACGTTGATCTTATGATCTCTGGCGGCCCGGATGATGGCCTCGTAACTGTTGAAGAGCACCAGGCTGTCGATGCCGCTCTTCTTGAGGATGTCTATGGCGGCATCGCCCGATTTGGCAGCCACGACAAATCCTTTCAGCGAGGCTGCGTCCGTGATGCCCGAGATCTCCTTGTTGAAGAAGATCGGTACTTCGATCTTTGCGTAGGGGCGGGTAAAGTCGAGCCAGCCGGAGCGTTCCTCCGTCTGGAAGATGGTGTCGATGACGTCGAACTCGCCCGCCTTCATGCGGGTGACGGCGTTGCCCCAATCGAGGGCGCTGATCTCGGCCTTTATGCCGGTCTTCTGCTCCCACAGGCGCCACTGGTCGATCAGAATCCCCTGCTGCCTGCCGTTGCCGTCTTTGAAGCTGAAGGGGGGGTAGTTGTCATCCATCACCACCCGGATGGAGCCGGGGGCGGCACGGGCGGGGCGTGGGGCGGCTAGGCTAAGTGCCAGTGCCGCCAGCAGGCAAAACGTGAAGAGAAGCGCTCGACGGACGGTCATACATTCTCCTGCATCTGCTGTGCACCCCTGCCAGGAAGCCTTTCACCTGCGTCCCGCCCGGCGGCGCCGTCACTTTGAAGCGGTAATGTGAGGTTTGAGTGATGCCCTTATACTTATCGGAAGTTTTCGGCAGAGGTTAAGTAATTAATGAGAGGGTGGATCAGCCGTGGAGCTGGGTCAGGCGGCGCCGTCACCGAGGCAGCCCATCTCGAAACCCCGGTCCAGCAGCACGACCTCCACCTCATCGCCCGCGGCATAAGCCGACTCGGGCGCGAGTTTCATCAACCCATTGCCCAGTATGAGCGATGAGAGCCGGCCCGAACTCTGGTTGCCGGTGGTGGAAACGCGATACCGGTGCTCGTGCACCGAGACGACCCCCCGCACGAGGTGCGGGCGTCCCCCCTTGTTTGCCGTCGGCTCCTGCAGGAGCGCCTTGACCCGCGGCCGCAAGATGCGCCGGTGCCCCATCGCCTTGAGGATCGACGGCCGCACGAATAGCTCGAAGGAGACCATGGCCGCAACAGGATTGCCGGGCAGCGCGAAGATCGGCTTGCCGTCGAGCATCGCAAAAGCCAGGGGCTTGCCGGGCTTCATGTCGACCTTCCAGAAGGTTATCTCGCCCCCCATGTTCTTGATGGCCGCTTTGACGAAGTCCCGGTCCCCCACGGAGACGCCGCCGGTTATCACCAGCATGTCGGCATTGAGGCCCGCCCCGATCTTCTCGCAGGTGGCCTCCAGGGTGTCCGCGGCGATCCCGAGTAGCACCGGGTCGCCCCCCGCATCCAGCACCTGGGCGGCCAGGCTGTAGCTGTTGCTGTTGATGAGCTTGCCCGGTGCCGGCGTCGAGCCGGGCTCCAGGAGCTCGTCGCCGGTAGCCAGGATGGCGACCCGCGCACGCCGGTAGACAGCGAGCGATGTGTTGCCCATCGCCGAGAGCATGCCGATTTCCTGGGGGCGCAAAAGCGAACCGGCCGGGATCACCACGTCACCCGTGGTGATGTCCTCCCCGCGCCGGCGCACATGCGTCCCCGCCTTGACCGCAGGGCGCAGCCGGATCCAGTCGCCGTCCTCCTCGACGTCCTCGATGGGGACCACGGTGTCGCAGCCGGGGGGGACGGGCGCGCCGGTCATGATCCTGATCGCCTCGCCAAGCGGCACCGCACCGGCATGTACCGCTCCGGCCGGCAGGAAGCCGGTCACCTTGAGGCGGCCTAGCTCGATCCCCGCATGGCAGAAGGCGAACCCGTCCATGGCCGAATTGTCGGCGGCGGGGATGTCCCAGGGAGCCGCGTGATCTTCGGGCGTTACCCGGTTCAGCCCCTGGAACACGGAAACCCTTTCCGTCTCCAGCGCGCCGATCTGCTCCAGAATGGTCCGTTGCGCCTGCTCTATGCTCACCATGGCGGCTTTTCCTTCCTTATCGGGAAATCGTCGGGAATAATCAGAACTGCAGCTCGGCAAACCTGCGGTTCACCAGATCGTCGAACCCCTGCCGCAGCAGGTCGAATTTCTGCAGCAGCGTCTCGGCCTGCGGGGTGAGGGAGGAGGTCCCCCCGCCGCATCCCCCCTTGAGCCGGTTCACCAGCGGGAATCCCAGCCGCTTCTCCATGGCGTCGATGTAGGTCCACGCCTTGCGATACGGCACTCCCATCTGCTTGGCCGCCGCGTTGATGGAACCGGTCGTCTTTATCAGGCGCAAAAGCCTGTCGCGCCCCTGGCCGAATACCGGCTCGCCGTCGACCTCCAGCCAGATCTTGGAGCGGACCTCAAGCGGCGAGGCGGGCCCGGTCATCGCAGGAAGCTCTCTTCGATGAAGTCGGCAACGGCGACGGCGTCGTTTAGATCGAGCACCGGGACGTCCAGCGCGAGCTGGCCGTCGCTTGCCACCGCCACCAGCGTCGGGTCGTGTTCTTCCCCGCGGCAGATGAGCGTGGCGCTTCTTTCCTGGCGGTTGATCTCGATCTTCGGCATGGAGCTCTTCTTGAACCCCTCGGTCAGCACGATATCCATGTCGCCGAAGTAGGTGGCAAGGAGCTCTTCCACGGGTGGGGACGCGGCATGCTTCTTCACCAGGGCGAGTTTCTCCGGGGAGGAGATCAGCATGGTGTCGGCCCCGGCGGCGGTCAGCCGGTAGCTGTCCTTGCCCGGATGGTCGATTTCGAAGCGGTGTGCGTCGTGCTTGATCACCCCGACCTTATAGCCGCGCTCCTTAAGTTGCGCGATCACTTTTTCCAGCAGGGTGGTCTTGCCGGTCCCCGACTTGGCTACAAACGAAACGACCTTTAGCGTCATGGTTCATCTCCTATTTTTGCGTATTCATCCGGGGTGTTCAGGTTCATGAACGCCCTCCCGTCCCGGTCCAAGGGTGCCAGTTCTTCGGGCTGCACATAGCGGACCCGTATCTGCGGATAATATGCGTATGCGCAGAACTCGCCGGTTTCCAGCTGTGCCTTGATCGGTCCCAGGCAGCTTTTCGAGTACAGCGCGAAGAGAGGCTCGTAACCGTGGTCTGTCATCGGTACTACGGCATCGAAACCGTGCCGCAGGGAGCAGAGGTGGCGCAGCACCAGGGCGCTTGGAAAGGGGAGATCGCAGGAGGAAACGAACACGAAGTCGGTCCGGGCGTGATAGAGTCCGGTATAGAGCCCGCCCAGGGAGCTGCCGGGGAAGATGTCCGGCAACACCGGCAGGCCGTACTCGGCGAAGCGCTCCTCGCGGTTGCCCACCAGCATGACACTGGCGAAATTGTCCCGGAAAAGATCGAGTGTGATCTCGAAAAGAGGCATGCCGGCGACCCGGAGAAAGGCCTTGTCCCGCCCCATGCGGCGGCTCTTGCCGCCCACCAGGATTACCCCGGTTATGTCCTTTTCAAGTTTTTCCGGCATGACGGCGCTCAGTCCAGCTCCTGTTGATCCTGCGTCTTCGTACCAGGCATTGCGTCTGCGGTTATAACAAAACCGCACAACGGTTTGCAACAGTTTTTCGATGACCTATGAACTTCGGCCTCTCGCGCAGAGCCGCCCGGGGGAGATGGCGCAGGCATCGGAAGAGGCGGTCCTATGGGGGGTGCCGGGCGGGTTTATTAAATCTGTTCTTGCAGGAGCGGGGCGTTGGTAGTAAAACCGAACTCTGTCTTTTGCATTCGTATCTGGAGAAAGGAGCTTCGTGAAACAGAGTATTGCATCATTGTCCCCGGCAGAGGAGGAGATCCCAGAAGAGTACCGCATCGACCACCCGATCCGGCAGGATTACTACCTGGTGGACGGAGAGCTGCGCCGTTGGGAAGGTCCGTTGCAGGAGGTGCTGTCGCCGGTACAGGTGAAGGTCGGGGCTGGCACGGCCCGAAAGATGGTGGGGGAGGCGCCCCTTCTCTCGGTGGAGGCGGCCCTGGAGGCCCTGGACGTTGCGGTCGGAGCCTACGACAACGGTCGCGGCACCTGGCCCACCATGTCGGTGGGTGAGCGGATTCAGTGCGTGCAGCGCTTCAGCGGCGCCGTGCAGAAAAAGCGCGCCGAGATCGTAAGACTCCTCATGTGGGAGATCGGCAAGTCGCTCAAGGAGGCGGAGGGGGAGTTCGACCGGGCCATCGCCTACATCCGCGACACGCTGGAGGCGTTGAAGGAGCTGGACCGGATCTCGTCGCGCTTCGTGATCCAGCAGGGGATCATCGGCCAGATCCGCCGCGCCCCGCTTGGGGTCGTGCTCTGCATGGGACCCTACAACTTCCCGCTCTACGAGACCTTCACGACCCTGATCCCCGCGCTGGTGATGGGGAACACCATCGTACTGAAGCCGCCGCGCTTCGGGATACTGCTCTTCGCCCCGCTCTTGGAGGCCTTCCGCGACGCGTTTCCTCCCGGCGTGGTCAATACGGTGTACGGCGACGGCGAGGAGGTGCTGCCGCCGCTGCTCGCCTCGGGGCTGGTAGACGTGCTCGGTTTCATCGGCACCCACAAGGTGGCCGACGCGCTGCGGGCGATCCATCCCCGCCCCCACCGGCTGCGCTGCGTGCTCGGGCTGGACGCCAAGAACCCGGCCATCGTCCTTCCCGACGCGGACCTCGACCTGGCCGTCGAGGAATGCCTGCAGGGGAGCCTCTCATTCAACGGCCAGCGCTGCACCGCCCTGAAGATCATCTTCGTGCACAGGGAGATTGCCGCGGCCTTCCTGGAGCGGATGGCCGCCGGCATCGGCGAACTCGTCTGCGGGGTGCCGTGGCAGGAGGGGGTGGCCCTGACGGCGCTCCCGGAGCCGGAGAAGCCCGATTACCTGGAGGAACTGGTGCGGGACGCGGGCCGGCACGGCGCGCGGGTCGTGAACGAGCGGGGCGGCGCCAGGAGCGGCTCCTTCTTCTATCCGGCGCTGCTTTACCCGGTGACCCCTGCCATGCGGGTCTACGGCGAGGAGCAGTTCGGGCCGGTGGTCCCCGTGGTCCCCTACGACGACATCCGGGAGACGATCGACTACGTGGTCGCTTCCAACTACGGCCAGCAGGCCAGCATCTTCGGGCGCGACGGCGACTTGTTGGCGCAACTCGTCGATGCGCTGGTGAACCAGGTCTGCCGCATCAACATCAACAGCAAGTGCCAGCGCAGCCCGGACAGTTTCCCTTTCAACGGCCGGAAGAATTCCGCCGAGGGGACCCAGTCGGTAGCCGACGCGCTGCGCATATTCTCCATCCGGATCGTGGTGGCGGCGCGGGAAACCGAGGCCAACCGGGAGATCATCACCGGTATCGTCAGGGAAAGAAAATCTCACTTCCTCTCCACAGACTACATGCTGTGATGGATGGAGCGTAGCAATCTGTTCGACAGGTAGAAGCAGGAAGTCATCGGAATAACGGGGGCAGTTTGCACATGAACCGGGCATTCAGCCGTTTTTTTAAGAGCTTGGATATCTCACTCCCTGCACCGACTACATGCTGTGATGGGCGCGTGCGGGGGGGGCCTAGGTCGTATTCGTAACTTGACTCAAGTTGAGTGACTGTGCAGCTACCTACACCTCGATCCTGAATTGCGCGCCACCGTCCGTGTTGCGCGCGCTGAGGGCGCCGCCCATGTTCTTTTCTATGATGGTCTTGCACATGAAGAGGCCGACTCCGGTCCCCTGTTCGGGACCCTTGGTGGTGAAATAGGGATCGAAGATCTTGTCGATGATCTCCTGCGGTATGCCGCCTGCGTTGTCGGTGATGTCGACGACTGATTTATCCCCCTCGGTGTACACCCTGATCACGATGCTCCGTTCGGCGATATCCCGTGACAGGAAGGCGTCCTTGGCGTTGGTCAGGATGTTGAGAAGCACCTGGGAATACTCGTTCGGGTACCCCTCCAGCACGGGATCGCCTGCCGCCACCGTCTCCGTATTGATCTGGTACGCAGCGAAAGTCGCCTCCAGCAGGGAGAGGGTCTTTTCCAGGACATCGAGCACCTTGAAACGGATCTTTTGCTTCTCCGGCCTGAAGAAGTACCGGAAGTCGTCTATGGTCTTCGACATGTGCTGGATGACCTCCATGGTTTTCTTTACATTGGTATCCATGGATTCGCCGGTTAAGGTGCCGTGCCTTCCGGTGAACTGCAGCTCCTGGGCCAAAAGCCCCAGCATGTTGAGCGGTTGGCGCCACTGGTGGGCGATGTTGCTCATCATCTCCCCCATGATGGCCTGACGCCCCTGCAGGATCAGCATCCTGTTCTTCTGCTCCAGTTCCTCCACCGCCTCGGTGACGCGCACTTCCAGGGTCTCGCTCAACTCCCGGTACATCCGTTCGCTCTCCCGCAGCGCGTCCTGCGCCCCTTTGCGCTCGGTGAGATCATAGATCAGCCCGACCCATCCGGTGATCTGGCCGCCGTCATCGCGCAGCGCGGTCACCGACATAAACATCGGCACGCGCGTCCCGTCCTTGCGGATGTAGGTCCACTCGTTATCCTCGGACAGGTTGCGCCGGAGGCGGGCCGCAAACACCTCGAATCCCGGCGCTACCGTTTCGCCCAGTTCTTCGGACAGCTGACGGGCACGTCGCGCGATCTCCTCCTGATCGTGCCAGCACAAAGGTGTCAGCTTCCCAACCACCTCGTCGGCCGCGTAACCCAGCAACCGCTCGGCGGCGCAATTGAAACTGCTGACAATGCCGTCGGTAGTCGTGGCGATGATGCCGTAGGCCGCGTTGTCCAAAATCGTGCGCTGGAATAGGGTGAGCCGGCGTAAATCATCTTCCCGCTGCTGGGTCACCTCCATCATGGCGTTGAAGCTCTCGCCCAGCCGGCCCACTTCATCGACGCCGGAGGCGGGCACGCGCCCGCTGTAGTCGGCCCGGGTGCGGACCTGTTCCACGGTCCTGACCAGGGTGGAGATGGGGCTGATGATGGTCTTTTGCAGGGCAGTGCGTAGGCCGAGGGTGATGGTCATCAGCAAGACCAGTACCCCTGCGGCAAACTGCCACAAAATGTTACGGGTTTGCCGGTTGAGCTCGTTCAGGCTCATGACGAGGCGCAAATGCGCGCCGTCTTGCAGGGGCTGCATCAACTCGGCGTTGTCATGGTCCAGGTAAATGCCATGGGGTCTGAGCGAAGGGGGGAGCGGCGCCGCCTTGGGGTTTCTGCTGTAGCGGGCCAGCAACCGCCCGTCACGCAGAAAGATCTCCGCTTCCGAAATCTGCGGATTGGCCCGCAGCGTATTGAGGATTTCCTGGGCGCGGCCCGGATCCTCGAAGGAGACCGCAGTTTCCGTCCCGACTGAGACCAGTTGCGCGTAGGGCTCCATGATGTGCCGGGCGCGACGCTCCAGCGTGAGGTTCTTGATCAGCGCAAAAGCCAGGCCCGCTACGGCGAAGGCCATGATCGCCATGCCCCACAGCGCGACGGACAGCTTGTTGCTTATGTCGCGTCGTCGAAACATGAATCACCTCTTCTTGCGCACTACCCCGTTCTCCAGTACCTCGTGGGTGACTTCCAGCATCTTGGTCTGAATCTTCAGGGAAACGGAGCGGGCCTGATCGAGGTTGACGCTGATTTCCACGTGGGATTCGACCTGGAACCGTATGATGCCCCCCTCCTGCAAAAAACCGGCTGCCTCACCCACCGTCAGGACCGGCCGGTTCTTCAACTCGGAAAGGGCGGCGCGGCGTTTGGCGGCCTCCTTGTAAGCCACAAAAACGATCTGGCAGGACGGCAATTTGTCCAGCGCCTCCGCGCGGAACGTTTCAAAGGTGCGCCCCTGTTCCGTGCGCCCCTTGAAGGTCTGCTCCAGCACCTCGCCAAACGGGTCCCTACCGAGAATGCAGATGTTCCAGGGAGAACGGTCCTCGGCGAAGGCATGGGCCGGCCAGGTCACGTAGCGGGCGAAATTGCGCAGGAAGGCGGCCTCGACCCGGCTCGGATTCACCCTCCCGGGTTCCTCCCCTGCTGCGAGGCACGGCAGGCAAAAAAGGAGCAGCAGAGCGCATAAGCCGGCCCACGCCAGGAGGCGCGGCAGCCGCATCTCTGCGTGCAACCGGGCACTGCCGGCGGCTCCCGCATTGTTCATCATGACTCCATAGGTGTTTTTCATGAATGCGGTCTCGCTTCAGAAACACTTCAGTCAGCTTACCATGGATGACCCGTCCCAGGGTGCGCGCGACAGAGCCGGAACGCAAGTGGCGGCAGTTTGGTCGGGCCGCCCCCCTGCGGTCGCAGGCACAGTCGTGCGGGCCGGGGTCAGAACCTGGCCGTGAGGGTGAGGAGAAACTCGCGGGGGCGCGACCGCGTGCTTTGCGAGGGGCGGTACTGTTCGTCGCCGAGGTTCTTCCCCATGAGCTCCAGGCTTAGACGGCTCCCAAGGCCCGCCCACGAGTAGCCGACCAGCGCGTTGACAAGCGTATAGCTCTGGCGGGAGAAGCCGGGGGAGTCCGGCAGGAGCGTCTGGTCGTGCACGAAGTTGACGCCGCCTCCGACGTAGAAGCCACGGAGCCCGCCTTGCGTGAAGTTGTAGCGCGTCCAGAGGTTGGCGAGATGCGGCGCGCTCATCTGCAGACGGGCGTTGTGAAGCAGTTTCACGTTCTTGTAATTCGACTGCCCGGCCGCATCGAGCGTGGACGGGTCTTGGGCAAGGACGGCAGCGTCGTTGCCGCTGAATTCCACGATCCGCGCGTCCATGTAGCTGTAGGAGAGGTAAAGCTGCCAGTTCTCGGTCACCGTCGCTGTGGCGTCCAACTCGATGCCGCGGGAGCGCTGCTCGCCGCTTTGGACGTTGTAGATCACCACCGAGCCGGATGGGTTGGTCTGGGCGAGGTCGTTGACGATGTTTTGGTTGCGCACGTCGAAGAAGGTGAGCGTGCCGGAGACGCGGCCGCCGAACAGCTCGGCCTTGAGGCCGATGTCGTACCCCTGTCCCTGGGTCGGATCGGCGGGCCTGGTCGTCCCGTCGGGATTCAAGAGGATTTGCGAGCCCGGGACGAACGACTCGGCATAGGAGGCGAACGCCGAGAGACTGGGGGAGAGCTTGAACAGGACGCCGTACTGGGGGGTGACCGCGCTCTCCGAGAATTCGGGGGCGGGTAGGTTTGTCAGATGATCGATGAGCTGGCTTTTCGTCCCGGTCAGGCGCCACCCCGCGAGCATGAGCAACCGGTCGTCGAAGAAGCCGAAGGTTGTGCCGAGGTAAACGGACTTGTCCACATAGTTGGTGGTATGGTCGGTCTTGTTCTCGGTGAGCGCGGAGCGGGGAATCGAGACGCCGCGGTTCCAGGTGGAGGGATCCCTCAGGTCCCACAGCGGCAGGGGCGACGCGGTGGGGTTGCTGCCGAGCGCCGGGTCGTTGGGCGCCTGGCCTGCCCAGGCGGAGAAACTGCGGTCGATGTATTGGGCGCCGAGCAGCAGGCGCAGGCTCGTGCGGCCGAATTTGTAGTTGCCGACCGCTTGCAATTCGTAGGTGTCGCCCCGGTTGGTGTAGGTCTGCCCCCTGAAACGGCGTCCCTGCAGGAACGTGGCGTTGTTGGCCATGCCGAGGTTGCCGGAGAAGAGCGCGTCGACCTGGTACTCCTGGTGGGAGTAGGCGGTGCGCAGATCCCAGTGATCGTCGGCCTTGAAGTCGATCCATGCGCTCAGGCCGTTGGTGTCGCTCTCGCGAAAATCGGCGCTGGACATGCTGTTCCAGTTGTCCGGCAGGCCGGGCACGTCTACGCCCTGGAGGTTGGGGTCGGACGGGGTCGGCACGACGCCGGCTTGCCGGTTGTAGCCCGGCTTTTGCATGAGCTGCGGTTTCTCGACCTTGAGGAAGGTTTCATACTTGGCTGAAATGCTCAATCGTTCGCTGGGCTGCCAGAGCAGGGAGGGGGCGATGTCCCTGGAGTAGGCGTCGTAGGGGTCCCAGTAGTGGATGTCCTGGTCGTAGGAGGCCGCGAGCCGGTAGAAGAGCGTTTTCGATAACGGTCCGGTCAGGTCGGCGTCGAAACGGTATTGGCCGTAGGAGCCGTAGGTGGCATCGGCGCTCGCCGCGAACCGGGGCTTCGGGCTCTTGGTGATGATGTTGACGATGCCGCCGGGAGCGACCTGGCCGTAGAGAAACGAGGCGGGGCCCTTGACCACCTCCACGCGGGAAACGTTGGTGAAGTCGAAGATCGAGGGGCCGTGGAAGCCGTCGCGCAGGATCTGTATGTTCCCGGGTGTGGAACTGACCGCGAAGCCGCGGATGGCGAGGTTGGCGTTCCCCTCGTTGAAGTCGTTGCTGCGGTAGGTTACGCCCGGGGAGTAGCGGGCGACGTCGAAGATGTTCACCGGCTTCTGGTCCTTGATGAAGGACTCTGTAAAGGCCTGGATGGCGAACGGAAGCTTCCGGATCGGCATGTCGAAGCGGGAGCCGGACACTGAGTTCGAAGCGCGATAGCCCTTGTCCAGACGGGTGGAAACGTCAAAGGGGGCGACTCTCACCTGCACCAGCTCCTCGATGTCCATTTCGGCCACGTCCCTCGTTGGACCCGCCGGCGCAGTGGCATTGTCGGCGCTAAGTGACCCGGTCGCGGCGGACCGAGTGTCGGCAACCGTTTCGTTTCTCTTGGACGCGGTGGTGATCTTCATGTCGGCGAACCGGCTCGGCTCCAGAGCGCCTGACTCCTCCGGCAAGCTGTTCGTGGGCCGAACGGGTATACGTCCGGCGCTGTCGTCCGCTATGGCAAGCGGCAGGCGCCCAGGCAACAGCGTGAGCCCCAAAGCGATCGTTACGGCCGCGCGGAGGCTTAAAACGTGCATGGATTCCTTCATCTGAAGCCTCCTGCAGCTTGGGCATACCAAAAGCAGTACCGCTTTGCCAGCGGGTTGCTTGCCGATTTTCGGATAGGGTGCGTCCTTCTCAATGCCTGTGACCAGGTCGGGGCGATCCGGGCTGTGCGCTTGTCAGTAATTTCAGTGGGTTGTGGCTGCGGTCCGGCGACATTCATCAATGATAACAGGAAGTTTTGGGGGGGCAAGTAGTCAGGCGGTCCGGCCGGCCCCGAATTGCGGGGCAGAGACGACTCCGACAAAAGTCAGCGGCACCGGCGGTTACCGGCATTGCCGCCAATCCGGTAATCGCGCGCGGTCGGCCCTGAAGGTCGAAGGGGATAGAAAGCTGGACGAATGGTTCTGCCTGGGGTAGGGTGAAGCAAAAAAAGAAGAAAGAGTATCCCATGACCGCTACCGCATTCTCCGCACTCCGTCTAGACCCTGCCATGCTCAAGAACCTCGCCTCCCTGGGCTATGCCGAGATGACTCCCATTCAGGCCCACAGCCTGCCGCCGATCCTGGCCGGCAAGGACGTGATCGCCAAGGCGAAGACCGGCAGCGGCAAGACCGCCGCCTTCGGCATCGGCATCATGTCGGGCCTGGTGCCGACCTCGGTCCGGGTGCAGGCGCTGGTGCTTTGCCCCACACGCGAACTGGCCGACCAGGTCGGCAGGGAACTGCGGCGCCTTGCCCGCTTTGCCGACAACACGAGGATCCTGACCCTGTGCGGCGGCGTCCCCTTCGGGCCGCAGGCCGGATCCCTGGAACACGGCGCCCACGTCGTGGTCGGTACCCCCGGCCGCCTCCTCGATCATCTGCGGCGCGGCACCCTCGATCTCGCCTCCCTGCATACGCTGGTCCTCGACGAGGCCGACCGCATGCTCGACATGGGCTTCCAGGAGGAGATCGACGCGCTCATCGCCGCCATCCCGGCCAAGAGGCAGACCCTGCTCTTCTCCGCCACCTACCCCGAGGGCATTGCCGCCCTGAGTGCCACCATCCAGCACCAGCCGGTCGAGGTCACGGTCGACGAGCAGCATGACGAGGGGGCCATCGAGCAGCTGCTCTTCGAGGTGGACCAGGACGAGCGGACCGCGGCGCTGGCGCGGCTGCTTGCTCACTACCGCCCGGAATCTACGCTGGTCTTTTGCAACACCAGGAAGCAGTGCCAGGAGGTGGCCGAGGCCCTGGGCAAGCGCGGCTTGACGGCGCTGGCCATCCACGGCGATCTGGAGCAGCGTGAGCGCGACGAGGTGCTGGTGCGTTTTGCCAACAAGAGCGCCTCGGTCCTCGTGGCGACCGATGTGGCTGCCCGCGGGCTCGACATCAAGGAGCTCTCCGCCGTCATCAACTTCGAGCTCTCCCGCGACCCCGAGATCCATATCCACCGGATCGGCCGTACCGGGCGGGCCGGGGAGCGGGGGCTCGCGCTCAGCCTGGCGACGGAACAGGAAAGCCGGCGGGTGCACAACATCGAGACGCAACTGGGAGTCCCCTTTCCCCGGGGGAGGATCGATTCGCTCTCTGTCGCGGCCGGCGGGCCGCTCGCACCCCCCATGGTGACCTTGCGCATCGAAGGGGGGCGCAAGAACAAGATGCGTCCGGGCGATATCCTCGGCGCTTTGACCGGCGCCGCGGGGATTGCCGGGAGCGAGGTCGGCAAGATCGATGTCTTCGATGGCCACGCCTGCGTTGCGGTGCTGCGGGAAAGTGCGCAGCAGGCCCTGGCCTGCCTGGGCGGGAACAAGATCAAGGGGAGGTTCTTCAAGGTGCGCAGGATCTGTTAAGCGAAATCCCGCAGGCTGGAGAGCGCCGGTACGTGTCTTTTCGTCCATATCTGATGCAGACATCGCAGTTCCTCCCTGGGATGCCGTATTTAGAATGACTCACCATCTGTGTCCAAAATCGAACTGGAACTGGAACTTATCAAGCTCAGCACATACAGGAATCAGTTCGACGTGTAGCCACACGAGGATTCCCGTCTGAACTCCAACCGGCATTTCCCCAGAAAGCAGGCGCCGGCATCGGTCCCCACCTCACATTAGGGCCTATATCCGCCATGTTGCGTTATTTTACCTGTTTCTTCATCTCTGCTGGTAGAATGAAACGGTAGACGACCTGTCAATTCCTGGCGATAGCTTGTCGTGTCATCTGGCCGGACCTCTGGCCAAGAAACCATTTTCAAGGGTGCTCTGCGATTTATGGATACTTCGGCAACGGCGATAACGGCAAATCACACACGCAGTAGGGTAGCGATGCGTATTGCTTTGGCGCATCGTGCCGCGGGTGCGCTTGATGCGCATGCGGTTGCCGAAGCAACTATCGGCACCTGGCGCCAGGTGGACAGTCTGCTGGCACCGGTAATCGGCACGCAGGGCGTAGACGTCATCTTCAGACGCGCTCTGTACCTGACGAGCAAAGGTTTCCCATGGCTCGCCTCTGGCGAGGAATACGTGGAGAGCGCGGTTTTGCTTGCGGGCCTCAAGGCGCGCCTGGAGGAGCGGTGTGCTGATGATGTCGCGCAAGCCGGTTACTCACTGCTGGTGTGCTTCACCGAACTGCTGACAACTTTGATCGGGGAAGCCTTGACCGAGCGCCTGCTGGCTCCGGTCTGGGACTTTCCGTCATTGTCATCCGAACTGGAGATTGAATCATGAGCGACAAAGTGGCCATACGCAGGCTCGCTACCGGCGTGCCAGGACTCGATGAGATAGTGGGCGGCGGGTTCCCGGAATTTTCCTTAAACCTGATTACCGGGTCCCCGGGCTCAGGAAAGACGACGCTGGCGCATCAGATCATGTTTGCCCTGGCGAATCGGGATATGCCGGCGCTGTTCTTCACCATGCTCGGGGAACCGCCGTTGAAGATGCTGCGTTATCAGCAGCAGTTCTCTTTCTTCGACCAGGACAAGATCGGCGAGTCGATCCGTTTCGTCGATTTGAGCGATCACCTTGCCACTGGCAATTTGGATCAGGTTCTAAGCCGCATTACCAAGGAGGTCGAGGCATTCTCTCCAGCGCTGGTTTTTGTGGATTCCTTCCGCACGGTCGTTCAGGAAACGCCCCACCAGGTCGAAGCGATAATCAGCCAGCAGTCCTTCATACAAAAGCTCGGGATCCAGTTGAGCGGCTGGCAGGCCACCACCTTCCTGATCGGTGAGTTTTTGACAGACCGCGGCTCCCATCCGGTCTTGACCGTGGCCGACGGTCTGCTGTCGCTGGAGCAAAGCGTTCACCGCAATTCCGTGGTGCGCAAGATGCAAGTCATAAAAATGCGTGGTCAGGCGACCCGTCCGGGGATGCATACATTCCGCATCACAGGCGACGGGATTGAGATTTTTCCTGCGGCGCTGGTACGCGGCGACACAGGGGAAGCCCTTGAGACAGCAAAGCAGTTGCGCAATATGACGCGGCTGGCTACAGGCGTGCCGCGCCTCGACGAAATGCTGGGCGGCGGACTGCCATCCGGCTATTCACTGCTCGTTGCCGGCCCATCAGGATCGGGCAAGACCATTCTCGCGACGGCCTTTCTGAAGGCGGGAGTGCTGCAGGGTGAGCCGGGTGTGATTGTTGCGTTTGAACAAACGCCGAGCCAGTCTTGGAACCGCACGCTTGATGACATGATCCGCGCAGGACAGATCGGCTTGATCAATACCCGCTCACCGGATCTGTCGATCGATGAGATTGTTCAGCACCTGACCAAACTCATTCATCAGATGAAAGCGACCCGGGTAGTGATCGACTCCCTTTCAGGGTTTGAACTGGCGGTTGCACCGACCTTCCGTGAGGATTTTCGAGAATCACTGTTTCGCATGGTTGCCGTGCTGTCCGGCCTGGGCGTGACCGTGTTGATGACATCGGAACTCGAAGACAGATATATCGACCTGCGGTTCAGTCCTTACGGCTCGGCATTTCTCACAGACGCGATTATCGTACAGCGCTACATCGAGGTGGAGAGCTGCCTGCAGCGCGTCATGTCGGTTGTAAAAGTGCGTGCCAGCGTCCACAGCACGGAAATAAGGCGATTCGAAATCACCGACGACGGCATCGTCATCGGTAATCCGGTGTCTGACTTCGAAGGAATTCTCGGGGGGCAACCGACGCGGACAAAGGCATCCAGGATGGCCGATAGAGGTGAAACGTCATGAGCAAAAAGGGACTCAAAGATGAGGGTGCTGCGGCCGGGCTGCGGCCGGGGGCAAAAAAGCGTGCGGTCTCTCAGGGGTTGGCGGCAGATAAGACAATTCCGGAGCACGAGTCCGAGGTTGTTGCCGGCGAGCAGACCATTCTCAGTCGGGCAGAGGATGCCGACCAGCGCAAACTGGCTGCCGGTCTGCGGCAAGGTACCGCGGATCTGCGCCAGGAGGCCGCCACCTTGCGGCAGGGTAGCGCAGGCCAGCGCGAGGTAACGGCGGATCAGCGCGAAGAGATCGCCGATCTGCGGCAGGATACGGCCGACCAGCGTGAGGAAATCGCCGACCTGCGCGAGGATACGGCCGACCTGCGCCAGGATACTGCCGACCTGCGCCAGGATACCGCCGACCTGCGCCAGGACACCGCCGATCTGCGCCAGGTAACCGCAGATATACGCCAGGAGGCTGCAGATCAGCGTGAGGAGACTGCCATTGCCAATGCCGCTCTTAACGAGAATGCCAACGCTCAGGTTCGCGAGGCGAACGAGCGTCTCATTGTCGCTTCGATTCACGCCCAGACCATGACAGAGGCCGCAGAACTGGCCACAGAGCAGATGTCGTATATGGCCGAGCATGACGTCCTGACGGGTTTGCCGAACCGGGCATTGCTGATCGACCGCCTGGCGCAATCAATCGCGCTTGCCCAACGTCATGAGAAGAAGGTCGCGCTGATGTACCTGGATCTTGACCACTTCAAACACGTCAACGATTCCCTCGGGCATGCGGTCGGCGACCAGTTGTTGCAGTCGGTTGCCAAACGCCTGCAAAGGTGTGTCCGCCTCTCCGATACGGTCAGTCGACAGGGTGGGGACGAATTTGTGGTGCTGCTGACCGAAATTGATGAGGTGCCCGACGCCTTGCTCACCGCGGAAAAAGTAATCGAAGCCATGGCTCGACCGCATGTAGTCAGTGGCAGCCAGCTCCATGTTACCATCAGCATCGGCATCAGCATCTATCCCGATGACGGTGGGGATGTCGAAACGATGCTGAGAAACGCAGACACGGCGATGTATCAAGCCAAGAAAACCGGGCGCAACCACTTTCATCTCTTTCACCCGGAAATGAACGCCCGCGCGGTGGCACGGCAATCCGTAGAGCAGGCGCTACATGGCGCGCTGGAAGAGCGCAGGTTTGTTTTGCATTACCAGCCGAAGGTGAATCTTGATACCGGTGCAATTACCGGCAGCGAGGCCCTGATCCGCATGCAGGAGTCTGATAAACATCTGGTCTCCCCGGAGCACTTCATTACCGTTGCCGAGGAGTGCGGTCTGATTCTGCCGATAGGCAGATGGGTTTTGCATGAAGCCTGCCGTCAGGCCCAGACCTGGTTGCAGGCCGGACTCGAAATCGGGCAGATCGCGGTCAACGTCTCTTCCCGGGAGTTCCACGGCAAGGATTTTCTGGAGGGTGTCATCGCCATCCTCGACGACACCGGCCTCGACCCGAGCCGATTGGAACTGGAAATGACCGAAAGCGGACTTATGCAGGACACCGAACCGACAACGGTACTATTGAACGCGCTCAAGAAACTAGGTGTCCGGATAGCCATTGACGATTTCGGCACCGGCTATTCCAGCCTGAGCTATCTGCTGCGTTTCCCGATAGACACGCTCAAAATCGACCGGTCATTCGTGCAGGACCTGGAAAATAATTCAGGAGGCTCCGGCGAAGCCATCGTCAGTGCCGTGATTGGGATGGGAACCAGCCTTAAACAGCGCGTCGTGGCCGAGGGAATAGAAACCCGGCAACAGTTGGCCTTTCTGCAATCCCATCACTGTGCCGAGGGGCAAGGCTATTACTTCAGCCGACCCGTGCCTGCTGTTGAATTCGCCGCATTGCTGAAAAAAACTGTTCTGTATCCGCTGTATATGTAACGACAAAGGGTGCGCCATTGGTAAATGGGGGGGAAGCACCCGAGGGGATAATCGAGATCCGGATCAGTGGGTGGAGTCAGGTAGGAGAATAATTCGAGTAGAGGGCAGAGTTACGTTTTTCTAGAGAAGTGATCTCCCGCTGAGAGGAACTGATTTCCTGAGCGGGGATTTCATTTCGTGCGCAAGAGAATGGATTTGCTCGCCGGCAAATGCATTTCGCTGCCAGGAGATCGTATCTTCTGCGCGGAAGATGCTTTCATTTTTCTGGAGAAGTGATTTCCCGCCCAGGAAAACCAATTTCCTGAGCGGGAATTTCATTTCGTGCGCAAGAGAATGGATTTGCTCGCCGGCAAATGCATTCCGCTGCCAGAAGATCGTATCTTCTGCGCGGAAGATGCATTCATTTTTCTGGAGAAGTGATTTCCCGCCCAGGAAAACCAATTTCCTGAGCGGGAATTTCATTTCGTGCGCAAAAGAATGGATTTGCTCGCCGGCAAATGCATTTCGGCGCCAGAAGATCGTATCTTCTGCGCGGAAGATGCCTTCATTTTTCTGGAGAAGTGATTTCCCGCTCAGGAAAACCAATTTCCTGAGCGGGAATTTCATTTCGTGCGCAAGAGAATGGATTTGCTCGCCGGCAAATGCATTCCGCTGCCAGAAGATGGCATCTTCCGAGCGGGAGTTGTCTTCTTTTTTTGGAACTATTAACCAAAGCATGGAACGAGGAAACACATCTGATTGAGCGGGTTTTACGCGGATTTTTTCTGGAAGGGTTTGACCCGAGTCTCGGTTTTTTCTGCGTAAATCAGCCCAATCCGCGTCATCCGCGTTATATTTTTTGAGTTTTGTGAAGAACCGTTTCTCTGGGGTGTAACGCTGGTGGTTCCCAAGGTAATCCGGGATTGGTATTGCGGGGGGATGACATTGGAAAGGAAGATATTGAGGGGAGAGGAAAAGAGGCTGGTCCCGTTTATCGGGGGTGCCGTCCCGAAAAAAGGACGTCATCCATGGGGCCAGCCTCTTTCGATTACCTTTATCGAGTGCTACACGATGATGATTCCAACGGGAGCGCTCCAGGGGCCGACTTCGTTGTTGCCGTGACACCTGCCACTGAAGTAGTACCAACTTGCACGGTCAAGGTTCTCGATGACGACCCTGGTACTCTTGTAGCCCACCGGTTCGCCATAGGATTCCTCTCGGGTCGGCTCTCCCTTACAGAACTTCAGCTGATATAACCCGGCGGCCGGGTCCTTTTGAAAGTTGATAACTGCTGAACCCGGGACAGGACCTCTCCTCACCGTGAGGATCATCGGCAGCGACGAAACGGAGTTGCTCACGTGGGGCTTCTTCGTTTTTTCCTTAATCTCGTAGCCCATGCCGTGGAGCAGCTCGTCGTTTTTCTCGTGCTTGGCCCGCATGATGACGTAGCAGGCGTTGGTGTTGATCGATAGCAAGGTGGCCGCATGCTCGTCATCGCGCACCTTGCCCTTGGCGACATCCTTGTTTTCTGCCTCCTTCGAGGCAATGGTCAGGCACTCGGCATGCTGCCTGTACTTCTCCCAGGCAGGGATCCATTCCGGCATCGTAGTGCCATGAAATGGATGTTTTTCCTGAAGGGAAGCCGTTCCCAGAAGCCAGGTGGTTAGCTCGGGTATGGTCATCTTGTGGAAATACATGATAAATATATCGTTTGTGAACATGCACCAGCCCTCCCGTTGGTTTGGATTTGCTGACAAGTATAGGACCTGTCGGCTGGCTGTAAAGTGAAAAAATTAGGCTGTGTTAATTTTTTGTGGCGCACCCGGGCGCAGTTAAACAGGGGCCTGAAATAGGCGCCTGTTTTCCCTCCTTGCCAGCGCTGCAAGCCGTTTGATTCAGCGCCGGACCGTTATCGGCAGCCTGATTTCCACCTCAAGCCCCGCGTTCGCGAGATTTCTCGCCGTAATTGTTCCTCCGTGCAAGGTAACGGTCCTCTCGGCTATGGCGAGCCCGATGCCAGTACCGCCGCTTTGCCGGTCCCGCGCCTCTGCCACTCGGTAAAAGGGGCGGAAAATGTCCGAAAGTTGTGCTTCCGGCACCCCCGGGCCGAAGTCCCGGACCCGCAGCACGGCCTGGGAACCTGCCGTATGCTCCAGGCTTACCTCGACGGCGCTCCCCTCCGCGGTGTAGTGCACCGCGTTTCGCACCACATTCTCCAAGGCACGGCGCAGCATCTCCCGGTTCCCCCGTAGCAGCACCGCAGGGGAGGGCGTGAACTGCACGCGCCGGCTGCAGCCGCGTGCTTCGAAATCTGCGTCCAGGGCGACTTCGTCAGCGAGTTCCGCTAGGTCGACCTCGACTATTTCCCCCGCTACGCCTCCTTCCAGTTGGCTCAAGGTGAGCAGTTCGCCGATCAAAAGGTTAAGCCGTTCGCCCTCCAGTTCGATGCGATCAAGCGCCGGGGACGCGGAAGTGGGCGACTGTTTGCGGGCGATCCCAAGCGCCACGTTCAGCCTGGCGAGAGGGGAACGCAGTTCATGTGAGACGTCCCGGACCAGCTGCTTGTGGACCGTCACCAGCTTTTCGATCCGCACGGCCATAAGGTTGAAGTCCCGGCCGAGGTCGGTCAGTTCGTCGCCCGACCCTTCGTCGCTCACCGCCACCCGCGTGGCAAGGTCTCCCCGGGCAAGCCCTTGTGTTGCGGCACGCAGCCTCCGTATCGGAGCGGTAATGCGCCAGGAGAGCCCGTAGCAGACCAGCCCGCTGATCACAAAGGTGACCAGCAGTTGCAGCCAGACACCGGGAGGGAAGCTGAAGTCCTGCAACGATTCCCTGGATGGTGGCTCTGGCGTGACGGCTGTCGCTGCCAGATAAGGCTTTCCCGAAGGGGTGCGCACCTTGACCACGACGACGTCCCTGACTCCGGAGGCTAGCGGCTCGTTCTCTCCGGCGGCGACTGCCCTGCGCACCGCATCTCTGACCGATGGCGTTACCCCTTCTGAAAGCGCAGTCCCATCCCCGGCAAAAAGGTAGGCCCTCATGCCGGCCATCGCTCCCGGTTGCGCGCCAATGAACTCTGTTGCGCTTCCCTCCCTTTCGCGCGCGGCGGCAACGGTGCGGCCGTAGACGGTCAGTGCCTGACTCAGGATCTGGTTACGCTCCGAGTCGAAGCGCATCCGTTCATCGCGTGTCGGTCCAAGCCTGAGATTGAACGCCAGCAGGAAGAAAACGACACCTGAAAGTATCGTTGCCAGCAAGAACCAGAAGAAGAGTTTGACGAACATGGTCCGCATGAAATCACCCTACCTTGCCCGATTGCGTTCGGTAGCCGAATAGCCGTAGAGATAGCCGATGCCCCGTACCGACTTGATCCGCTCGTCCCCGTCAGTCGCGGGCCCCAATTTTCTGCGCAGGCTGCTGACATGGACGTCGATGCTCCGGTCGAAGGAGCTGAACTCGCGCCCGAGCGCCTTTCTGGTCAGATCTTCACGGCTGACCACGGTGCCGGCCAGGCGCAGCAGCACCTCAAATACTGAGAACTCCAAAGAGGTGAGTTCGATGGTAGTACCCGCGCAGCGCACGGTCCGCATCCCCAGGTCCATCGTCACATCGCCGACCTCGATGGTTTCGGGTTTTGCCTCGCCCGCAGGCTGAGATTCGGAGGTGCGGCGCTGTATGGCCCGCAGTCGCGCCACAAGCTCACGGGGGTTAAACGGTTTTGGGAGGTAGTCGTCCGCTCCCATTTCCAGGCCTACGATGCGGTCGATTTCATCGCCGCGTGCGGTCAGCATCAGGACCGGCACTTGGGAGCTGCGGCGTATCCGGCGTAACACCTCGAAACCGTTGAGTGTCGGCAGCATGACGTCCAGAACGATCAGTGCATAATCACCGACCAGGGCCCGCTCGGCCCCCTCTTCACCATCGTTCGCCGTTTCGACGTCGAACCCCTCCGTCGCAAGATAGCTGCTGAGCAATTCACAAAGGCCAGTATCGTCATCGATGATCAAAATTCTCTTCTGCATATCTTTGGCTTAGCTCCTGTAGTTTTCCGGCAGTATAACCGCAAACGCGCCGCAGGTACCGTTAAGAATTGTAAAGAATGTCCGGATGATCGGAGAGAAACCCTACAAATCTGCACATCTCTTGACCCAACTTAACCGCCGCATGCCGTATGGTATGACCCATACAGACGATGCAGGAGGAGTGAGTGAAAAAGGATGCGAGTAGCCGGATGAGTACCGACCAGCTGAAGAAGAAGCTGAACCTGCTGGGCATGACCCTGACAGAGATGGAGTTGGACAGCGAAACCAGCACAAAACTATCCTCGCAGATCGGGGTCGTGGCCCATATGGTTGAATGTGACTCAGACGCATTCAGGGCAGGCGTAAGAAGCGGAGACATCATCGCTGAGGTCAACAGCTCCAGGATCCGTTGCTTGCGGGACCTGCAGGAGGTGGTTCGGCTTCATGACCCGCATGTTCCTCTTATGGTCTTTCTGATGAGCAGTGGCGGCTGGCGCTTCACAAATCTCTCCTTCATCAGGGGGGGCCCCTGAACATGGCCGACATGCATTTAAAGCGTTAGCTGCCATATTGACTCCTTCCCCCAAGCGGAAGAGGGACCAAATTTTGACTGAAGGGCAGCATCCTGAATAGGAATGGAAATCAGATGATCAAAGTAACCCGTAAGTCAATAATCATCGTGCTGGTATCAATAGTTCTCCTAAGCGGCGCGGGGCTCCTTGTGAAGCACTTCCTCTTTGCCGAGGCTGTCCCGTCCTACATCACGGCGAGCGCCGTAAAAATGGATATCGAGGATCGAGTCCTGGCCAGCGGCACCCTGAACGCCCTCACCACGGTCGACGTCGGAGCCCAGGTCTCCGGCCAGTTGAAAAAATTGCATGTCGGCCTGGGCGACCATGTCAAAAAAGGGCAACTGCTGGCGGAGATCGACCCGGTACTGCAGCGCAATGCCCTAAGGGATGCAGATGCCACCCTGAAAAACGTGCGGGCCCAGAAACTCTCCAAACAGGCGCTGTTGCGGCAGTACACGCTGGCCTACCGGCGTCAGGGCGAGCTGATGGCCCAGGACGCCACGGCCCATGCCGAGCTGGAGAGCGCACAGGCCCAGCTCGACGGCACGCGCGCCGACCTGGCAGCCCTCGATGCACAGATCGACAAGGCGGCAATTGCAGTGGATAGTGCCAAAGCCAATCTCGACTATACCCAGATCCTGGCACCCATGGATGGCGTCGTCCTCACCATAGCGACCGAGGAGGGGCAGACGGTGGTTTCCACCCAGTCTGCCACGACGATCCTCACCCTGGCTAACCTGAATACCATTACCGTCAAGGCGAAAATCTCGGAAGCGGACGTTATGCGTGTCAAGCCCGGCCTGGCGACTTATTTTACCCTGCTGGGTGATGCAGACACGCGCTATCTAAGCAAACTTCGCGCGATTGAGCCTGCTTCCACCGTCACAGCTACCAGCAGTAGCACGAGCACCATCAGCAGCACGAGCAGTTCGGCTATTTACTACAACGGGCTCTTTGAGGTGCCTAATCCGGACAAAAAACTGAGGGTTTCCATGACCGCGCAGGTCTCCATCGTAGTAAGCGGTGCCAAGCAGGTTCTGTGCATTCCCGCCTCTGCCCTGGAACAAAGGTCGAAAGACGGCCGGGGCACGGTAAAGGTGCTGCGTGGCAGCGTCCCCGTGAGCCGGGCGGTACGCGTCGGCATCAGCGACAACGTCCACGTGCAGGTGATCGAGGGGCTAAGGGAAGGGGACAGGGTGGTGGTCGGCGACAGTACCTCGGTACCGGCTGATGCAGGTTCCACGCGTCAGGGTCCGCCGACGGGGAGACGCTGATGATGGGCCAACCGATAATGGAACTGACCGGCTTGGGGCGTAGTTTCGTCACCGGCGGGCAGGAACTCGTCGTATTGAAGGGGATCAACCTGACCATTCACGCGGGTGAAATGGTCGCCATAGTCGGTGCCTCGGGATCGGGGAAGTCCACCCTGATGAATATCCTCGGCTGCCTGGATCGGCCCAGCGCGGGGATTTACCGGATCTTCGGCGCGGAAACCGGTACCCTGTCCGGAGACGAACTGGCCCGTCTGCGTCGGGAATATTTTGGGTTCATCTTTCAGCGCTACCATCTGATGACGCACCTCACTGCGATTCAAAATGCGGAAATCCCCGCTATCTATGCCGGCATGGATAAGGCACGGCGCAGGGCGCGGGGTGAGCAACTGCTCGAGCGGCTGGGTCTAACTGATCGCAGCGGGCACCGCCCGGGCCAGTTGTCCGGCGGACAGCAGCAGCGGGTCTGCATAGCCCGGGCGCTGATGAACGGCGGCGATGTAATTCTGGCGGACGAGCCGACCGGTGCGCTGGACAAGAAGAGCGGCCAGGAGCTCATGAACATCCTGCAGGAACTGCATGCCCAGGGGCACACCATCATCCTGGTCACCCACGACATGCAGGTGGCACAAAACGCCCAGCGCATCATCGAGATAAGTGACGGTGAAATCATCCGGGATCAGCCAAACACGGGGTCTTCGCGCAATTGTGCCGCACTGCCGGTACGGCCTGAAGCTGAGAAGGCTGCCAATGCGTACCGAGCTCACGGGGGACGTTTCGCCGAAGCGTTCAAGATGGCACTGATCGCCATGGCCTCCCACCGGATGCGCACCCTGCTTACCATGCTGGGTATCATCATCGGCATCACCTCAGTGGTCTGCGTGGTGGGACTCGGGCAGGGGGCGCGCCGGAAGGTAATCAGCGACATCAGTTCCATGGGGACCAACGTCATCGACATCTACCCCGGGAGCGACTTTGGTGACGAGAAGGCGGCCACTGTTCAGACCCTGGTACCCTCCGATCTCGAGGCGTTGAAGTCTCAAGTCTACGCTGACAGTGCTACTCCGGGCACCAGCGGCAGCGTTCTCGTGCGCTACCGCAACCAGACGGCGAACGCCTCCTTAGGCGGTGTCGGTGAGCAGTATTTCCGCGTCCGCGGCCTGGAGCTCGCTAAAGGATCGTACTTCGGTGCTGGGGATGTCTCGCGTCAGGCGCAGGTGGTGGTGATCGACCCGAATACCAGTAAAAAATTCTTCGCCAAAGACGACGACCCCATCGGCAAGGTGATCATGGTCGGCAGTCTGTCCTGCCAGGTGATCGGGGTGACGAAGCCAAAGGAGAGCCCCTTCGGCAACAGCCAAAATTTGGAGCTTTGGATCCCCTACAGCGCGGCAATGAGCAGACTACTGGGACAGCAGTATTTTAATTCGCTCACGGTACGGGTCAAGGATGGCATGTCCAATCAGGTCGCGGAGCAGAGTATCATAAAGCTCCTCAAGCAGCGACACGGCAGCAAGGACTTTTTTACCTCCAGTTCCGACAGCCTCATGAAAACAATGGCAAAAACCACCGCCACCCTGGCACTGATGATCTCAGCCATAGCCGTCATCTCGCTGGTGGTGGGGGGGATCGGCGTCATGAACATCATGCTGGTTTCAGTGACCGAACGCACCTTTGAGATCGGCATCCGGATGGCGGTGGGAGCGAGAAGAAGTGACATCATGCAGCAGTTCCTGATCGAGTCGGTGTTGGTCTGCCTGATCGGTGGCTCGATCGGGATACTGTTGTCCTACGGAGTGGGGCTGATTTTTTCCCTGTTTGTGACCAGTTTCGCCCTGGAATTTTCACTTGTCTCTATCGTATCCGCGTTTCTCTGTTCCTCGGTCATCGGGGTACTGTTCGGTTTTATGCCGGCGAGAAACGCCGCCAATCTCGACCCGATCCAAGCACTTGCACGGGAATAGGAAAACGCCATGTTAGAATCAAGGTATGGAAAAGTACGCGCAGTTTCCCTGTTACTGGTGCTCGGCCTCCTCTGCGGCTGCAGCGGGCTTACGCACAGCGTCTATCGGCAACCGGAGGTCGCCATCCCCTCAGGATGGAATTCCCAAGCGGCAGTGGTAACCGGCAACTCGGTCGCAAGCCGTGGGAAGTGGTGGGAAAGCTTCAACGATCCGGTTCTGAATGGGTTGATAGAACGGGCACTACGCAGCAACAACGATCTGGCTGCGGCAACAATCAAGGTCCGCCGTGCCTGGCTGCAATCAGGATTGGTCGACACCAATCTGACCCCCTCGGTCAGCATCGGGGCGGGCAGTAGCCTGAGCCGTGATCTGAAAAGTCGCGTCAATACCGAGACGCACAGCATCAGCGCATCGCTTAGCTATGAACTCGACCTTTGGGGCAAGCTTGCCAGTGCGCGCGATGCCGGCAGCTTTGAGGCTCAGGCGACTGAATTCGACCGGCAGGGTACGGCGCTCTCTTTGATTGGAACAACTGCGGTGAACTACTGGCAGATCGGTTACCTGAATCAGCGCATCGCCTCCAGCAAGGCGAGTATCGAATATGCCGAAAAAACGCTGGCGCTGGTTCAGATCAAATACAGCGCCGGCGCCGTCTCGGCTCTCGATCTGCTCCAGGCACGGCAAAGGCTCGCCAGCCAGCAGGCCGATGCCACCCAGTTAGAGCAGCAACGCTCCCAGGCACGCAACGCCTTGGCGATCCTTTTCGATCAGGCTCCGGAGAGCACTGTGTCCGAACCCCGGCAACTGCCGGAAGGCGCACTCCCTGAGGTCCGGGCAGGGCTACCGGCAAGTCTGCTCGGCCGAAGACCCGACCTGCGCGCGGCCGAACTGCGTCTGCGCGCATCTCTGGCAAACGTCGACACGACTCGCCTCAGCTATTATCCGACCTTCTCGCTGACAGGAAGCTTGGGGGGGAGCAGCACTAGCCTTTTGAACGTCCTGCAAAACCCCGTTGCCGTTCTGGGCGCAGGGTTGGCACTGCCATTTGTGCAGTGGAACACCAGGACGTTGAACCTGAAGATTTCCGAAACGCACTACGAAGAGGCTGTCGTCAATTTCCGCCAGACGCTGTACACGAGTTTGAGCGAAGTCGAAAATGCCCTGTCTGCCCGCGACCACTACGAGGCGGAAAGCCTGCACCTGGAAGAGGCCGTTTCCCTGGCTATATCTGCTGAGAAGCTGCTGGAAATTCGTTACCGTGCGGGATCCAGCGGCATACAGTTCTGGCTGGATGCCCAGGAAAGCCGGCGCAGCGCCGAGAAGGCTCTGGCAGAAAACAGACTGAACCGGTACAAGAGTATGATGACGCTCTATCGGGCTTTGGGCGGAGACCTGCGCCTTCCTGCCGCATGAGCAGGATGCGTATTGCGATACACATGTGTCCTATAAAAAGTGAGATTGCACGAGTCCCGTTCGGGGCGTATTCCGGGGAGAGCTATACCAGGCAGGCTGCGCCATGCGGTGACCGCTTGCGGTTGATAAAGGCAAGCCTCTGGCTTCATCCCTTCGCTCGGGGGCTGGCCGTTACGCCGGTTTCGTTGTCGCCGTCACACCATAGCAGGGGAGGGTGGTCAAGGGGTGGATAAAGGTGGGTAAAGGTGTACAGAGTGAACAAAAATGAAAAAAGAGAGCCGCGGTTGCCCGCAACTCTCTGATTTTTTTTCTTGGTGCCGGCGAAAAAGAAAGCCTTATGCTGTGTTCGTGCTCGGGTTATCAAAGTGACCAAGTGACCGACTAAGCGCGGGTGATGACATGGAAAAACTGAAGAATAAACCTGTGATTGGCCACCTCAAGGCTTTGAACCGTGCATGAGATTTGGGTTTATCGGCATGGTACTGACGGTCTCATAGTAGATTTACTTTGTCACCTATGACTCCCATGTCTAACATCTTCTTGTAAAAGCTGCAGTTGGCCTTATCCGTGCCGCAGGTCGAGCACGGGTCCCTATTGGTCTTACACCAGTCAGCGAGGAACTTCTCCGAATCTTTCAGGGCCTTGCATCGACCGGTGACGAAGTCGCACATGTTTATTCCCTTCATACGTTACCCCTCAGGTTATCCGTAATGGAATGCTTTCGGACAGTGTACATTCGAGCAGGGAGAAAACAAGGTTGGCCATCATCAATATTGCTTGAGTCCGATGTGCCAGCGTCATCGGCTGGGCTGGACCTCCTGTTCGCTAAGGCATGCTAAGAGAAAAGAAGCTGTAGAATTCTTACCCGTTGCAGCAATTCGCCCCACTTAACTTTTGCCTGCGCACTCTCTTCAGCCAGGATTGCACGAACTCCCTATCCCGGCAGGCCGCTCACTGTCGGTTACAGATACGGTTCACTGTTCTCCTTCGATTTCCGGTACATGGTTGACCTGGAAATACCGAGTTTTCGGGCCGCGGCGGAGACGTTCCCGTTGCACTCAAGGAGGACGCTCCTGATGGCGGCGTCTTCCATCTCCTCCAGGCGTTGCGGGGCGCAGCCGGACAAACCCTCACCCCGCAAGCGGAACTGTTCCGCTCGAGCTCCAATTTGATCCAAAAAGTCCTCCGGGAGATGCTCGACCCTGATTTCGTTTGCGCCGTCCCTCAGGGCCAAAGCCGTTCGGATGGCGTTCGCCAGTTGGCGGACATTGCCTGGCCAGGGATGCCGGGAAAAAAGATCGATTACTTCTGAGGAAAAACCGATATCTTCAACCCCCCCGTACATGGTACGCAGGATGCTGCCGGCCAAGGCAATCCGATCCGCCCGGTCGCGCAGGGGGGGGAGCGTGAGCAGCAGTCCATTGAGCCGGTAGTAGAGATCCTCCCGGAAACGACCAGCCGCGACCTCGTCTCGCAGTCGACGATTGGTGGCGCAGATGATCTTGATATCGACCGGAAATGACTTGGTGCCACCAAGCGGCGTGACTGTCCGGTCCTGCAAAACCCTCAGCAGTCTGGCCTGAAGGCTTGCTGGCATATCTCCGATTTCATCGAGGAATAGGGTGCCGCCGTCGGCTTGCTGGACTTTGCCGATGCTGCCGGAGCGGCGGGCGCCGGTAAAAGCGCCCTCGCGGTAGCCGAACAGTTCCGATTCGATCAGCCCCTCCGGTATAGCGGCGCAGTTGAGGGCGACAAAGGGACCGCTGCTGCGAGGCCCATCGGCATGGATTGCACGCGCGAATATCTCCTTGCCGGTCCCCGACTCTCCCTGAATCATCAGCGGGATATCCTGTGCAATGACCTTGATGACTTTTCGGATCGCCGCTTCCATGGCCGGATCGCCCAGATCGAGTGCCGCCAGAGTGTTGGTGCAGGTTTTAGCCCCGGAGTATTCTGCTGTATGCAGGGCGGCCGCAGGCTGACGGATCGGCGCATGGGTGCCGGGCGAGGCCGGAGCGCTGAATTCGACTCGTCCAAACAACCCGACACCATTACGTAAGCGGAACCTGATTACTGGCTGTGGAAGAGAGCGCGCCCGTGCGAAAAGATCGGTCAGGGCAAGATCAAAGATGTCGCTGAGGGTGCACTTCTGGGCGTCGCAGCGGTCCAGGCCGAGTTGGACCAGGGCGGCACGGTTGCCGGCAACAAAACGGCCATCGAACGAGAAAGCCGCAATCCCTTCGTAGAGCGTGCCGATGAACTCGGGACGCAAATGGAAGTGGAACAGAATTTCATCGGTGAATTGGCCGGCGAAAACCCGGTTTTCGATCATCAGGGCGGACATGCGCACCAGCGCCGTAGTGTAGCGCTGGTAGGTGGCGGAGTCGCTGGAGACATCGAGGACCCCGAGCATCCTGCCGTGTTGGTCGAGGATCGGGGCGGACGAGCATGTCAGGAACTGGTTGATCTCGATAAAGTGTTCGACGGCCCGCACCGTTACCGGAACTTTTTCAATCAGGGCAGTACCAATGGCGTTGGTGCCGTTGGCCTCTTCGGTCCATAGGCCGCCGGGCTGGAGGGTCACTTGTTGCGCTTTTTTCATGAAATCAGGGTCACCGACGGAATGCAGCACCATCCCTGTAGCGTCGGTCAGCACTACCACGCTCGAAGTTCCGTAAATCTGCTCGTGAAGCTGGTTCATGATCGGTTCGGAATGAAAGATCAGCTGACTGCTCCGTTCGCGGAACCCTTTCAGGGTGCCGGATGAAACAATAGGGATCTCACTGGCTTTTCCCTTGACGGTGACCTTCCGGTCGACGCAGCGCTGCCAGGAGCGGGCGATCATCTGTGACAGCAGGCCGTCAGGAAGAGGCTCTCCCGCCAGGAAGCGCGCCCTGGCATTGATCAGGCTCATCATTTGATCGTCTGCTAACCATGGCATAACCACCTCGCTAAATCACTTGTCGGGAATCCTCACCGTTCAAAAAAACATCCCTGTCCCGCCTCTGCAACTTTAATTCTGTTTTCTTTTGCGACAGTTGTGTCAGCAACACTTGTGCCATTTTGGGACAGGTTCGCTCGGTATAGGGCCAGCGCCAGGATGCTCAAGCGCTCTGCGCACCCCCTTCCTATAGAAAATGTCAACCAATCTGGTTAGATGTACACAATAAGCCAGGGTCAATAAAAAATAATAATAATTCTTTGTGGTGGCACGTGCGTTGCTCACCCGAATGAGCAATCGGACACTTCCTTTTACCCGCAATGATGATGGGGAAAAAGGAAACAGTCCTGCCGGGTGTGTCAGCGCATCAGCTTAGCAGCCAGTCCGCCCAATGACGAAAACGAAATTATGGGCAAAGTGCCAATGGAACAAGTTGACGATCTCTGTGGTATTGAAGGCAGACGCACCGTCTTCAAAGCGGGAAACGGTGCTGACTGTGAATTTACGTTGCTTGACCTTCGCTTTTAGTTCAGCAGCAATGCCCAAGGAGCAGACTATGCTTGTTATCTCCTGCATCAAGCAGGTACCTGACACCACCCAGGTGAAAATCGACCCGGTCACCAACACCCTGATCCGCGACGGCATACCGTTCATCATCAACCCCTACGATTCGCATGCCCTCGAAGAGAGCCTGAGGCTCAAGGACCGTTACAAAGGTTTCAATCTGCGCACGGTCGCACTCTCCATGGGACCGCCCAACACCGTGGCCACCTTGCGCAAGGCCTGTGCCCTCGGCGTTGACGAGGCAATCCTGCTTTCCGACCGCTGCTTTGGAGGCGCTGATACTCTGGCCACCAGCAAGGTCCTCTCGGCTGCCATCGAACTTCTTGATCAAGATGAGAAGGTCGGCATCGTCTTCTGCGGCAAGCAGACCATCGATGGCGACACAGCCCAGACCGGCCCGGGGATCGCATCTCGCCTGGGCTTCTGTCAACTGACCCTGGTGGACCGTATCGATTCGCTCGACTTTCACCGCAAGACCATCAAGGTGCGCCGCAAACTTGAGGGGCGGCACGAGATCGTCGAAGCCCCGCTGCCGGTCATGATCACTGTGGTCAGAGAGCTCAACCGTCCCCGTTACCCGGTGGTACCGATGCGCCTTGAGGCGGAGAATCGGGAAATCAAGGTCTGGGACAACTCGGTTCTCAAACTGGATGTCCAAACTATCGGTCTCAAAGGATCGCCCACCTGGGTCAGCAAAATCTTCTCTCCGGAGCGGGACCAGGGGGAAATCATCGGCGACGGCATGAACGACCCGATAGGGACCGCCCGCATGCTGATCGGCAAACTGCTTGATAAGGATTTGCTGACCGTGTAGAGGCGTAACGACGAGAAAGGTGAAAGGTGAAAGGTCCTTCCCTAATGATTATCCAGGAGGAAACCACCCATGACCGAAGAAAAAAAACCACTAAAAAAACCTCGCGGCATCGTCCAACTGATCGCGGGGAAGTGCATCGCCTGCGGCGAACGCTGCCAGAGCTCCTGCCCGGTCAACTGCATCGAGATGACCGACTCGGGTGAGCCGATTATAGAGGGCGCCAAATGCATCGGCTGCGTCAAATGCGTCAAAGTCTGCCCGGCCGCTGCCCTGGAGATGTACTTCACTGCCGAGCAACAGATGATCCTTGCCGAACTGGCCAAGCTCAGCGCCGGCCCGGTCGAAGATGAGCTTGACGAAGAGGGGCGCAGGATTAAGGCCGTGCTCGCCGCCTACCGAGGCGTCTGGGTCGTCATTGAGCAGTATGAGGGGGTCGTCGCCAAGGTCTCCTTGGAACTGCTCGGAACCGGCGGTTCGCTGGCCAAGACACTCGGAGTGGAACTCAGCGCGGTCATCATCGGCCGTAACGTCGGGCATCTCTGCCGTGAGGCCTTCGAGAACGGCGCCGACAAGGCGATTCTCCTGGACGCGCCGGTCTACGAACACTACCGTACCCAATCCTTTGGGGATGCCGTCTGCCACCTGGTCCACAAACATCGGCCGGAGGTGATCCTTATGGGTGCCACCGCGCAGGGACGCGATCTGGCCGGGGCGGTGGCGACGGTCGTCAAGACCGGGCTCACCGCCGACTGCACCGGATTGGCGATCGACGACAAGCGCAACCTGATGCAGACCCGCCCCGCCTTTGGGGGTAACATCATGGCAACCATCATGTGCGACAAATACCGCCCCCAGATGGCAACGGTGCGTCCGCACGTCATGCCCATGCCCGACCTCCAGCCGGGAAGAAAGGGTCAGATCATCGTCGAGGCATTCGCCCCCGGCGAAGAGGACGTGTTGGTCAAGATACTGGAAGTCATCAACGACCGGGACGGCAAGGACGAGGTCGATGTTTCCGCGGCCGAGATCATCGTCTCGGGTGGGCGCGGCATGATGGGGAAGGAGAACTTTGCCCTGTTGCAGGAACTGGCCGACGAACTGGGCGGGGTGGTCGGCGCATCGCGCAGCGCGGTCGATGCCGGCTGGATCGCACAGAGCCGCCAGGTCGGCCAGACCGGCAAGACCGTCCGTCCCAAGATCTATATCGCCTGCGGCATATCGGGTGCCATCCAGCACATGGTCGGCATGCAGGATTCGGACATCGTCATCGCCATCAACCGCGATCCAGAGGCGCCCATTTTCACGGTCGCCACCTACGGGGTAGTCGGTGACCTGTTCCAGGTTGTGCCGGCGCTCACCGAGCGGGTTCGTGAACTCAAGGAGCGCAGCGGCGTAAGCCGGGTTGCGGTCAGCGCAGCCTGATTCGATCCGACATCAGGAATGTCGTTTACGGGGTACACACTTTATGACTCTACAACACACCCTTTTCGTAGCCGTGTTTGCGGCATCCGTTCTTTCCTTCATGTTTAGCTGCTACCAGAGACTGCAGCTGGTCGGCATGGGCGCCCCGGATAATCGCTTCGACGATCCTGTCGGTCGCATTTTCGGGATGTTAAATTATGCCTTTGCCCAGAAACGGGTGGTGGCCCGCCCCTACGGACTCAACCACTTCCTGCTTTTCTGGGCCTTCCTCCTGTTGCTGCTCGCCAACGGAGAGTTCCTGGTTGAGGGGCTCTTTCCCGGAATCAACCTCTCCCTGCTGCCGGCTCCTTTGTACCATCTGCTGGGACTTGTTTTCGACATCTTCTCTGCCGTTTCCCTGGGATGTGTGCTGGTAGCCTTCACCCGCCGCCTGCTCTTTCCGCCCGAGTATCTGGGCAACGACTACACCAAGCCCGCCAGTTTCGAGGCCCTGCTGATCCTGAGCTTGATCGGCACCTTGATGATCGCCTTCTTCCTGCTCACCGGCGCCCGTATCGCCATGGGAGAACCCGATTCCTGGCGGCCCGTTTCCTCCGCGGTCGCCGGCCTGCTGCAACTGCTCCCTGCTGCCTCGCTGCCGGCGGTGCAAAGCGGAGCCTGGTGGCTTCATGCGCTGGTGCTGCTGGCGTTCATGAACTTCCTGCCGCGCAGCAAGCACATGCACATCCTGACCGCCATTCCCAACTGTTTTTTCAGGAGTGAAAATCCCAACCTGCAAAAGCGTGAGACCTTTGCCAAGGGGCAAAGCTACGGGGTCAGCAGCGTCGAGCAGTACAGCTGGAAGGACCTGCTCGATTCCATGACCTGCGCCGAGTGCGGCCGCTGCCAGGACGTCTGCCCTGCGCACAACACCGGCAAGCCGCTCAATCCAAGGCGCGTGGTGCACGACATCAAGGTGAACCTGATGAAAAACGGCGCGGCCCTAAGGGGGGGGACGGCGCAGCCTCTGCCGCTTATCGGTACGGCTGCCGACGGGACCATCAGCGAGGAAGCACTTTGGTCCTGCACGACCTGCGGGGCCTGCACCTCAGTCTGCCCCGTGCTGATCGAACAGATGCCCAAAATCATCAAGCTGCGCCGGCACCTGGTGCAGGAGAAAGCCCTGTTCCCGGAGGAGCTCTTAAACCTGTTCGAGAATATGGAGCAGCGCAGCAACCCCTGGGGGATAGCCCCCTCGGAGCGGACCAAATGGAGCAGCTACCTGGGCGAGCGCACCTTCATGCCGGGAGAAACCGAGTACCTGTTCTTCGTCGGCTGCGCCGGCGCCTTCGACAGCCGCAACAAGCACGTAAGCGTTGCAGTAGCGACTATCTTGAACGCAGCCGGGGTCTCCTGGGGCATGCTGGGCAAGGAAGAGCTTTGTTGCGGCGATAGTGTCAGGCGCCTTGGCAATGAATATGTCTTTGAAAAGATGGCCAAAGAAAATGTGGCACTGTTCAAGGAGAGGAAGATAACCAAAGTTATCGCCTCCTGTCCGCACTGCTTCAACACGATCAAGAATGACTATAAACAGTACGGCCTGAAAATAGAGGTGCTGCACCATTCCGAACTGATTGCGCAACTGGTGGCGAGCGGCAAGCTCAAATTGCCCCATGAGAAGGCCAAATCCAATATCGTCTTTCACGACTCCTGTTACCTCGGTCGTCACAATGACACCTACCAGGCGCCGCGTGACGTGCTGCGGGCCGCCACCGGAAAAGCGCCGCGTGAGTTCGAACGCAGCCACGATAAAGGATTCTGCTGCGGTGCAGGCGGCGGCAGGATGTGGATGGAAGAGCAGTCCGGATGCAGGATCAATCTGGAGCGGGTCAAGGAGGCGATGAAGCAGCAACCGGACACCATCGGGGTCAGCTGTCCTTACTGCATGACGATGATGGAGGACGGTTTGAAGGACCTGGGGATGGCCGACAAGGTCCGGGTAAAGGATATCGCCGAGGTGATGGCCGAGGGAATGGCCAAAGGAATCAGATAACTTTGAGGAGCAACTCCATGATGTTTCCCAATCTGTTCTCGCCCCTGAAGATCGGGTCGGTCGATGTGAAAAACCGTAAAAGCGGCGGAAGGAAAGCCTTTTGTATTTCGTGCACGGGGATTTGTCAACTGCCTGCATTGCGCGGAATAGACATTTTCTACGGTAACTCAGATGATTCCTCTCGACGGTCTTCCCACCTCAGATCACATTGACTTACGAGTGAACGGCTGAATGAGCAAACGGGGAAGAGTTAGCATCGCCGGATCGCGAAACTCCCTGAGGCCAATGCTCATCCCTGTGTGCCCTTGTTCAGGCTGCGAGCGGTAGGTCCCGCATAGACGATCCCACCATGGGAGATTGAAGCCGAAGTTGCTGTTCGTCTCGCGGGGGATAACCGAATGGTGGACCCGGTGCATGTCCGGGGTTACCACGACAAGACGCAGCCACCGATCCAGTGCCTCGGGAATCCGAATATTGCCGTGGTTGAACTGAGATGTGGCATTGAGAACCACCTCGAAGGCAACAACCGCCACTACTGGTGGACCGATTAGGGCAACTGCACCCAGTTTGATGCCGATAGAAAGAACTATTTCGATGGGATGGAAGCGATTACCTGTGGTGACGTCGATATCAAGGTCGGTATGGTGCATCCGGTGGAGACGCCAGAGGATTGGTAGAAAGTGGAATAGCGCATGCTGAAGATAGATGACGAAGTCGAGGGCCACCACCGCCAGTACGATCTTGATCCCGGTCGGCAGCATGATGTTGTTCAGAACGCCCCAACCCCGGTCTTGGGACATGAGCGCCATGCCGACCGGGAGAACCGGCAGCAGGAAAAGTACCACTGCGGCATCAATCACCACCAGGGAAAGGTTGGCAAACCAGCGTCGTCCCTTGCTGTCTGTCAGCGCACGCCGGGGATAAATGACCTCCCAGAGGGCCACAGCCGTTAGGACACCGAGGAAAAAGGCAAGTCGGATGATCCGTTCTCCGGGCATGTTATCCCTTCCCCCACAGCGGATCGTCGGCGAATTGCCTCCAGATCCGCTCTTCCGGGTTCTGCTCGTAAAACTCCTCCTCGGTAAACGAAAAGCGGTACTGAGAAACGTAGTCGGATACCACCCGGTAGGCGGCGTTCACTTTCCACATTATCTCCGGATCGCTGGCATTACCGGTATCCGGATGGTGACGCTTCACCAACTCCCGATGACGAGTTTTGATCTCTTTGAGGGTCGACCGCTCCCCAAGGCCCAGAACACGAAGCGATTCCTGCAATTCGACATAGGTCATGGCTTGATGCCCATCACCTGAACCACCGATGCCAGACCGGTATGTCTGCTCCCCTCATGCAGGGTCCGTTCAATCTGGGCAGCATGGACAAGTTCAAGTCCGGTAAGTTCCCGCTTCAAATCTTCCAAGGAAATAAGCATATCAAGAAATGGAGGGCCTCCGGTGCCGTAGGCAAGTTGCTCCTTGGAAAACGCCTCCAGTACGAAAACGCCCTTAGGTTTCAGTCCCCGCACCACCGCCGGATGGAGCGGAACGCGGATTTCTGAAGGTACGTGGCAAAAGCATGCAATGATGCCGTCCCACTGTTCCTGTTCTATCTCGAACTCGCTCAAATCAGCATGTATTGTAGTAATAGTGACACCGCGCTCCGTTGCAAGTTCCACTGCTTTACGCAGACCGACTTCCGACCCGTCGACGCCGGTCACCTTATATCCCAGCGATGCCAGATATACGGCGTTCCTTCCTTCTCCCTCAGCAAGTGATAGGATCTTACCTTGCGGAATCTTGTCTACTACAGATACGAGAAATTCATTTGGGGCAGTGCCGTAGGCAAATCCCGGTTCGCTGTAGCGTTCATCCCAGTCCATGGTTTCCTCCCACCTTTTTTCGCCGGTAAACGACCTCATTGATACGGAGAATCCTGTCGAATCCATCCACCATGGGTCAGTGGGTCCAGTCGATGATCTTCGTGCCGGCCCCAACTTTTTTCTCGACCGCTCCTTTGATAGCGGCGAAGTGCGGACAAGGATACCCGATGGGGTTGCCGTTTTTCATGCAGGAGGCGAACACGATTGCCTCTGCCCCTCGGTCGACCATCATCTTGGCCCTGGTGACGGCCTTCTTGCCTGAACAGCCACCACAGGAGAGGAAGCCGATAATCTCCACCGGACCGGTCTCTTGAAAGGCCATAGTTCCCTCTTTGGCAACCTTGAAGTCGGTGCTGCCGGGGCACATATCCTCAGTTAACTGGCAACGGATGATTCCTACCTTCACATTTGCCTCCTTTACTCTGTCTTGTGTGCTCGTATAACCACAAACCCGCCGCTGCCGTAGCCTTCCCGGACGCTCAGCTCCGTTGTCTCTCCCGGCTGTCGGTATGCGAAGTCGGAAAAGCCGGTTTTTGTCAGTAACGCCTCAAGTTCGCCCACCGAATAAAAGGTAGCGTCACGGTAGAATCGGCTCTGTTCTTTTCTCCTGATGTATTGTTTTCCCAAGTCGCTCTCACGGTCGATGGCCAGAATGACAAGTGTCCCGCGGGGTTTTAGAACGCGGTTGGCCTCCCGGAACGCCTGGGTAACATCGACAAGAAAGCAAACAACTGTTACCATGAGGGCGAAATCAAAGCTGCCATCGGCAAAGGGCAGGTCTTCCGCCTTGCCTTCCACGACTTCGACTCCCCGTTGTCGGGCCACTTCCGCCATCCGGGGTGATGGCTCCACCCCGATTGGAATGCCAAGGGGCGCTGCGAATCTGCCGGTACCGACACCAATTTCCATCACGCTGCTACCTGCAGGAATGAAGCTTCGCACGGCCTCCAGTTCTGCTGAATAGAGGTCACGATGGCTCTCGAACCAGGCATCGTACTCGGTGACGTGCTTATCGAAAGATGTTGTCTTGGTCATGGCGATTTTCGACTGCCTCACGGGCAGCAAAGGCCTCATCATGCGAAGGATTTCCTGAAAAGCAAACCGTAGTGGTGCGGCGGCAGGTCATGACGGTCCTGTTCGTTAAAACGCAATCCGGCCTCTCTTCCCCATTCGACGCATTGTTCCGGACGGGGGCGGATTTCCATGGCTGGGCCGCGTGGCGTCGCTGGGTCGTGGTTCCAGTGAATAACTGCCAGCACTCCGTTGGGTTTAAGTACCCGGCTAGCCTCTTTCATCAAGGCTACCGGTTCTTCGTGGTGCAGGATGTTGAAGAGCAGGGCAGCGTCCATGGAGTTGTCGGCTAGTCCAGACCCCTCAGCCACAAAATCGCGTACCGTTGCCGCGACATTAGTTATCCCGGATTCGCTACATTTTTGCTCAACAACACTCACCAAATCCGGCTCGATATCAAGAGCGTGAACGGTGCCTGAAGCAATTCCGGCGGCGGCCAAGGTGAAGGTTCCGTAGCCGCAACCGAACTCCACCAGGTCGTGCACACCGCTGTCGAGGCCGAAAATAGCCAGAACACCGGCCGGATCGAAAAAGCCGGACCACATCTCTTCGTCAGGCATACCGCTGTCACGGACCTTCATTTAATATCCTCCTTCATGTTCAAGAGCGACTGTAAGTGCAATGACACAGATATCAAGTGCCTGCTGTGTCCCCGTGTCTCCTCCCTTCCCCCTGAGTGTTTTTCCCGGTCGATATCGGTCTTCAATTTGCAGATTACAGGCTCACCTTCTGCAAGCAGGGCAATTACAGCTGAAGCCAGCTTCGGGCGACTTACGTAGTAGCAACGCTGGGAGCCATCCTGGGCAAAATTCACAATACCTGCATGGCGGAGTACACTCAAATGCTGGGAGATGTTGGCCTGAGATGCAGGCAGGATTTCCTGAATGTCGGTTACGCACTTGGTGCCATTTAGTAACTCCTCGACAATCTGGAGACGTGTCGGATGACCGAAGGCCTTCAGCACATCAGCCCATTTGTTTGCAGTTCCGAAATCCATGGAAACCCCTTAACTTATATTCGAATATGCTAATATCATTTTGTGCTGGCATTTGCAACTGCATTTGCAACTGGCTTCGGATTTCATTCGGCCTTGGGAACTGCATGCCATAGTGGTTTAATCTGGCATCTTCGATGCGTCTCTGGCTATTGACCAGCAGCGTTTGCTGGAGCTTTTTTGCTTTGGTGCACCAGCCGCCAATGCTGCTCGATTCTTTATCCCGCCGCCTGCGTTCTAGCCCGCGAGCGTAGATCCGGCAGTGCTGAGAATTCCAAACACAATACTCAATTCAAACATGATGCGGCCGGCCAGCGTTTCCTTCTTCTCATCGCACTTGTCCAATTGTCCAGTCACCTGGCCGGCGTCGGGCATTAAGTTCGGCGGGGTCGGCATTCCTCTGCATCATTCTTGAGTAAGACATGCTGAAGTTGTTTTTCTGCCCAAGGTACGTTCTGGCTATTTGAATGGCGCTCTTACCCTTGATGAAACCGATCACTAGCGAAACGGAGTATTTCGGTGGTATCGATATCAGCACATGAACATGGTCATTGCACAGATGCCCTTCCAGGATTTTGCATTCTTTCTGCCTGGCGAGTTACCTAATGGAATTTATCTTGATAGGCGGGATAGTTGTCGAGCAGTCGCAAGGGGAGGGTGGTAAAGCTGAAGGAAGATGTGTCAATTGAAACAAAAAAAGAGAGCTACGGTTGCCCGTAACTCCCTGATTTTTTCTTGGTGCCGAAGACTGGAATCGAACCAGCACATCCTTTCGAATACTAGAACCTGAATCTAGCGCGTCTACCAATTCCGCCACTCCGGCTTGAGAGACAATCTTTATAGCACCGGATGCCGGCCGATGCAAGTGGATTCTTAAAAACGCGCCAAGTTACTTCACCCGATTTCTTCTTCTCAAGAACATGGTGCCGGCCAGACCCGCATCGAAAAGCAGACGGTTGAGGGGCGATAAAGGTGGCCGGGGCGAACAAAAAATGAACAAAAAAAGAGAGCCACGGTTGCCCGTAACTCTCTGTTTTTTTCTTGGTGCCGAAGACTGGAATCGAACCAGCACACCCTTGCGAGTACTAGAACCTGAATCTAGCGCGTCTACCAATTCCGCCACTCCGGCTTGCGAGAGCCCTGTTTATACCATCGGGCGTCTCTTGATGCAAGAAAAAAAATCACTTGAAATCATTGTGGATAAATTTATTCTACGTTACTTCTTTTCCCAAGTATTTAACGAGGTAGTGGTGCAACGATGCCTGGTGCATGGACTGTCCAGTCACCGGTGCAACCTCAAACTGTGGGGTGCCCGCGGCGGCATCGTCGTTGACTGCTGCTTCCAGTTTTTCACTGGTCGGGGGACGAGCTGAGCGGTCGGTGAGTACGGGGCAGGAGATGTTGCCAGGAAAAAAGGGGGCACGATGCCCCCTCTTTTACACGGCACTTCGTGGCTATGAGGTCTACTCTCTGACGTAGGTGTCCATGTCGGACTCGTCTACCATTGCCATGATGCGTGAGTACTCGGACTCGATGGTCAGGTAGTGGTTGTGGGTTTCCTTGGCGTTGAGTTCGAAGACTTCCCTCACTTTGGGGTCGGAAATCTTTGCGGCGGTTTCCCGCAGGGTCTTCTCCAGGTTGGTCTCCTTCTCCATGGCAACCTCGAGCGCCTTCTGCTCGGAGAAATCCGGACCGATCACCTTCTGGATGGAGCTGATCCAGGTTGAACCGTTTTGCGGAGGGGCCGCCATGAAGTCTTCGAAGGAGCCGAGGGCCTGGCCGGTGTAGGCTTTGAAAAAGTGGGCTGCGTGCTCCTTCTCTTCTCTGGCGAGTTGCTCGAATAACCTTTTGGCTTCCTGGTCTTTCATCTGCTTTGCGCCCAGTTCGTAAAAGTTCATCGCGTTCTTTTCGGTCTGAATGGCCTGCCTGATCGCTTCCTGTACGTCGTTCATGCTTTCCCCCCTTATGCGATTCCTTGGAAAAATTGTATACGACATTATAGGTAATGTTATTGAGTTGTCAACTCGGAGAAATTTCTATCAAAGTTGAGGTTTGGGTTCGGGAGTCTGATTGAAGCAGCGGGTAGTTTCTCTTATAGTCGCTTCTTGTGAAGGCAAAGAAAGACATTGTATTTTGCGGGCTTGCGGGCGAGATCGCGTTTGTGTCGTGTTTGATGTTTCGGGGGGGACAAATTATGCGTGGGATAAAGAAAAAGCGCCCCTTGCTCGTCGAGAGAAGGGACGCTTTAGATTCTTGTGGTGCCGAAGACGAGACTCGAACTCGTACAAGCTTACGCTCGCCACCCCCTCAAGATGGTGTGTCTACCAATTCCACCACTTCGGCATGAAGAACACTGTATTTAGCATTTCCCTGCCTGTAAGTCAATAGAAAGTCCGCTTCGGTTGCCAATCTCCACGGTTGTCATGTCTGTCATGAGGGAAGGGGAGAACGAAAGAAGGCCCATTTTCTCCAGGGAGTCAATGGGCCTTCTTTATGCTGCAGCCTGATCTGTTCCCTTTAAGTTTCTAGTGGTGCCGAAGACGAGACTCGAACTCGTACAAGCTTACGCTCGCCACCCCCTCAAGATGGTGTGTCTACCAATTCCACCACTTCGGCATGAAGAAACAACTTTCTATCATTAGTCGGTCGAGAAGTCAACACTAAATTCTCTACCGGTTTTACTTCTGTGCAGGCGCTGCCGGTGCCGCGGGTGCCGGCGCTACGGGGGCTGCGGGTGCTGCGGGAGCAGGTGCTGCGGGAGCAGGTGCTGCGGGAGCAGGTGCTGCGGGTGCTTGCTGCGAAGGCATGCCGCCCATCGGTGCCGGCTTGGCCTTGGGTGCCTTGGAAGACATGATGGACGAACCGCCGCCCTTGCCGGAGACGAAGGCCAGCGACAGGGAGGTGAGCATGAAGATGATCGCTGCACTCGAGGTCAGTTTGCTCATAAAGGTGCTGCCGCCGCCTGCGCCGAAAACCGACTGGCTGCCGCTGGCGCCGAAGGATGCACCCATCTCGGCGCCCTTGCCGGACTGCAGCAGTACGACGATGATCAGTGCGAAGCAGACGATGATGTGCAGGGTTACCAGTAGAATAGTCATTAAAGCTGTTACCTCCGAGGCTTAGTTCAAAGAGCCTGTTTAACACATTTGCTGAAAAAAAACAAACTTTATTCGCTGAAGCGGACGATGGAGGCAAATGACGCCCCCTTGAGGCTCGCGCCTCCCACCAGTGCGCCGTCTATGTCGGGGCAGGTCATAAGCCCCTTGATGTTCTCGGGTTTTACGCTGCCGCCGTAGAGGATGCGCGCCCTGTCGGCCACGTCCTTGCCCAGTTGCCGGGCCAAAACGCCACGTATGAAGGCGTGCGCTTCCTGGGCCTGCTCGTCGCTTGCGGTCTTGCCGGTGCCTATGGCCCAGACCGGTTCGTAGGCGACGATGACCGGCGCGAACTGGGTCGCCGTGATCCCTTCGAGCCCACCCTTGATCTGGCGCTCCAGCACCGTGAAGGTCTCGCCGGCCTCGCGCGCGGCCAGGGTCTCGCCGATGCAGAAGATGGGGACCAGGGCACCTTTGAGCGCAGCCTTGATCTTCTTGTTCACCGTCTGGTCGGTCTCGCCGAAATACTCCCGGCGCTCCGAGTGACCGATGATGACATGGCTCGCGCCGGCGTCAAGGAGCATGCGCGGGGAGACCTCTCCGGTGAAGGCCCCTTCCTCCTCCCAGAAGACATCCTGGGCGGCCAGGGCGATGGGGGTGCCCGAAACGGCCCCGAGCAGGGTAGGGAGCACGGTGAAGACGGGGGCGACCACGATCTCCACGTTTTTCACCCCCAGCACGAGCGGGGCCAGTTCCTCTATCAGTGCGAGCGCTTCGTTCTTGGTCTTGTACAGTTTCCAGTTGCCAGCTATTACCGGCTTGCGCATGTTTTCCTCCGTAGATGACTGCATTGAAATGTCGGGGGGCGCCTCAATCATGCGCCCCCCTCCGATACCCTACTTGTGGCCGTTGTCTTCCAGCACCTTGATGCCGGGGAGCTTCTTGCCTTCCAGAAGTTCCAGGAAGGCGCCGCCGCCGGTCGAGATGTAGCTGATCTTCGCGTACTCGCCGGCACGGTGCACCGCAACGTCCGTGTCGCCGCCCCCGACGATGGTCAGGGCGTAGGAGTTCGCCACGGCCGAGACCATGGCGAAGGTGCCGCGGGAGAAGGCGTCCATCTCGAACACGCCCATCGGGCCGTTCCAGACGATGGTCTTCGCGTTCTGCAGCGCCTCGGTGAAAAGGCTCACCGTCGCGGGGCCGATGTCGAGCGCCATCCACCCCTCGGGGATCTCCTGGATGGTGGTGACCTTGGTCTCGGCGGCCGGGTTGAACTGGTCGGCCACCACGCAGTCGACCGGGAGGTAGAACTTGATCCCCTTGGCGCGGGCCTTCTCGTAGGTCTTCATCGCCGTCTCGATCAGGTGCTCCTCGACCAGGGATTTCCCCACGTTGTAACCCAGGGCCTTCAGGAAGGTGAAGGCCATGCCTCCGCCGATGATGATCTTGTCGACCTTGTCGCACAGGTTTTCCAGCACCTCGATCTTGCCGGAGACCTTGGCGCCCCCCAGTATGGCGACCAGCGGCCTGATGGGGTTCTTCATCGCCTTGTCGAAGTAGTTCATCTCGTTTTTCATCAGGAACCCGGCGGCGACCACGGGGAAGAAGCCGGTGATGGCCTCGACGGAGGCGTGCGCCCGGTGCGATACGGCGAAGGCGTCGTTCACATAGATGTCGCAGCCGTTGACCAGCGCCTTGGCGAAATCGAGGTCGTTTTTCTCCTCGCCCGGATAAAAGCGCAGGTTCTCCAGCATGATGACGTCGCCCGGCTGCATGGCGTTGATCATGGCGCGCACCTCGTCACCGATGCAGTCCGCGGCGAGCTTCACCTCTTTGCCCAGAAGCCGCGACAGCCGTTTCGCGGCGGGCGCCATGGAGTACTTCTCCTTGCGCTCCCCCTTGGGACGGCCCAGGTGCGAGGCGAGGATGATCTTCGCCTTGTAGTCCAGCGCGTAGTTGATGGACGGGAGCACCGCACGGATGCGCGTGTCCTCGGTGATGTTCTGGTTCTCGTCCAGCGGCACGTTGAAGTCGACCCGCATGAAAACCTTCTTGCCGCCCAGATCCTCGATCTCATCTATGTAACGAATTGACATGACCACCTCCTGAAAATACTAGTATCGCGCTGCTCTTTGAAGCTGACTGAAATGCCTGTTGCGGTCTTTATGCGTCCTGCCGAGCCTTGTGACTGACGACAAAAAAGACGGGGAGGAGTAATCTCCCCCCCGTTTGCTTTTCGGATGGGCGGATCTGTTAGAGCACGAATTTCATCAGGTCGACCACGCGGCTGGAGAAGCCCGTCTCGTTGTCGTACCAGGAGATCACCTTCACCATGTTGCCGCCGATCACCTTGGTGGAGGGGGCGTCGACGATGGAGGAAAGCGGGTTGCCGTTGAAGTCGATGGAGACGAGCTCCTCCGTGCAGTAGCCGAGGATACCCTTGAGCGGGCCATCCGCTGCAGCCTTGAGGGCGGCGTTCACCTGCGCCGCGTCGGCGGGCTTGGTGAGCGTCGCCACCAGGTCCACCACCGAGACGTTCGCCGTCGGCACCCGGATCGCCATGCCGTCGAGTTTTCCCTTCAGCTCGGGAAGTACCAGCGCCACGGCCTTGGCCGCCCCGGTGGTGGTCGGGATCATGGAGAGTGCCGCAGCGCGGGCGCGGCGCAGGTCCTTGTGGGGCAGGTCGAGTATGTTCTGGTCGTTGGTGTAGGAGTGCACGGTGGTGACCAGACCCTTCTCGATGCCGAAGCTTTCCTGCAGCACCTTGGCGACCGGCGCCAGGCAGTTCGTGGTGCAGGAGGCGTTGGAGATGATGTGGTGCTTGGACTTGTCGTAAGCCTTGTCGTTCACGCCGAGGACCACGGTGATGTCCGGGTCGGTGGCGGGTGCGGAGATGATCACCTTGGCGGCGCCGGCCGTCAGGTGCTGGGAAGCCTTTTCCTTCGAGGTGAAGAGCCCTGTGGATTCCAGGACCACGTCGATCTTGAGTTCCTTCCAGGGGAGTTCTGCGGGGTTTCTCACTGCCAGGACCTTGATGGCCTTGCCGTTGACGATGATGCTGTCCCCCTCTGCCGCCACCTCGCCCGGGAAAATGCCGTGCACCGAATCGTACTTTAACAGGTGGGCCAGCGTTTTCGCGTCAGTCAAGTCGTTGATTGCAACAAATTCGATTGCGGTGTCTTTTGCGGCAGCCCTCAGGACAGATCGCCCGATCCTGCCGAAGCCATTGATCGCTACTCTTAGTGCCATTTGCTCCTCCTTAGTTAAGTATTCGTTCACAATCCGGCATAGTAGCAATCGCTAACGTGCCCGTCAACAATTTTATTCAAGAAAATCCAAAGAAAGTCGATAGCTTCACCGTATACGGGTCGCCGGTGCGGCCGGCCGTTTTCCGGTTCCGGCAAATGTTTTTTGTGTCCAATAACGCGTGATTATTATTGACTTTCCATCCGGGGGTAACTATGCTTGCCTCGACCCAGTCTGTATTGCCCACCGCCTTCGATGCCGGAATCGACCCATAGATGAATATGACCCTTGAAAAGCGCATCATACTATTCTCCTTCCTGATCCTCTTCCTCACTATCTTCGTAAGTTCCGGGATGGACATGATGGCCCTTCGCAAGGACCAGGTGAATGCGCTCAACCTGCGTTCGCACGGGCTTGCCACCGCCCTGAAGTCGAACATAGAGAAGGTGCTCAACCTGGGCCTCGAGCTAAAGGACATGACCGGGCTTTCCGAGAAATGCCGGGAGATCATGGAGGGGAACCCGGACATCGCCTACTGCGTGGTCACCGACCTGGCCGGCCGGGTGCTGTTCGCCAACGATCCGCGCTTTCAGGCCTTCCCCGCCCAGCAGGCCGTCAATGACGCCGCCTCGCCGGGGAGCCCCGCCGTGTTCAGGGGGCGGGTCAGCCTGACCATCGCCGGCAAGAGGCACGACTTCATGGACAGCGCGGTCCTGATCATGAGCCCCTACGGCAAGCCGATCGCCCAGGCGCACGTCGGCTTCTCCGAGAGCGTCGTCTCTGACAAGATGAAGCAGATGCTGTTCAAGACCCTGCTCTTGTTGGCCATCTCGCTGGCCGCAGCCATCTCGCTGGTCATCCTCTTCGTGAAGAAGTACGTGATGCATCCGATATCCACCCTGCTAAGCGGGGTGAAGCAGATCTCCGAGGGGGCCTTCGACACCAAGATCGGCGAGGTGCGGGTCTTCGAGTTCAACGAGCTCGCGCGCAACGTGAACATCATGTCGCAGTTCCTGAAGAACAGGGACGAGCAGATCAAGATGAACTACCACGACATGGAGAAGACCTACGCGCAGCTGCACGAGTCCTACCGCAAGCTGGAGAGCCTGAGCCAGGACCTGGAGCGCTCCGAGGAGCTCTACAAGTCGCTCATGGAGGACGCAAGCGACGCCATCGTGGTGATCGGCGCGGACCAGTCGATCCGCATGGTGAACAAGATGGCCGAGGAGTTCTTCGGCTACCAGGCGAAGGAGCTTTTGGGGCTGCCGCTCACCAAGATGCTGCTCCTTTTGAACATCGGCAACATACCGAAGCTGCAGAGGATGTTCCGCGAGGCGGCCAACGGGGTGCACATCGCCGAGGAGATGCAGCTGTGCAAGAAGGAGGGGGGCGTGATGGTGGCGATGCTGCACGCCTCCAGCATCCAAAGCGGCTCTGAGAACCTGGTGCAGGCGATCTTTCGCGACGTGACGCGCGAGCGGGAGATCATCGTCAACCTGGAGAAGAGCTCCGCCGACCTGGCCCGCCTGAACCGCATGAAGGACTCCTTCCTGGGGCTCGCCTCCCACGAGCTCAAGACGCCGCTCACCGTGATCATGGGGTATTCCGAGCTGATCACCACCGATCTCGCGGACCGGGTCGACAAGACGGTGCTGGAGATGGTGATGAACATCGCCAACGCCGCCTCGCGCCTGGACAACATCATAAAGGACATGGTCGACGTCTCCATGATCGACGAGAAAAGGCTGCAGCTCAAGATGGAGGACATCCAGCTGAACCGCCTCATCGAGGCGTCGGTGAACGAGCTGCGCTTCTTCTTCTCCATGAGGAAGCAGGAGGTCGTGGTCAACCTGGACGAGTCGATCCCGTCCATCCGGGGCGATGCGCTGAGGCTCATGCAGCTATTGTCCAACATCCTGGGCAACGCCATCAAGTTCACCCCCGACGGCGGCCGCATCACGATAAGCAGTTCGGCCAAATACCTCTTGCGCGGCATACCCGGGGCCGACGCCCGCCCCGCCGGGCGCGAGCACCATCTCTTCCTGGAGATCACCGTCACCGACACCGGCATCGGCATCGACCGCGAGGACCAGATCCGGGTCTTCGAGAAGTTCTACGAGGTGGGGAACATCCAGGAACACTCCACCGGCAAGGTCGCTTTCAAGGCCAAGGGGGCGGGCCTGGGGCTCTCCATCGCCAAGGGGATCGTGGACATGCACGGCGGCGAGATCTGGGTCGAGTCCCCGGGGTACAACCCGGAGCGCTTCCCCGGTTCCACCTTCCACATCCTGCTCCCCCTGACCCCCGGTCTCGGCGAGGGTTCGCCCGACTACGGCACCCTTTTGCGTTAAGCGAAACTCAGCAAGTTCATCTTGAATCCCGCCCCCTTTTCCTGTATAAAAATAAGGTTTTTTTGCCCGTTTGGGGTGCCGTTTTCCGGCCCGATTGTGTAGACATATTGGAGGGATGGATGAGACTCTGCCTTTTGGCGAGTGGCAGCAAGGGTAATTCCCTTTTTCTGGAGACCGATGCCTGCCGCCTGCTGATAGACGCGGGGCTCTCCGGCCGCGAAACCATCGCCAGGCTCTCTTCCATCGGCGTCGCCGCCGAGACGCTGGACGGCATCCTGATCACGCACGAGCACACGGACCACGTGCGCGGGGTCGGTGCGCTGGCGAGGCGTCTCAAGATCCCGGTCCTGGGCGCGTCGCGCATGTTGCAGGCGGCTCAGCACGTGATCGGCAAGGCCCAGCTGATCGAGTTCGATCCCGGCTCCCCCTTCGTCTTCAAGGGGCTCTCCATCGATCCCTTCCCGATCACCCACGACGCCTGCGACCCGGTCGGCTTCCGGATCGAGGGGGGCGAGGGGTGCATCGGCTTCGCCACCGACCTGGGGATCGCCACCAGGCTCACCCAGGAAAAGCTCAAGGGGTGCCGGGCGCTGGTCCTGGAGTTCAACCACGACGAGCGGATGCTGCAGGACGGACCCTATCCCTGGCACCTGAAGCAGCGCATCCGGTCGCGCCACGGTCACCTCTCCAACGCGGAGGGGGCCGGCCTGCTGGAAGAGCTTTTGCACGACGGGCTTCAGGGGGTGTTCCTCTCCCACCTCTCCGAGGTGAACAACGACCCTTCTCTCGCCATGGCCTCGGCACGGGGGCTCCTGGACGGCCAGAACCTCTGCGCGCCGCAGGTTTTCCTCGGTTACCAGCATCTGGCCACCGGGGTGCTCGACATCTAGGGCGCTTTCCTGTAAAGTTTCATGTTCCGGATTTCCTCATGAGTCAAAAGGGGAGCGGGGCGTTGATTATTCATCCCGATAATGCCGCCGGCGTCGGCCGGATCAGCTTCGGCATCTTAAATTTCAATAATAACCACATAGCAAGGGGGAGAAGTCGTGATCGAACGTTACAGCCGTCCTGAAATGACCCGTATCTGGGAGCCCGAAAACCGCTACCGGAAATGGCTCGAGATAGAGATCTACGCCTGCGAGGCGCACGCCGAGATGGGGAGGATCCCCAAGGAGGCGGTGGCCCGCATCAGGGCCAAGGCGAGCTTCGACGTGGAGCGCATCGACGAGATCGAACGGACCGTGAAGCACGACGTGATCGCGTTTCTCACCTCGGTGGCCGACTACATCGGCGATGACTCCCGCTTCGTGCACCTGGGGCTCACCTCCTCGGACGTGCTCGACACCTCGTTCGCCATGCTCCTCAAGGAGGCGGCCGAACTGATCATCGCCGACATCAAGCGGCTCATGTCGGTGATCAAGGTGCGCGCCTTCGAACACAAGATGACCCCGATGATGGGGCGCTCGCACGGCATCCATGCCGAGCCGGTCACCTTCGGGCTCAAGATGGCCCTCTGGTACGACGAGATGGCGAGAAACCTGACCCGCATGGAGGCGGCGCTGGCCACCATCTCCTACGGCAAGCTCTCCGGCGCCGTCGGCACCTTCGCCAACATCGACCCGCAGGTCGAGGCCTACGTCTGCAAGAAGGCGGGGCTCACCCCGGCGCCCTGCTCGACGCAGGTGCTGCAGCGCGACCGGCACGCCGAGTTCTTCACCACCATGGCGATCGTCGCCTCCTCCATCGAGAAGTTCTCCGTCGAGATCAGGCACCTGCAGCGCACCGAGGTGCTGGAGGCCGAGGAATTCTTCAGCAAGGGGCAGAAGGGCTCCTCCGCCATGCCGCACAAGCGAAACCCCGTGCTCTCCGAGAACCTGACCGGCCTGGCCCGCCTGATCCGCGGCTACGCCGTCTCCGCCATGGAGAACATCCCGCTTTGGCACGAGCGCGACATCTCGCACTCCTCCGTCGAGCGCATCATCGGCCCGGACGCCACCGTCCTGCTCGACTTCATGCTGAACCGCGCCATCGGCCTCATCGAGAACCTGGTGGTCTACCCGGAGAACATGATGCGCAACCTGAACCAGATGCGCGGCCTGATCTTCTCCCAGCGGGTGCTCCTGAAGCTCGCCGAGTCGGGTGCCTCCCGCGAGAAGGCCTACGCCCTGGTGCAGAGAAACGCCATGAAGGTCTGGGAGCAGGGGAAGGATTTCCAGGCCGAACTCCTCGCCGATGCCGAGGTGACCGGGTTCCTGTCGGCCGACGACATCAAGGAGGCCTTCGACCTGGGCTACCACCTGAAGCATGTCGACACCATCTTCACGAGGGTCTTTGGTGGATAGCCTCTGGTACTATTTCAGGCCCGATGAAGGGGACGCCTTCTTCCTCTTCTGGACCAAACAGCTGGTGATCTCAGCCGGCATCGTTGCCGGCTTTTACCTGTTGTCCAGGCTCGTGCGCTGGCTTTTGAGCCGGGTCGGCACGCGCCTTTGCGCCCTGACCGCCAGCGACCTCGACGACAGGATCCTGGAGCGGGTCTCCGCCCCGGTCTCGCTGCTCATCAACTGCGCCGGCCTCTACCTCGCCATCAGGCGCCTGCCGCTGCCGGAGAAGATCGGCGTGGTCACCTCCGGGCTTTTGTTCGTGGTGAACGTCATCATCGTCACCAACATCGCGTACCGGGTGCTGGACGAGATGCTGGTCCGTTACGGCAACAAGGTGGCGGGAGCCGAGTTGAGCCGGCAGGTGATGCCGCTGGTGGAAAAGCTCTGCACCATCTTCCTGATCACCACGGCGCTCATCATCACGCTCAAGCATTTCAACTACGACATCATGACGCTTGTGACCGCGTTGGGCGTAGGCTCGCTGGCCATCGGCCTCGCGGCCAAGGACACGCTGGCCAACATGGTCTCCGGCTTCACGCTCATGGTGGACCGCCCCTTCAGGATCGGCGACCGGATCCAGCTCGGGACCCAGCTTGGCGACGTGATCGACATCGGCCTCAGGAGCACCAAGATCAGGGGGGCCGACAACACCTTCCTGATCATCCCCAACTCCGAGCTTTGCAACTCGACCCTGGTCAACATGGCCTTTCCGGACCTGAAGGTGAAGGGGAGGATCAACCTGGGGGTGGCCTACGGCTGCGACGTGGAAAAGGCGAAGGCGCTTTTGGTGAGCACCGCCGCCTCCGTACCGGATGTGCTCCAGGAGCCCGCTCCCGAGGCCTTCTTCGTCAGTTTCGGCGACAGCGCGCTGAACCTGTCGCTGTTCTTCTGGGTGGCGGACTATACGCAGCTCTTCGCAGCCACGGACCGTATCAACTGCGCCATCAGCAGAGGTTTCCAGGATAACGGCATCAACATACCGTACCCGACCCGTACGGTTTTATTAGAAAAGGACCCCATTCATGCCCCACAGGATTGAGATTTCCCTAAAGGACGAGGTTCGCGACCCCCGCGGCGAGCGGATCAAGCGCGAGATCGAGCACTTTCTCCACCTAAGCGTCGACCAGGTCCGCACCATTGACGTCTACACCGTCGATGCGGAGCTTGGCGCCGAGGAACTGGCCGCGGTCGCCGCCGGACCGTTCAGCGACCCGGTAATCCAGCACTACACCATCGGTGCCCCCGCAGCCTCCGGCTTCGACTTCCTGGTCGAGGTCGGTTTCCGTCCGGGCGTCACCGACAACGTCGGCCGCACCGCCGGCGAGGCGATCGGCTACCTGCTCGGGCGCCCGCTGGCCGCAGGGGAGGGGGTGTACACCTCGGTGCAGTACCTCATCTCGGGCGCGCTCACCGAGAGCGATGCCGAGCGCATCGCCACCGGGCTTCTGTGCAACACGCTGATCCAGCGCTACCAGATCCTGGACGCCGGCCGTTTCGCCGCCCAGGGTGGCGTGGCCCCCTTCGTGCCCCGGGTGCAGGTGGAGGCGAAGGTCGAGGTGAACGAGGTGAACCTGGAGGTCCCGGACGAGGAACTGATGAGGATCAGCCGCGACGGCGTGCTGGCGCTCACCCTGGACGAGATGCGCATCATCCAGGCGCATTACCGGGATGCCGGGGTGCGCGAGCTGCGCAGCCGGGTAGGGCTGGGGGCGGCACCCACCGACGTGGAGCTGGAGGCCCTGGCCCAGACCTGGTCCGAGCACTGCAAGCACAAGATCTTCTCCGCCGACGTGAGCTACGACGACGGCGAGGGGAACCGCGAAGAGATCCGCTCCCTGTTCAAGAGCTTCATCCAGCGCACCACCGCCGACGTGCGGGCCGCCCTGGGCGACAAGGACTACTGCCTCTCCGTGTTCAAGGACAACGCGGGGGTGATCCGCTTCAACGACGACTGGTCGCTGGTGTTCAAGGTGGAAACGCACAACTCCCCCTCGGCGCTCGACCCTTACGGCGGGGCGCTCACCGGCATCGTCGGCGTGAACCGCGACCCGTTCGGCACGGGGATGGGCTCCAAGCTCATCTTCAACACGGACGTCTTCTGCTTCGCCGATCCCTTCTTCGAGAAGGAACTCCCCAAGCGCCTCTTGCACCCGCGCCGCATCTACGAGGGAGTCGTCGAGGGGGTGGAGCACGGCGGCAACAAGAGCGGCATCCCGACGGTGAACGGCTCGCTCGTCTTCGACGACCGCTTCGCCGGCAAGCCGCTGGTGTTCTGCGGCACCGCCGGCATCATGCCGGCCAGCATCAACGGCGCCCCCTCGCACCAGAAGAGGATCGTGCCTGGCGACCTGATCGTCATGACCGGCGGCCGGATCGGCAAGGACGGCATCCACGGCGCCACCTTCTCCTCCGAGGAGCTGAACGAGAACTCGCCG